>Ga0310040_1000992_pt1 | contig 22715 bp, 25 predicted proteins | sample EPASupsiteHSE623_FD_200237 | JGI IMG/M metagenome (GOLD analysis project Ga0310040, IMG submission 200237) | Bioremediated contaminated groundwater from EPA Superfund site, New Mexico - Sample HSE6-23 (v2) (version 2) | ecosystem: Environmental > Aquatic > Deep subsurface > Groundwater >... | reverse complement strand
CTCATGGATTCATAGCAGAGGTTGAGGGTGTACTGGATCGCAGTCTGGCCTGCGCCGCCCTCCTGCTGGCACAGCTCCAGGATCTGCTTATGGATCTGAGTGGTGCTGCGCCTCGGGCGGATGCTGGTGCTGATGGCCCCGGAGAACGCGGATTCAATCGCGGTTGTTGGGGCGCTCATGCGATGGCCTCCCGGCCTCTTTTCGTAATATGAACAAAAACAGTGTGCGGGGCCTTCGCACGGTCGAGCTTGAGGTAGCCCTCGCCCGCCAGGGATAGGATTGCCCTTCTCATCTGGGGATCGGAGTACTGTACGAGAAGCGGCCGGATGATCTCGGCCGCCGTTGAGCCGCTGCGTTCCTGCGCGGCTCTTAGAACATCAATATCCAATTTTCTCATGCCCGCCCTCCGGGCCAGAACGGGCATGAGCTACGAGCATTTTCGCTATCACTGCGAAATACTTATATCGCAGCAATGCTATTTTTGCTCGTAACGTTGTGCAGTACTGCGCAACGGCTCATGCCCTCCGGGTTCGGTTTAGGTCGCCAAACTTTGGACCGGACCCGCTGGCAGCTAAATGGCTAAATGTAGCGTAGGCTATCGTTTTCCTCTTAATCTTATATAACTTTCGTTGGTTTCGTTCTAATTGAATTTTTATGATACTTCTTTTTGCGGCATTCGACGAAACAGCATCGACGTATTGCCGTATTATTTGGCCGCTCATTTAAGTCTCTGAAATTTCCTCGCGCATCTTTTTTAGTTAGTGAAATATGTGGATTTGCCGCGTGGAGTGAAATTATTCAGGACGGCGCAAGCTCGATGCTTACGACTTCTCCTGCAATCGCGGCGCGGTGTGCTGCTTCTTCCGCGCTGCCGGCCAGAACCCGGCCATGCATCGTGATCCCGTTCTTCTGTTTCACATCGACGGCCCAGAATTCATAGTGGGGCCTGAAGATTTCGGCCAGGACGCGAGCGCGGGCGAGATCACCCTCTTGCGGAGCATCTTGATCTGCGCGCGCATCTGCTTTTGCAGATTCGCTTTCACCCTCTGAATGGAGGGCAAGAATTTCACCATCAGTGTTCATATCTGTTCTCAACCTCGCTCAGATTGCTGCATCGTATTCTCTCTGCAGCTCGGCCAGGCGCGCCCTGCAATAGGCGGTCTTCTCGTGGTTGCAGCGGACCTTTGCGTCGAGGAGCTGCTTCTGGGTGTTGCGCAGATCCTGCATGATGGCGTCTCGGGTGCGGGCCATTCAGGCGGCCTCCTGTTCCTGCTGCTCCTTCTGGATGCAAATCCGGCCGTAACCGGCCTTCATGGATGATTGGAGCTCGAGCTTCCGGCCGCAGCGCCTGCAGTAGCTGATGGGTTCAGCAGGCTGGCCGGTTGGCATCTCGGCCTTTTCGCTGGCCATTCAGATCGCCGCCTCCTCATCTCGCGCCTGTACCCCTTGGAGCATGGCCAAGGATGCTCTCCTGGTCAGCTCCGAGATGATATAGACGGCCTCACAGGGCTGGTAATCGGCTTGCAGCATCTGCCAGAGTTCTTTGGCATCTGATTCGAGTTTGGATCTGGATTTGATTTTCATCTCTTACACCACCTTTGGATTGAGTAGCATCTGCACGCCTGCCAGGCAGTCTTCAGCCAGCTCAAGCTCCTTATCGGCATCCTGGGCAGCGCGGAACTCGGCGGTCGCCTCCAGGGCTCTGCGGGCCTGGTATGCGGCGGCCTTGGCGGTTGCGACGCGGTCATATGCGGTTTTCACGACTGATGCGTCCACTTTGGACATGTTGGGGTCACGCTCCAAGCTATACTACTCACCAATACTATTTAATTGTATTGGTAGTACTACCAATAGTGCTATAGCTACCAACCATATACTTAAATATTGGTAGAGCAAGATATATGATGTATGTGCGATGCTTTACTCGATATGAAGCTAGGCGACTTGATGCCTGATATCGCAAATCGCGAGGCGAAGAAATTCGAGTACAGAAAACTCGATAAGTATGGCAGAGTTTACTTTGGTCCGGATGAGGCCGGAAAGGAATATTTAGTGGCCTTGATTGAGGCCGTGCCGGAAGATAAGATCAAGTTCCTGAAGGTTGGTAGAACTTAGAGACACCTTTGAAAATCAGTAACGGGTGGAGACCGAGAATCTCCAACCCGTCCAGACAAATGGAGAGATCCCAGATGTCCAATGAACTTACACTAGCTGAAGCTATTTCAGCTTTCCCAAATAATGTATCGCCGTCCGACCAAGATCAACTCGTACTCACGAGAGGCGAGCTTAACCATATTATCGCGAATGCCATGAGCGAGGTTAGGAAGGAGATCGGAGGTCTACAAGGTCTTGTGGATGAGCATGAGATGCGCTTAGACAAACACGGCGAGTATATTCGCGAACTCCGGTTCCGGGAAGAGCCCGAACCCGGCCCAAAACAGAAAGATAGAGAGGGGATCCTCAAGGCTCTCCTGGTAGCCTACGGCGGCAAGATGTTTGCCAAGGATGCACGCCGCCAGATGGGGTTAGATAAGGCCACTTTTTCGAGATTACTTCAGAAAATGAAAGACGTTATAGAAGTTCGACCGTTTCATGCGAATAGACGGAATAACCTATTGATTTTAAGGGCAGCAAAAGGTTGATTTCAACTATCAACCTTTCTTGACGATCTCTCTTATTTTAGGATTCTTCCTTAAATTCCGGGGAGATTTGCACGGTTTTCTGATATTGATTAATTTGAGAAAGAGAAAAAATTGAGCTAAATATATATCAAATAGATAATCTCATGAGAGTATGCTGAAATGGTTGATGGTTGAAATCAACCAATTCGAGATGATTTATATAAAATCGGAAATGCCAGCTTCTAATTTAACAACAGCAAAAATGCTTTTCTTCTCGCCTACTAATCTCAAGTCTGTAGTAAGTATCGATGAAACTGAGCCTGCTATTAACCCTTCTGATACTGGTAATCGAATGTCGTTTTCAAGCTCGCTGCAACTTGATATGCCTCTTCTGTCGTCTTCACCTAATTCAGTTTCAATCCCTGTCGGGTTTTCAAGCTCGCTGCAACCTCTTTCCGCAATAATCGCAATCCACCGGACACCTATGGTTTCAATCCCTGTCGGGTTTTCAAGCTCGCTGCAACAGTTCGAAGAGTTTTTGGCAATGCTGCCAGATGTCAAGTTTCAATCCCTGTCGGGTTTTCAAGCTCGCTGCAACGGTTCGGGCAATTCTTGGGTTCCTTATCGCTTCTAGGGTTTCAATCCCTGTCGGGTTTTCAAGCTCGCTGCAACTCTCGCGGTGCCTACTGATGGCGTTTCCAACGGAAAGTTTCAATCCCTGTCGGGTTTTCAAGCTCGCTGCAACTATTGCGCCAAGCATGGCGCGGAAGCGGCTTATGACGGTTTCAATCCCTGTCGGGTTTTCAAGCTCGCTGCAACCAAACGGCCCGGAGGTACAATCAGCCGATCACAGGGAGGTTTCAATCCCTGTCGGGTTTTCAAGCTCGCTGCAACCCCGCAGTTGCAGATAGGTGAGTGGGTTGAAGTGACTGGTTTCAATCCCTGTCGGGTTTTCAAGCTCGCTGCAACGATAGCTGCCATCTCCTAGCCTGATATATAGATCATCGTTTCAATCCCTGTCGGGTTTTCAAGCTCGCTGCAACTCTTGGAGCTTCCTGCGCTTCTGATCGCCAGGAGATGAGTTTCAATCCCTGTCGGGTTTTCAAGCTCGCTGCAACCGATCCGCTTAAGTTCTGGATTGAGCCACGCATCCAAGTTTCAATCCCTGTCGGGTTTTCAAGCTCGCTGCAACTCAGGGCCGGGAACTTCGGCCCCGTGGTCCACACTGCGTTTCAATCCCTGTCGGGTTTTCAAGCTCGCTGCAACCTCTCGCCACCAATAGTCACGGTAACGCATCTCCAGAGTTTCAATCCCTGTCGGGTTTTCAAGCTCGCTGCAACGTCCTGAAGGGCATAGCCTATGACATCTCCACAAAACGGTTTCAATCCCTGTCGGGTTTTCAAGCTCGCTGCAACGCATGATGGCGATGCATAAGACCATGATGCCGGAAGGTTTCAATCCCTGTCGGGTTTTCAAGCTCGCTGCAACTTCAATGCCGTCCCTCCATCCAGTCCTATCACACTGTTTCAATCCCTGTCGGGTTTTCAAGCTCGCTGCAACCGGAGAGCAGATCACTTCTACGGATGACGCATTTGTGTTTCAATCCCTGTCGGGTTTTCAAGCTCGCTGCAACATCCGACCCGGCCAACCTCTCCGCCCTCGATAAGCGAGTTTCAATCCCTGTCGGGTTTTCAAGCTCGCTGCAACCTTGGATGGGCCTTGCCGAACCCGGAGAACCAGGTGCAGTTTCAATCCCTGTCGGGTTTTCAAGCTCGCTGCAACCGTAGACAAGACTTCTCATGGAAATGAGATTAGATGTTTCAATCCCTGTCGGGTTTTCAAGCTCGCTGCAACCTCATGGCCGCGGCCTTCTTACTTGAGATGCCTGATGTGTTTCAATCCCTGTCGGGTTTTCAAGCTCGCTGCAACGATGCGTCTGCGATAGGGAACCACCGAGAAGGCGCGTTTCAATCCCTGTCGGGTTTTCAAGCTCGCTGCAACGCAGACGACGAGCCATTGGCTGGTGAATGGTCAGATGGGTTTCAATCCCTGTCGGGTTTTCAAGCTCGCTGCAACGCTGCTGCAATCGAAGATGAGATAACGATTCTCAAAGGGTTTCAATCCCTGTCGGGTTTTCAAGCTCGCTGCAACCTCACACTACACTACTGCACCCAACCGCACCGGGCCTGTTTCAATCCCTGTCGGGTTTTCAAGCTCGCTGCAACTTTAAGCTAAGATGCTAAGTAGGACATATGGCGCGGTTTCAATCCCTGTCGGGTTTTCAAGCTCGCTGCAACATCGGAGCGCAAGACCATGAAAGAGGACGGCGTGAAGTTTCAATCCCTGTCGGGTTTTCAAGCTCGCTGCAACTCCGGGCCTTCGTTGGCCGGATTCAGGAACACCGGATCGTTTCAATCCCTGTCGGGTTTTCAAGCTCGCTGCAACGCCATCTTCTTCGGTGCATTTCACCTGGTCTCCTTTGTTTCAATCCCTGTCGGGTTTTCAAGCTCGCTGCAACGTGGACGGGGATCATGTGATCCTGATAGCATTCAATGTTTCAATCCCTGTCGGGTTTTCAAGCTCGCTGCAACTGATTATTTTGAGATTGTGGCCGCCGGATCGAAGGGCGTTTCAATCCCTGTCGGGTTTTCAAGCTCGCTGCAACGGTGGCAGAACGGTGGATATAGGCATTACATTGGAGGGTTTCAATCCCTGTCGGGTTTTCAAGCTCGCTGCAACGCCCTATATCCAAGAGCCACATCGACCTTTTCATCCCGGTTTCAATCCCTGTCGGGTTTTCAAGCTCGCTGCAACTCGAATGCCGGTGTTTGATCTGGGTGATCTGGGACGCAGTTTCAATCCCTGTCGGGTTTTCAAGCTCGCTGCAACTTGGTGGAGGCGGTAGCATTGTTCGAGCAGTCTTGAAGTTTCAATCCCTGTCGGGTTTTCAAGCTCGCTGCAACGGCAACTCTAGGCCGCCTATCGTGGTTGCTACGATATGTTTCAATCCCTGTCGGGTTTTCAAGCTCGCTGCAACGGAATGCGAAAATGGGATTGGATTCAAACCACATGGTTTCAATCCCTGTCGGGTTTTCAAGCTCGCTGCAACGGCTACAGAAGAAGGGTCACGGGCCATCCTGAAAGCGAGGTTTCAATCCCTGTCGGGTTTTCAAGCTCGCTGCAACGCGGTACCAACATGCTCTTCCCCTCATCCGAGATGCGGTTTCAATCCCTGTCGGGTTTTCAAGCTCGCTGCAACCGGACTGCCCGCTAAAGAGGATGTGGTTCGACAAAGCGTTTCAATCCCTGTCGGGTTTTCAAGCTCGCTGCAACGCCATAATTATTTATGATGCTGGACGCAGAGGCGAATTGTTTCAATCCCTGTCGGGTTTTCAAGCTCGCTGCAACAACTATTCGACGAATGGTTCTTCCGGTTGGAAGAGAAGTTTCAATCCCTGTCGGGTTTTCAAGCTCGCTGCAACATATGCTTCGCCCGTCTGGTTCGATATCAAGCGTTCGGTTTCAATCCCTGTCGGGTTTTCAAGCTCGCTGCAACTCTCTGGTTGCCCTTGCCTATTCCAAATAGGGCATGGTTTCAATCCCTGTCGGGTTTTCAAGCTCGCTGCAACCTTAAATAACGCATATATGATCCATCCAAGTATGAAAATGGTTTCAATCCCTGTCGGGTTTTCAAGCTCGCTGCAACATGGCGCATCCGATGTGAGTTCCCATTGATAGACGCATAGTTTCAATCCCTGTCGGGTTTTCAAGCTCGCTGCAACTCTTCCCCTCTGGGGAGATGAGATAATACATTGTCTTGGTTTCAATCCCTGTCGGGTTTTCAAGCTCGCTGCAACTCTCTCCACCTCACGGCACCAGAATAGAGAATGGAGTTTCAATCCCTGTCGGGTTTTCAAGCTCGCTGCAACGCTAGAATCGGGCTTTACTTGTTACGGCTGCGGCGGTTTCAATCCCTGTCGGGTTTTCAAGCTCGCTGCAACATCTTTATAATCGGATTCGTCGCCCGACGCATCTGTGTTTCAATCCCTGTCGGGTTTTCAAGCTCGCTGCAACCAGTGGGGGCGAGTACACCAGCCGAGGTGGCGTTTGCGAGTTTCAATCCCTGTCGGGTTTTCAAGCTCGCTGCAACCCTTGTTCTGTGGGACGGTTGCGCCATTCGTGAACCTGTTTCAATCCCTGTCGGGTTTTCAAGCTCGCTGCAACAGCATCCAGACTTGCATGGCTTTTTTCCGTCGATGAGTTTCAATCCCTGTCGGGTTTTCAAGCTCGCTGCAACGGCCCACATCTCAGGATGATAAGGTAATCTTACCAGTTTCAATCCCTGTCGGGTTTTCAAGCTCGCTGCAACCTGGAAACGCAAGAACGTGGATGGAGTGGTCGAAACCGGTTTCAATCCCTGTCGGGTTTTCAAGCTCGCTGCAACGCAAAGAAAATTGTAGGTCTCGGCGACGAATGCCAAGTTTCAATCCCTGTCGGGTTTTCAAGCTCGCTGCAACGTTGCCGTAGTTATTGACGGTGATGCCGCCCAGATTTAGTTTCAATCCCTGTCGGGTTTTCAAGCTCGCTGCAACTGCTGTATGCGTTTTCTTCCATCCTTGGTTTTAATAGTTTCAATCCCTGTCGGGTTTTCAAGCTCGCTGCAACAGCCTGCTATGCCGATGTTTGCCTGATCGATCTTCTGGTTTCAATCCCTGTCGGGTTTTCAAGCTCGCTGCAACGGATCATTGATGCCGGACAATAGAATCCGGGCATCATTGTTTCAATCCCTGTCGGGTTTTCAAGCTCGCTGCAACATCATGATGGCGCGGCATATATGATCTATTTCCACATCGTTTCAATCCCTGTCGGGTTTTCAAGCTCGCTGCAACGGCCCCTCTGATGATCTCAGAGATGTTCAGAGAACGGTTTCAATCCCTGTCGGGTTTTCAAGCTCGCTGCAACATCGTTATGCGACCCGCTCGATGCCTGTCTAGCAGGTTTCAATCCCTGTCGGGTTTTCAAGCTCGCTGCAACGGAACATCGGAAACTCAAGAAAATGAAAGGAGAACTGTTTCAATCCCTGTCGGGTTTTCAAGCTCGCTGCAACGCTATTGCCTTCGAGCTGTGAAACGTATCATCTCAGTTTCAATCCCTGTCGGGTTTTCAAGCTCGCTGCAACGTCCAGGTCCTCACCCTAATTCGCGCAAACCCCGGCATAGTTTCAATCCCTGTCGGGTTTTCAAGCTCGCTGCAACTTCCCTCGGTGCCGCCCAGGGAAACTACAGTAGCGCAGTTTCAATCCCTGTCGGGTTTTCAAGCTCGCTGCAACTATGCCGGATGCCATGTAGATAGCTTTCCAGACAGGTTTCAATCCCTGTCGGGTTTTCAAGCTCGCTGCAACAGTATATGAAGCCGTTGTGATGTGGGTATATTATGGGTTTCAATCCCTGTCGGGTTTTCAAGCTCGCTGCAACGATCCTTTCCCTCTTCTGTGAGAGCCCAGGCAAGCTTAGTTTCAATCCCTGTCGGGTTTTCAAGCTCGCTGCAACTGGATAGAAAGCGTTTGGAGAAAATGGGATAGACAGGTTTCAATCCCTGTCGGGTTTTCAAGCTCGCTGCAACTCGGTGACTGAATTTGATAATGACGATAATATACTAGTTTCAATCCCTGTCGGGTTTTCAAGCTCGCTGCAACCACTGGCCCCAGGATCACGCCGAGAGAATTCTGGTAGGTTTCAATCCCTGTCGGGTTTTCAAGCTCGCTGCAACCATGACTGAAGCAATGGACCCACGGCGCGCGACACTGTTTCAATCCCTGTCGGGTTTTCAAGCTCGCTGCAACCAAGTGCTCGTTTGCTCATTGCACATCTCTCCTAATCCAGTTTCAATCCCTGTCGGGTTTTCAAGCTCGCTGCAACACTTATAGTTGTTGGTTAACTTGCCGTAATAGCGGGTGGTTTCAATCCCTGTCGGGTTTTCAAGCTCGCTGCAACTACGTAGTTGCTGTCGGTTTATGCAAAGTACAACCTTAGTTTCAATCCCTGTCGGGTTTTCAAGCTCGCTGCAACTCATTGAGCATCTGATTGAGGACCGAGAGGGATAGTTTCAATCCCTGTCGGGTTTTCAAGCTCGCTGCAACATAGAACCATTGCCAATCAGCATTAGACAGCAAATCAGTTTCAATCCCTGTCGGGTTTTCAAGCTCGCTGCAACGACCGTGTCCTTTGCGGTTCCCGTATGACTGATTATGGTTTCAATCCCTGTCGGGTTTTCAAGCTCGCTGCAACGGTATCTTGCTGCACTTACTGTAGCGTACTTACTCCGTTTCAATCCCTGTCGGGTTTTCAAGCTCGCTGCAACGGCAGGGACTTCACCCGCACCGAGCCCTCATACGATGTTTCAATCCCTGTCGGGTTTTCAAGCTCGCTGCAACGACAAATTGCTCCTCATGGCAGCAGGCACATACAAGTTTCAATCCCTGTCGGGTTTTCAAGCTCGCTGCAACGTTGTGAAAAAGATTGGTAAGAAGGATATAGCTAAGTTTCAATCCCTGTCGGGTTTTCAAGCTCGCTGCAACCGTGAAGCAACCAGCTTCTTCATATTCTTGATGTATGGTTTCAATCCCTGTCGGGTTTTCAAGCTCGCTGCAACCGCCTCGATCGGCTATAAGTTTGCCAACGGGGATATAGTTTCAATCCCTGTCGGGTTTTCAAGCTCGCTGCAACCGTGGAGACCATCTCCAGGGAGCTACTCGTGGCATTGGTTTCAATCCCTGTCGGGTTTTCAAGCTCGCTGCAACTTTTATCGCGTCTCTTGCTCTCTGTCTCGGCAGCTTGGTTTCAATCCCTGTCGGGTTTTCAAGCTCGCTGCAACTTCAGGTCCTCCAAATCCACTGCCGAGCCGTTTCTAGGGTTTCAATCCCTGTCGGGTTTTCAAGCTCGCTGCAACAACGCAGTTGCCGTAAGACCTGTAGATCTTACCTCCCACGTTTCAATCCCTGTCGGGTTTTCAAGCTCGCTGCAACCTCATCCGAAAGCTCAAATCTCTCGGCCTTGTGGATCAGTTTCAATCCCTGTCGGGTTTTCAAGCTCGCTGCAACTCTATCAATTCTGGCCATCCGACTTACATGGATTGGTTTCAATCCCTGTCGGGTTTTCAAGCTCGCTGCAACTCCGATCGCCTGGCGCGAATTCTTCAAACGGTACTTGGTTTCAATCCCTGTCGGGTTTTCAAGCTCGCTGCAACCCCTTATGCGGTCTTCTTTGTTTCTAGTATTCCAGATGGTTTCAATCCCTGTCGGGTTTTCAAGCTCGCTGCAACACAAGCCGTAATTCCCGGCAGCCAGTATCCCAGGTTCGTTTCAATCCCTGTCGGGTTTTCAAGCTCGCTGCAACCCACGTGGTCCGGTAAAGATGGATAGCCTCACGGCAAGTTTCAATCCCTGTCGGGTTTTCAAGCTCGCTGCAACCCGTACCGCCTCGACCTTCGCATTGTTCTGTGCCTCGGCCTCGTTTCAATCCCTGTCGGGTTTTCAAGCTCGCTGCAACGTATCCCACAACGTGCCCAACACGTCCGAGACCAAGGTTTCAATCCCTGTCGGGTTTTCAAGCTCGCTGCAACGTACGCGCTTACGAGCGGGCGCGGGATAATAGCATAGTTTCAATCCCTGTCGGGTTTTCAAGCTCGCTGCAACGATAGCGTGGCGTTCTGCTGCCGAACTCTGGAGGCTCGTTTCAATCCCTGTCGGGTTTTCAAGCTCGCTGCAACAGTACGGCAGGCCGAACGCTGCTATCCGGGAGAATTGGTTTCAATCCCTGTCGGGTTTTCAAGCTCGCTGCAACGACCCAGAAGGGGCTGGTTGACACGCTCCGCTCAAGGGTTTCAATCCCTGTCGGGTTTTCAAGCTCGCTGCAACGACTGTGCGACTCATCGGGCCATTCTACTATGCAATGTTTCAATCCCTGTCGGGTTTTCAAGCTCGCTGCAACTCTGCCAGGCATGCTATGAGATCATTCGAGCCAGGGTTTCAATCCCTGTCGGGTTTTCAAGCTCGCTGCAACTCAGAGCTGAAATTGAGATCGTGAAAACTCTAGGAAGTTTCAATCCCTGTCGGGTTTTCAAGCTCGCTGCAACCTTGTGCTGATCGTTATCGATCTTCACAATTGGCATGGTTTCAATCCCTGTCGGGTTTTCAAGCTCGCTGCAACGGGTTTAATCTTGATTTTGTTCTCTTCGGCGGGTTTGTTTCAATCCCTGTCGGGTTTTCAAGCTCGCTGCAACTCTAGGTGATTTTATGGCCCAACTTTACGCTAAGAAGTTTCAATCCCTGTCGGGTTTTCAAGCTCGCTGCAACGAAATTCCCTGCACTGCTCAAGAACTGGGACAGGTGGTTTCAATCCCTGTCGGGTTTTCAAGCTCGCTGCAACGCTGGAGATCCGAGCACGTCATGGCCCCGGTCTCCGTGTTTCAATCCCTGTCGGGTTTTCAAGCTCGCTGCAACATTGCCGGAGCTGCAAGGATCACACGGTCTCCAAGAGTTTCAATCCCTGTCGGGTTTTCAAGCTCGCTGCAACAGCCGGATCTTTTGCCAGGGCCTTCGTGAAGCCCGGTTTCAATCCCTGTCGGGTTTTCAAGCTCGCTGCAACATCGGTAGTGCTGTTTGGGGCCCCGGTCTGGATACCCGGTTTCAATCCCTGTCGGGTTTTCAAGCTCGCTGCAACTCACCCAGAGCCCCCGGTCCCTGGTGGGCCAGGAGCTTGGTTTCAATCCCTGTCGGGTTTTCAAGCTCGCTGCAACCAGTGCAGGGAATTTCGGCCCAGGACACCAGACAGCGTTTCAATCCCTGTCGGGTTTTCAAGCTCGCTGCAACATCAGTCTCACTCGTCAACTGGCCGAGACTTATGGAGTTTCAATCCCTGTCGGGTTTTCAAGCTCGCTGCAACGGTGGGTCCAAAATGGCCCTTTTCCCTTAAAATCCTTTCGAAAAGCCCAAAAATTGACCATTAAATAATGGACCTTTGGCGTACCAGCCCTTTATAAAGATCCATGAAAAACTAGATCACATTCGATTTCTTCTCAGGTGCCTTCTCCCCAAGATCAGTGATGGCCGCCACGCAGCGCTCGCATAGCTCGTAGATTCTCACTTTGTCTCCTGTTTCGATCTCCGCCTTTATCTCATCTTCCATCTGCAGCCGCATGATGTCGCTGACTTCCAGCTCGAAGACGCTGTACTGCTTCCATGCACCGTAGCTCTCCAGGATCTTGAAGACGCGAGTGCGAGTACGATTGTCACTGATATCGTAGGTTATTGCCAATCTCATCTTCGAAACTCCAGCGGATAGTATTCCTTCAACTCCCCAGTTATCGCTTTCCTGAGTAAGATCGCCTGCATCCGCACAGCTTTGCGCCGGGTGACTGTGTACTCAAACTTGGGGTGTGTGAACTCCTCTTGCATATAGTCGTCAAACTTCTCCAGATAGGTCTTGAAGGCGTAATCCTTGAGGTGGTTGTCATCTCCGAAGTCTTCATGATTGAGCATGGCTTTGTTGATCAACCGCAGCGCAAAAGCATCACAGAAGATGGGCCGGAACTCCTCTTGCAGGTCCAGCGCCAGCGCGGGCCGCCCGTGCCTGTCCGCGTGCAGGATGCCCAGGAATGGGTCCAGGTTGTACTGGCGTAGCGCGCTCAAAACCTCGTTTTTCATCATGCTGTAGGTAAGCGAGAGCAGGGCGTTGATATGGTCCTCCGGGGGCCTGCGCGTTCGCCGCTCGAATGTCCATCCCTCTGCCAGGCAGCCGTTCAAAAGGCCGAAGTAGATCTCCGCTGCCTCGCCCTCGGTGCCCCGCAGAGCATCCAGGTCACGGGCTTTTCCGGTCTCCTCTTCCAGAGCGGCGAGCTTGCCGGTGTCGCTCACGTCCTTGCGGTTGAGCAGGGTTCTTGAGTTCCTGATCTTGCCCCGGATGATCTGCTTTGCGATCTTCAGGCTTTCCTTCTCGGAAAGGGCATACTGGCGGCGGCGCACCTCGGCAATGGTGTTTTGCTCCGGCACGAAGCTTCCCCGGTAGCGGCCATTCTGGGTGAAGTAGTTGAGCACTATGCCATGCTCGTTGGCTCTGGCCACAAAGGGTGTGGTGAAGTTGATGTTGCCGAAGATGTTGATGGTGTCCACCTGGCCCATGGGAAAAGATGCCAGCTCTCCCTCACCCTTCATGTAGATCGTGATCCTGCCGCCGTCTACGCCCACCTGGGAGCCCTGCTTGGTGACGTAAACCACGCTGTCATCGAAGATGCCTTCGCTCTCTTTGCTCATGCTTCTCGCGTCTCCTTTGCGTTTTCTCCTTCCAGCATTTTCGTCTCCTCGGGCAGGCAGTACGCCACTGTGCTGCACTTCTCGCACTTTTTGGTATTATCTGCAAAGTCGGGGATCTTGTCGAGGCTCATGTTGCGGATGGCCTCCACCACCTGCAGAACTTTATTTCTGTGCCAGTCGGTAATCGTAATAGCATAGCGTTCATTGGTGCCGAAGAGGTAGAGGTAGCCCATGCGCACGGGCTCGCCCAGGTAGTCTTCCAGAAGCATGCAGTAGGCGGCGAGCTGGACCTCGTCGTTGTCGTGATAAGAAGAGCCGCGCTTGCGTTCGATGGGCGTTAGGGTAGTGCCGACACTCTTAATGTTCTTCGACTCCAAAACGTCTATCTTGCCATGCAGGCCGAGATTCTCGGATCGAATATAAAATTCCCGTATCCAGCCGCCTTTTCTTGATTGATTTTGATGCTTTAGTTGTCCATCTTTTAGGAAAAAATTCATCTCAATTGTATCAAAATAACAAATATAATAATATCTACGCGGACAGTAAAGATATTGATTAATGTGGCCGACGTTTACGAACTCATCTCCTTCTTTCATGCTCATCCCTGATCAGGCAGTCAATATACAGTGCATCATGCCCGAAGGCAACGCTTCTCATTCCTGAATATGGATAAAGGTAGAAGAAATCGCCCAAATTGAATTTGGCCTTGAGATAAGAGCCGCTTTGATCGATCAGCCTGGCAAATATCTTGTACTCCACCAGGGTATCGTTTAGATATGAAAGCGACGGAATATTGGGTTCAGTCTCCACCTTGAATCCGTCAATCATGCGCGGTTTTCTTGCATGGTCTGCGGCGTTAAGCATTATCTTTTTGTAATGTGCTCCCTCGCCTTTGAAAAGAACTTTTCTGGTCTCATCGCCTATCGTGCCGTAATACCAACAGAAGCCTGCTGCAAACCTCTTCATTGATTCGTACCTGGGCTTAATCTCTGCGTCGTAGTTTTCACCACAGACTTCCCTCAGCCGCAGGGCAAACCTCTGCGAGGGCATGAACTCGACGTTGCCTCGGCGAAGTAGGTACATCAAATCATAGAGCTTGAGCTGCCCATCGCTCTTGTCGAACATCAACGCTTGGAAACGAGAGCCACGATAGCTGAGCAGCCCATCTTGCAGGCGTTCCGATTCTTCATCAAGCCACTCATACATTTGACCGTCAATCTCTTGATCCAGGAAGTGCTTCTCAAGAATTGTAAGCGTTCTTATCCATTCAGCACCCTGAATTGATTCAGGCATTCCCTTTGCATGATGCTCTTCACCAAAATAGTCCTGCCAGGTGCCTCCTTTAATCCTTGATTTTAAATACAAATATGCTTCCATTGGGGAGTATGTTCTGGAGTAAGATGAGAGGTCAAGTCCAGATTCCATCAATTTATCCAATTGCTCTGCAAGTTCCTTTCGAGTTAGCTTTATGGAGCCTGCTTTGGCAAAAAGCCCTTTGAGATGATCGTAGAGAACATCTGGCACAAAACAGACCGCCTCGCACGTCTCGTTCTCGGTCTTATGTCTTAATCGCCCGATTCTCTGCAAGAGCTTGCTTTTAGAATACCCGGAAAAAACAAGACGGTCAACTTTGAAGTCGATGCCAACTTCAACAGACGAATTTGAAACAAGGACATCGAATTTCTCCAGCTTTTCGGGAGTCGCAGAATGCAACCCGTCCACGCGTTCAATCCTAAATCCCTGATCTTTGAGCGCATCTGTGAGCACATTGAAAATCTCGTCCACTTCGTAGATTCCGTCCAAGATTATGACCGTCTTGGCCCTATTGCCATCGACAAGCGGATGTTTGCAGAGATCAACAAAATAATCCAAGTCCTCTTTGATCAACTCGTAGGTTCTATAAATCGCTCCGCTTCTCACATTAAGCTTTAATTTTGGAAGCACAGGAAGGCCCTTAGAACACGAGAGCGGGGTACTCATATCATCGAATACGACAACATTCAATCCGACCTCTTTTGCTCTTTCGACGATCTGGCGGTTGGGAGTAGCACTTAGGAAGATAAACTTATTGAGACGGCTTCTTTTATCATCGCTCATTTCATGCATCATGAAGAGCAACATATCACTTTGCTTGACCGATGCGAGATGAAATTCATCTACTACGATCATGTCCACACTGCGAACTGCTTCACGGATATTGTGTTCATAGTAGGCATCCTTCAAAGCGAGCGTTAGAATATCGGGATTTGTGAGCAATATCAACCCACGACCACGCCCTTTTCGTATAATACGATTAAATAGCTGGCCTTTTCGTAGGCCGGTTTCATCGGGATAAAGCCTCTTTTCCTCAACCAGAAGATCGCCTGTAATTGCCTGAACATGATAGTCTTGCGGATTATAGAGGTCTTTGTTTTTCCTGATCGTATCGTCTACTTGCTTTTTCTGATCAATCACCAATGCATTAGTTGGATAGACTGCGATAACCTTCATCCTTTTGTCAAGAGCAGGCTTCAGCCAAGAGATAGTCTTTCCTGAGCCCGTTGGGCTGTGGTTAAACAAAAAAAGAGATTCATCTCTTTTGATCAGTCTGTCGCTTTCGATCTGATGTTCAAAAGCTTTGAAACCAGGAAGATAATCTTGGTCTGCCTGCACCAGGCGCAGTCCGTCCAGATCCACCGCAACCGATGAAATGCGATCCGTTGGGGAGATCTCACTTGATTTCATCTTTTCGCCTTCAGAAACTCTAATTTGTACGGAAGCACAACATCCTCGCGCTTTTCTTCACGAGGCATTCGAATGAATTTGCCTCTGTAACGCCCCTGAACAATAAGCGGCACCGGCCTCATTCGAATTGTGATTAGATCTCCTAATGGTATTGCATCATAATCGTAAATCCCGAAGGGGTGGTTGGTTAGAAATTCTCCTTCTTCAATCATGCCTTCGATGATTCTTGTCCTTACTCGTGCCTTGGATCGCTTCTTTCCCAAACGAATATATCTCGGAATTTTAGCGGCCAATGATGACGCTTCGACCTCATATGGCAAAATATATGCTGTGAGCAGGTTCTGCTGGTCGAGAACACGCTCTTTCCCGAACTTGGGCAGATTCTTTCCCTTCAGATCCGTGGGCATTTCTTTCGCGCTCCAATTCTTCACAGCATACTGATGAGGCCTGGCATTCCATTGGCTTGTGGAATGCCCGCCCAAATAAGGCTGAGACTCTGCTCTGCCAGTCGTCTTTTGGACTCCGAGATTTTTCCTCATATACTCATTTACCGACTCTGGTTTTGCCGGAGTTACGTAGAAGCTCCTGCAAATCTCAGAAGTCTCCTCCACATATGATGGACGATTCCCGAAATTGACGTATTTGCTGGATATGAATCCGAATGCATGATGAAGCGCTGTGCTTAGGATGAAGTCTCCTGTATCCACAAGATCGCCTACTTCTCTTGATGCGTAGAGCGTGCGATCCAGGGTCTCAATGGAACATTCCACTACCTGGATACTCTCACTCATTCTTTGCTCCCTTCTTCTTGCCCTTCGGCTTTTCATTTACTCGACTGAAAAACTCTGTGGCTTTCTTTTTCTGGGATTCCAGGGCTTCTTTCATCTTATCTTCATTAACAGAGTCTGCCAATTCCTTTGCCTCTGTGTCAGTCAGCGCTTTGATGTTCAACGTTTGAATCTCATCATCAAATGACTTTTTAACAAGTCCCTTTATTTTCTCGATGTCCAGCACGGCGCTGTAGAGCACCTTGTTAAGGTTCTCTCCGTTTAGTCCGCCGTTGCTGGCAGCCAGACGTCTTGCGACATCCTGGGAAAGATGCAAATTGGCAGGCCCTTCCTCTAAACCGAAATAGATTCCAAGAATATGATTTTCCATCCGCCCGATCCTTGAAGTCGCTGCACCATAACGCTTGTTCATTTTAGTAACGCCCAAAACAAAAATCAGCTCTTCAAGGGTAGCATCACGCAAGGTAACTACACACGGAAATAGAGTTCCAGGCATGATAAAATCTGGTTCACGGATTGCAGTTGTCGCACCCTTGGCAAATGCATCTCCAGGCGCGTTTTGGAACTTCTCCTCAACAAGAACACTCGAATCCCGTATTGAGTACGCTGTGTCGTACATGACCCTGGAGGTAACGGAGATTGCCTCCTCGCCCGCAGCGCTTCCGTAGAGCATAGACTCCGGCGATTCCTGATTCATTTTATTCACGTCCATCGTATCTTCGACCTTAATCAGGTTTCTCTGCAGCTCTTTTCCCTTCCTACGGTCGCTCCCGGTCTGCTTGCGCTTGAACATCATTACAGGCGAATATTCAACCAAGCCGTCGGTCACACTGATTCCCACAGTAGTAATATCTGCATCCTGGCCGTTCGTCGTGAAAATGGCACTCGACTGCAGCTCTCTCAGCAGCAAAATGTGAATGTAATGTGCGCTTGGTTCGTTTATTAGATTCTCAACAAGTCCTGGTGCCAATTTTCCTTTGATATCATCGATGCTCATTAGTGTTCTCCTCCTCAAATTGTCTCATTGCTTTTCAAATTTTTATCTTTCCAGTATTCGCGCCGAATGCTCAAAGTGGCAGAGTAATAGCCATCTGCGAGGTTGTTTGACATCTTCTTTAACCTCCCAGGCTTTCCATCACAAATGCCGTTTAGAATCTCGTTTACGAAAAAGTCGGCAAATTCATCTGCTTTGGCATCAAGCCCCATTCTTTCGGGTATGAATGCCTGGTCTTCTGCCATTCGATCCAGGGATTTCTGAATGCGACCGGAGACTGATGCTCTGTAATCGCATTTTGAGAGATCGACACCTCGAAGCTCGGTAATTGCTTTAACAGACTCACGGAACAGCCTTTCTACCGCATGAGGTTTGTAGCCTTTGGGCTGAGCAATTTTGAAACCGATCTTCGCTAAATGACAAATTTTATCCGATTCATTCATATTTAATCACCTTTTTAAACCATCCAGGAATAGTGCCTCATCAAGCGAATATTGGACAGCATTTTCGTTTTCAGATCCACGATAAACCATCTTTAAGAGATATGATCCGGGCAGCACCTCGTCCCTCATTACTCGCAAAAACTTAGGGAAAAGAGAGTCCTTCAATCCGGAGCTGTTGTAGCCAAGGCGAATCAGTGCACTGGCGGACTTGAGAGCGTCCTCTAGCTTTGAAAGTGGGATGAACTTGCCGTAGAAATCCATCACATGAGAATTAATGGAATCCAATGCGACCATTTCGTTGAAATCGCGGCCACGCATTGTTGTTATGGGTGAATGGCTTATTACTACTCTCATGCCGGTGTATGCAGCTACTATCAGCGCAATATAGACTCCAAAGAAATGAAATTCCGTTGTATTCTCCGAAGGCTTATAAAAAACCATGCTGGCATTTCCTAGGATATTGCCATATCCTTGAGCCATGTATTGAGCCATGCTCATGCCTTTGGAGCCGCTGCCATCATCTTTTACGGCAAGGTCGGAAATCCATGATTTATAGATGTCCAGATCCCCTTCCGGCTTATTGGAGCTGTCAACATATTTTGAATTGAATATTTTCTCAGATAACGCCGCCATTCTCACTCTCGCTTCACTGGAGAATCTTGAGAGAATCGCATTGGCCAGTTCCCACGATTCTGGTGTAAAAAAGTAGTCCGGAATAAAATGGAAATATAGCATCTCGTTGTTCGATCCGTTTCCTTTAGGGAGACTGAAACCATTTCTTCTTAAGGCTAGTTCCACTCCACATGGAATGCAGGCAAAAATATTTGTCGGCTTGGATCGTCCGACGAAGACCCTGTTTGTGAAATTAAAGGATAAAAATGAATTAGAGTTTTCCATTTCCTTCTTATTGAGCACGGTCCCTCTGTTGCACAGGTTACAGGTCTTTCCGCTTTGTTCATACTCCTTGAACGTATCACTGAGATCTGATTTTTCGAGTGATGAAATCGTTCCATTTATTGAAAGCAAATCATGGAGGTACTCAATTAGTTCTTTTTTGTAGGCTCCGGTCTTCCCTTCAATAAAATTGTCCCATCCGTCCATCTGGGAAATGCCATTCCATATCCGGTCCACAAGAAGAGCGGAAGCAGTAACCGCTGGGATATTCCTAATCTTTACGCCATCGATCTCTTGAATCATTACACATTGGGCAATCGCGTAAGAGTAATCCCATTTTCCGCCATTTGCAAGTAATATGGGATTTGTATCCATTGACTTAATCAATGCATTGCAAACTTCAGCGGATGCCCCCCAAATCTCACACGTCTTCCGGAGTGATTGCTTATTGTCCGCGACAATCTCAGAAACAAATGACTGATGAACAGTGGCCACGGCTCTGGCAAAACCCAGCAGAATATTTTGACCCTCCTTTGAATTCTCCATATCAAGGGATGCGACTTCAGCGCATTTCTTGATTCCGTCAGTCATCGATTCAGTTAAATCTGAATTTTTTTCCGTGTGAGCTGAAGTAATCGATTTCTCAATAAATGCCTGTAACATTGTTTTCGGACCGCTGAAAAAGTAGTATTCGTCACTGAGTCCATAGTAACCAAGCCTAGGATTTTTGAGATTATTGCCAAGGCGTCCCGGATCAGACAAAGCAGATGAAGATTTCTGAATATTTTTTTCTAAAACACTGTATAAATTTTCAATGAGTTCTCCTGAGATTTTTGCTTTTTGTATCCCTTTTGACAGGTACACGCAGCCGTCCTGATAGGCCATGAGCATGACCAATCCCTGCCCTTGAAGAACATCAGCCACGGACTTGTTTATGATACCAGATAAGATGCCTTTGACATCATCCAGCCTGTGATACTGCAGATTCAATTGCGCCTCAGGCGAATCCTGGGGGAAACCATCTCGAAGCGCTTTCAATGATCGAGCGGAGATTGCCTCCTCCGGAGCGGCGCAGCTTGCCATGTTGTCCATGAGATACAGAAAAGGCTCCAGGTCCATGAAGTGGGAAGTTCGCGCCCCGGAACGAGAAAATCTGCTCTTGTGGAGCGCAACAGCAACTGAGAAATAATCCTCGTCCTTCAAGCTCGGAGCAAATTCTTTCAGGTGCATCTCTTCAATGAATTCAATTAGAATGGATTCAGGTATTTCGAACTGATTCTCCATCGCATCTATAATTTCCAAATTTTCTTCATCCTGTTTCCACTCACCAAACTTCCGTTTGTGAAGATCATGCACCACAAAAAGCGAAATGCATTCTTTGAGACCTTTTTTATCAAGCGGTCTTGCGGTTAGCTTTTCGAGAGCCCCATTGAAACGGAGGAGAAAAAGGATGCCGTTTCGAATATGATTGAGCATGCTCTGATCTGTCTTTCCAAATTCCATGCTCTTGGCAGGCTTGAACGCCATGCCCTTTTCAACAAGATGAATATCCACTGTCTTGAGGTATTCTTCAAACAATCCTGGTTCAGGTTCATTTAATGATGGTTCCGTCAACTTGTTTTCCAGTTCCTTCATTTTCTTTCGATCTTTGAAAATATCCTGCAAAGCATCAGCTACCATTGACCCACCTCTCTCTCACTTGCCTTCGCCGCTCCTTCTCCGCGTTCGCCCGCGTACCCGTGGGCGATCCGGGCGCGTACGCCCGTCCTCACTCATGTGGGCGTGCTCCCGGCCACGTTCCTGCCGCAGCCTGCGAACCCCTGCTTTTGGTTAGGCCCAACTTTCTCGCAGTGAATGTCCTCTCCGTTACCTCGCTCCCCATAACTCCCACTCTCACAGCCACCGCCCCGCATCCTCTTGCAACCGCACTCCCCAGGCCGCTATACTCCGCAAACCCGGCCAGAGCCACAATCCCGTTCCTCATGCACGCAGGCGCATCCCTGGTGAATGTGTACCTGCAGCGTCCCACAAATCCCTGCTTCATTATCGGTCTTGCGTGCCCTTTGACTTTGTCGAAGACCGTATTCACCACCACACTGCGCGTCTCGTAAGCCTGCGGCTTTTCCACAATGTAGCGCGCCATATCCTCCCGCTCGATGCTCATCTTCAACTCATCCGGACAGACCGCATTCCACTTGGACAAGAGCGAGTGAAATACCGCCTCTCGATGCGGGAACATCTCGCAGACCTTGCTGTTGCGATACTGTATGCAGGCAGGAGATTTGAACTCAAAATCAATGCATGGCTCCTTGAAGTCTCCTGCAGACCTCACCATCTCCTCAAAGCTGGCCGTGGAGCTGCTAACTTCCTCCACCCGGAGGTCTCCTTTTTCAAGCTGCAGGTTCCTCTCTTTCAAAATCAAAGGCTGGATGATGGACCGGAAGATCTCCACCTCTTTTGGGTCCGTGATGCCAATCTTTAGCTCGTATTTTTGCGAAGGATCAACTGCCTTATACCTCGGCCTCTCGCTGCGCCCGAACTTGCCATCCAGTGGACCTAAAGAGATCGAACTGATGGGCGAGTCGTGGGTATGTTTGCTGATACTCTCATCAGCTTCCCGCATAACGCCCAGGATGGCGGAATAGAGCTGGTAGCCCTCGCTGGCTGGCACCTCGAATATCATCGTTGGCCGGGTAATCAGTGTGATCTTTTGCGGCATCGTGAGGAGAATACATTCACTCACATTTAAATCTGTCGATTCCTGCAATAGTTTCACTAATTTGCAATTAAATGTCTTTGAATTCTGTAACTTGCAACGGAAAAACTTTTATGCATCATATCTGCAATACTGTGTGATGAAGACCTACATCTCCCTCTCCGGCTTCGATTCCTCTCAAATCGTATCCTTGATAGTAAAATACGGAATCGAGGGCGGAGATCTCATTATCCTCATCCGTCCCGAAGACGAGACGGATACACGCGGTGAGCAGACAATTCAGGCCATCCGCGACCTCTCCAGACAGATCGATAACTCCATAGGTCTTCAAATTCACCGCGTCAATCACCGGGATTTTGAAGAGATGGTAGTGTCTCTGAAGAATTTGATTAAGGATGCAAAAGGCCAAGTTATTACCAACCTCTCCGGTGGGCCTCGGGAGATCTTTCTTGCCTTCACCATTGCCTGCTTATCCCGGTCCGACAAAATCTTCAAGACCACTAGCTACAGCGATATAGACCGAAGCCTGAGCGAAATTCTCCTTCCAAATATTACAGCCGCTCTTGAAGAAAAGCAAAAACAGATCTTAAAAGATGTTTTCGAGAATCAACCCACTACCATCGGCGATATTGCACAGCGGCTTTCCATCTCCGAGAGCACCATATCTCGCCAGGTGGCCCGGCTCGGCGACCAAAAGGCCCTCGATCTCGTTCAAAAGGGAAAGACGAAAGAGATTCGCATAACCTTGACCGGAAAGCTGCTTCTTTAGGAGACAAGAGCTTAATTTGGTTTTCAATCACTTCCCATCAGCCTCTCCGCCATCCCCCACTCCTCGCCCAGATCCACCCCGATATCCATCCCCGGCTCGATCCTCTTGAAGCCCGCATACATGATGCACACCAGCTCCAGCGCCGAGAACACCCTTCCCGGCAGCGCCCGCAGGACATGCGTCTCCTGGGGATCGTTGATATCCAGCCCGTGCCGTCCCAGCATCCCGATCTCGAATGATATCTCCCGGATCTCCTCCAGCGACTTCCGGCGGAAGAGCCGCAGCGCCCAGCCGGATAGAAGACCGCATCCATCCTCGACCACCTGGCCTTGAGCCCCCTAACCGCAATCTCTCGCAGCCCATTCCTGGCCAGGCCACGCAGGTCCTCGGGGGCCGCCGTCTCCAACACCATCTGGAAATTCTTCTGCGCCTGCTCAATGTCGCCCAGCTCCATGCA
>Ga0310040_1000990_pt1 | contig 22740 bp, 21 predicted proteins | sample EPASupsiteHSE623_FD_200237 | JGI IMG/M metagenome (GOLD analysis project Ga0310040, IMG submission 200237) | Bioremediated contaminated groundwater from EPA Superfund site, New Mexico - Sample HSE6-23 (v2) (version 2) | ecosystem: Environmental > Aquatic > Deep subsurface > Groundwater >... | reverse complement strand
AAACCTTGGCGCTCAATCGCAGTCAAGCTAATCTCTAATGGCTTTGGACCTGGTATATTTTTCATCTTATAATAATCTAATCCAGTTTCATATATCTGTATGACTATTTAAGCTTTTGTGCACTAGAAGTTAAGAGCAATGGCGGAGCTGAATTTAAGGTAAGTATGGATATGTGAGGTCTACTCTGATTTTTGCTCTCTTAATACCAATCCCAGCAAGCGGTCTATGCGATCGAACGCGCTGCCCAGGAGGGCTTTGGCTCGTGAAATGATAGCTGGGCAAATACGGTCAGAAGGAGCACGCAATAATCAATGAGAGGTACTATATGTTGAACTATTATCTACCGGCCTTACCGTACTTCTGGCATATTTTCTAGCTCGATAATCCTGGGAACGTGCTCCAAGAGGAGCAAACTCACATTGTTTCTGGAATAACCAAATTACCAAAAACTTTATATCGGCAATTGACGTAACATACTATGGCGAAAGTCGAATATCTCTTTTCTCCCTCCTATACCCCTTTCGCCAATCCCTCCTTTACCAATATCTGTTTCCCGAAGTTGATTGGTCTAAAATAGCTATAAAGGCTCATTCGAGATCGGTGCGGAGGATTGACCCCGATGACCGACGATCACTTACCTTAAGCTTGTAATAACGCATATCGATCTATGACATAATCATCGCCATCGCTCCAAATGTCATGGATCAATCCATATACAATATCCTGAAGGACGGTTCATAGCAAGACCTATTGTGCAGCCAAGCCTGGGTTAACCGGAATAGTCATGCAAAAAGTGCCTGAACATAATTAACTCCCATATGTAACTCAGAGAGGATCAATCTAAGTAGGATTTGTAATACCTTCGTCTTACAAGGGGAAGTACATATATCATTCTTGAGCAGTAAAAGACGTCATGGAGCAGACGACAGTACGGCTGCCCGAGGATCTAAAAGCCGCCATAGCAGAAACGGGTAGACCAGCAAGCGATGTCATACGTGATTCGCTCCGCCAATATTTTCACCATGACACCAGGGCAGCTACAGTTGAATATGTGAATCAGTGCATTAAAAACCATTTGAGGGAATACCATACCTGCGATGCCGTGGAGGATGCACTGGTACGTTGGGGCGGTGTGGATGCCCTTGTCGAGAGGGTCAATAGAAGACAGGAACAGACCCAGGGGCAGATACAGGTCCATGATCCAGCTGCTCATGAGCTTTCGCCATTGCCAGGAGTTGTTGCTGATCAGGAGTTGGAGATCTCGTCTGCATCAGCGCCTGAGAGCTCGCCCATTCTCATGCCAGGGCAGAAACCAGCTGAAAGGATCAAGCTAAAGCAGGCCAAAAAAGAGCTAGAAAAGCGGGAGAGAACAAAGGCGGTGTTGAGGTCTCTACTGGGCTTCTTCAGCAGGGGTAAAGAACCAACGTCTAGCGATATTTCTAACGAAATTGGTTTAAATAGCAAGGCAATTGGTCGCATTCTTCACTCCACGCTTGGCATGGTGCCGGTGAACACCAGGGTTAATGATGTTCCAGCGAGATATTGGCAGTACGAATGTCAGCCAGTCGCAGAAGAGGCTTTGAAACGGTTGGAATCCGTGGAGTTGAGTGAATCTCAGGGCGCTACGATAGTTTAGCTGAATAACTTCAGAGGCTAGGGCAAGAGAGAGGGAGCACGCTGGGCGTTGGCTGCAGGCCTGCAGATGAGCTGAACGGCAATCGCATGAGTAGCCTGAAAACAGTTGGTGATTGGATAAAGCTCCAGACAAAATAACAGTGCCAAAAGCCAATGACTGCTGGATCTTTCTGATGCTGCAATCGGCAAGCTATTCCAATGGGTGACATTTTAGATAAAACTGGAAAAAATATCATTTATTAACTGAGAGCAAAAAAGCGGTTCAGCAGGTTAGAGGTAAGCGCAAATTGCTTTTATCGTTGTGGTCCTTGCGGTGGCGCCGTAAAAATATATATTGGTCATGCTGGCCGTGCTGGTCTTTGCGTTCAAGTAATAAGTCGCCTTTGTGGAAGGCCGACTGATTACAGTTGGGATCTGGGTAATTGTTCCACGGAAATCGATAGCATACGAGGCATAGATGTGCCCAGTCCAGGTCTTGGAAAGCTCAGTGTTATTGGCATCGGAGAGCGTGACAAACTCATCGACAACACCAGCAGCTGCCCTTGTAACGCGCAGAGTCACTTCATAGCTGACAAGCCAGAGCCCAATTGGAACAGGAATTGATATAGAGCCCAGGTTGTACCAGGTGCCTGCAGTGGGGCTGGCCTGGGTCACGTCGCTTGTATTGCTGACTATGACAGACCATTTATCAAAATTGAGCGGGAAGCCTGTGGGGGCTTTGGCGGTCGAATAATACGGTGAGGTGATAGCACCGGCTGCAAGAACATAATCAGTGCCACCGTAAACGGTAACTGTGGTATTAGGTGCCGAATAGCTGGATGCAGTAACTATGAAATACTTAACCGCAGCCGCATGAGTGAGCCTGATCTTGACCCCTGGGTAGAGCGTGGCCCTTCTGTCGGCTGGAATGGTAAAGGTGAACGTCGGGGCATCGGCAGCTCCAAACGTCCAGGTATCAGCTACGGCTACCCAGCCACTCTCTAAGTTAGCAATCTTGGTATTTCGGGTTACATCGCCAGTCTCTATACTGTTTATATGGGCGTACTGGTCCGCCTCCGGGTCAAGGACCTCATCAAAATAGAGGAGGTAGCCGGAGGGCGCATAATCCGGCGAGTAGTATGGATCTGTTATAAGCGCACTTGCCAGGTCATAATCTCCCCCACCGTAAAGGGTAACTGTCGTGTTTGGGGCTGCATATGTGGCATTGGTCACCAGAAAATACTTGACTGAGGCCTGGGTAAGCTTGACCCTGATTCCTTCGTAAAGAATATCTCTCCTATCTCCAGGAACTGTGAATGTATAATATGGGAATGCAGCCGAGGCATAGGTCCACACATCTGGCGAGTTGATCCATCCAGACACCCCAGCATACCGCTCAAGAAATCTCATTCTCTCATAGTCATCCATCTTTCCACCTCAGAAGTTATACCAATCATGAAGCGTCATGGTGGCCGTTAGCTTGCCGTCTGCCAGTTCGGTGATCTTGGAGAGTATTCTGTAAGTCCTGCCAATTGCTGCAACCAGCCAGACCCAATCACCACAGACCAGGGCCGGGGATGATGCATATTTCATCGTGACCTCAACAGGCAGGCCCTCATATCCTCCATAGCACTGATACCATTTTTTACCGTATTCAGTAAGCGAAGCCGCCGAAGCCTGGGCGCTGGTCAGGGTTGGAGATTTGGTGTAAGAGTCTCGCCAGAAATACAGATCAGTGCTCGCATTGTGGACCGATGATATATCTGAGTGAGTAAAGGTCTTGCACTCAACAGAGTAGGCGTTAAACCCGTACTTGTCATGATCCAGGGTCGTGAACTTAATCCTTATGACGTTCGAGTCTTTGGTAAAAGTGATCACAGGCGCCACGCTAGAGCCGTTGGCTATGTTCTGGGCAAACCGTAGATAGGTAAAGCCGTCATTGTTGGGCTGGTACTCATATTCAAGATGGTTGGCTTTAAAGAGCCTGGCCAGGAACGAGTAAATAGACTCATCCCGGAATGTGTAGACTCTATCATTAAGCCCTGTGTCATCAAGGCCGACCATGCGCTTGATGCTCGTGCTCTTGTAGTCCTGCCAGTAGCAATAAGGCGAGTTGTCCGGGGGTATGATCGAAGAGGTTCTGACGTACATTTCCGTGGCTGTCTGCCACCACTGATTTACGCCTATGGCTGCCAGAGATGTAGCGTGAGTTATGGGTGTGGCCCCTATGTACATTGTTGATGGGGCTACAAACCTGTTCGTCCCATGGTTCCTGATATACCAGGTATAGTTTGGTGCGTTTGGCCCAAGCCACATGTCAAAGTTCAGCCTGTGATTGGCATCTGCAAGAACGCCAGTAGTCCCTATGGCGTCATTGATCACCTCTTTGATCATAGTTCCTGATTCAAAAGTCATGGAGGGCGGATATCGGTACTCCAGGAGCTTTGAGACTGAATAACAGTAGAAGTTGCTGGGCTCGTCAGGTGACGCCACCTTTTCAGGCTTGTAAATGTAGCCCATAAACAGAGGAGTGGTTCCATCTCTGACCTCGACCTTGGACATGTTCTTGAGGATTGCAGACTCAGCAGTTCTAAAGACCAGGCTTGCATGATCCATGAACGTCTCTTCCAGTCGAAAGGAGATGATATCAGGGATAATGGCCGCCCCGGTCTTGTTGTAGATCTTGAATTCTATCGTCATTCTGCCTCATGCATTGATGGTGTATACGACGGTGGTCGTGGCATCATATGACCCAGGACCGGCCAGCTTTCCATTCCTGACCTCGACCTTGATGTTGTTTGAGCCTGCATCTGCAAGGGTAGGCCGCCAGGTCCAATGATTCAGAGATTGCCATCCCGTCTGCATCCTCCACTGGTTTGAGGTCCCTGGGCCTTGTAGCCAGAACCTATACATGAGCCCTAGACCATCATCATTGGGATCAGTGGCCGTTGCCGTAAACGTGATACTCTGCTCTGGCACCCTGGGGCTGGCCGGGTAAGGTGTAAGTGATGCAATTGTAGGCACGGCGTAGCCGCTGACCTCATAGGAGTACAGCGTTGAGTCATCACATGACCCTGGGCCTGCATGGGCGCCATCTCGAACCATGGCCTTTATGATATTGAGTCCTTCATAGAACCTGGATAGTGACCAGCTGAAGGTATTTCTGGCCTGCCAGGCTGTAAGGTCAGTGCGGTCGTAGGTGCCTCTATGGATGAAGCCCTGGCCGTAAATGTCGTTGCCAATCAGGATAATGCCCGGCAGAAAAGCCATGGCAAAGACACAATCCAGCTCATCAGGGAATGAGTAATAGAGCTGTGGATCTGATCCCCAGCTGGGCGATACGTAGACCTTGTTATCGCAGGCATAAAAGGTCAGGCCGTCAGCCTCGATATGGAGGCAAGGGGTCTGGCCATAGATGCCGCTTGGCAGATTCACGAGCAGGCTGATAGTCAGGCCCCAGTCATCAGTCATGTAGATCAGGCCATCAACTCCACCAAGCAGGGCATAGCCGGTTGCCGGATCACAGGCCAGGCCCATGATAGAGCCATAGAGTCCAGGCGTGGATACCTCGGCCCAGGTCTCGCCCCAGTTGATAGACCTCAGCAGACCGTCATATCCTCCAAGGACTACGCCGTTATCAAAGAAGCAGAACCCGCCATACACAGCCTCATAGCCAGATGAGTAGACAATCGACCAGTTCTCACCAAAGTCTGGGGACCTCAGTATCTTGCCATCACACATAGAATAGGCCAGGGCCACGCCTGAAGAGTGGACAGTCAGGCCGCAAACGGCCTCTGCGTCTCCATTGGGATACGAATAGACTACGGTGAAGTGGTCGCCCTCATCTGTAGACCTGACTATGTGGGGCACCCAATCGACCTGATGAGATCCTGAGACTATGACCACGCCGTTATCAAATATGGCCACAGATCGGAGGTCATCAAGGCCCAGGTCGCCCAGGTCCTCCCAGTTGATGCCTCGGTCCCGGGTTCTGTAAAGGTGCATCTCGTCGTAAGAGATGGCAAAGCCGAGACCGCTTGAATGCAGGGCCAGGCTCATTACGTGAGTTGATGGCGCTTCTAAGACCCTGGCAAGTGCTGATAGATGGAGGTCCTGGAACTTGTAGAGAATATCGTCTGTCAGGTCTGGATCTGAGGCGGTGACTATCACCTCTACGGTCTTGCCTACGAACTGCGGGCTTGTTGGGCTGAATGAGATCCCCTGGATGATGGGCGCAGAGTTAGCATTGATGTTGTGGTATGCTGTGTAAGAGTCATCATACCCGCCAGGCCCAGCATGCTTGCCATCTCTGACATAGACGGTGATCGAGTTGGAGCCGATATCTGCAACCTGAGGCGTCCAGGTATGGGAGTTGCCAGACTGCCAGCCCGCAAGCTCTCGGTCGATGCAGCCTGTGCCTCCGCCGTTTAGCACGAACCTGTACAATATAGAATCTGTGTCGCCGCCTGCAGCACTGCAGATGAAGGTAACTGGCGTGCCTGGAGCTGTTGGGCTTCCAGGGGTCGATACAACTCCTGAGATGGTGGGTGTGGTGTCATTGATTGTATAATTGACAGTCAACGAGGCATCATACCCAGACCGGCCCGCATGCATCTGGTCTATGATCTCGACTTTGACCTGGCTGGTCCCTACATCTTCAGCTCTGGGATTCCAGACCCATCTATTCTCTGTCTGCCAGCCTGTTTGATCCTGCCATACGTTCCCGGTCCCTGGGCCATTAAGCCAGAAGCGATAGAGTATCCAATCGCCTTCTGCATCTGAGGCCTCAGCCGTAAACGATACGCTGACCTTAGGGGCCTGGGGGCTGGCCAGGCTCGGAGTCAGAGCTGACAGGACAGGCAGGGCATTAGCCAGGATCATATAGCTGGCTGTAGAGCTGGCATCAGCCGAGGGGAGGCCTTGAGCGTTCCTGACCTCGACCTTGACCTGGTTGGCTCCAATGTCTGAAGCTGAGACGACCCAGAGCCAGTATGCTTGAGGGGTCCAACCCGTCACATCCTGCCAGATACTGCCGGTCCTTGGGCCGTTTAGTGAGAACCTGTATCGGATCTCCTGGGTAGTAGCTTCAGGGCAGGCACAGAACCATATAACCTTATTATCTGGCTTTTGTGGGCTCGCAAGGCTGGGCGTGAGGCTCATTACGGTGGCTGGGTTGTAGATTATACCCTTGACCACGTAGATGAGCCGCCAGGCCAGTAAGGTCTTGTCCCAGGTCAGATCACCATCCAGGCTGGAGATGGAGATAACATAGGCGATTCCGTCAATGACTTCACTTATGCCATCGTCTATAATGTCCTTGACGGCTTTAGCGATCTCAAGGCAGTATTCCGCCCCGCTCCTGGATCTGATATCGATTACTGGAACTGGCTCGGTGACCTCTTTCGATCCTGGCCAGGATCTAAGCTCTACAGAGATCAGGCTTTTATGAGTACTCCTGCCAAGGCCGGCCTCGCTCTCTTCCAGGGACTTGAACTTGAACAGGTTGCCATCCACGAGGTCGTGCAGGGCTGCATTGTTATGGAGGGCCTGAAGAATTGCATCGACATAGCGAAATGCCACTCATCACCACCTCATGAGGTATCAGTCGAGTAATCAGTGGAGTCCCTTCTGCGATAGCCCACACCACGATAGAACATTGGTTCCCGGCTCACACCACCAGCAAAAGGAGCTGGTATATCGGTATCATCAGGGCCATCATCTTCAGACCTGGCTCTGAGCCTGGTGGCTATCTTCAGGTATGCATCATGCTTGGAAGTCAGGTTCTCGCCTAAGTCGCCAGTATGGATGGCTGCCATATCCGCATAGTGAGCGGCTATAGCCTCAGCAGCATCTGCAGCTGCAGCTACATTATTATCATCGTTCTGAGAAATGAAGTAGGCAATCTGGTTATCCGAGAGCTTCTGATTATTCTCGTCAGCATCACCACATAATACCCTGACTGCATCCCGAGGGATATGTTCAGGATCATCTGTAAAGGTCCAGGCCATAATAACCTCAAAAAAAGGCGATGGGCTTGCCTTATGCTGCGGCAAGCACACTGGCCATGAATGTCCCGAGGATGCCTGAGACCATCTTCTGGTCCGAGGCCATATCGCCCTCGATCCTCACGCAGTCCTTCTCATCGATTGGGAACTCCTTTATCCTGGATCCCAGGTCTGAGGCCCCGGCGTAGGCCCGCCAGGAGAATGTCGCCCCGGCTGTAGGTGACTCAATCGTTGGGTTTGGGTCCGAGTAGGTGATCAAGAGACCATTCTGGAAGATGAAGTTTGTATTCTCTGCAGCTCCCTTGGGCGCCGTATTGGCCACGGCCCTGGCGACCAGGAACTCTTCAACACCAAAGAGCTCTGCCAGCAGGTCAGCAGTGACAATGCCTTTCTGGCTGTACTGGATCCTGCTCAGAACGTCAGAATGGTTGCAGAGACAGCGGTACACGTCTGGCGAGGAGGTTATCTTGTTGGGCTTGAAACCATAGCCGGCGATCTCATCTATGTAGGCCATTATCGTATCTGCTGGCTTGCTGCCGTCCTTGTTGAACTGCTTGAACTGGTTTGTGCTCGGTGTCCCAGCCACTCCAGCCCTATCGTTCCAGCCTTTGCTGGCGCCGAAGTACCTGTTGGCAAACTTCCTCTCCCTGTTGATGAGCAGCTTCTGGGAGACGAACCTTGTCCCATCTTTCTTCAGGTTGAAGGGCTTCTGAGTGGAGGCCAGCTTCTCATTATCAACATCGAAGTGGTATGAGATGCGCCTGCAGATGTACTCTGCCGAGTTATCTATATCCCATCCACCGCCAGCAGACTCGTTACCTGGGGCCCTCTCTTCGGCCTCATCTCTCATCCAGTCTGCACGGTTGTACTCGCCGTAGTTGCCGGTCTTATCGTCCACAGGTATGTTTGTGAATACCTTGCCTGCTATGTAGACATTCTGCGATTGAACCCAGCCGACGGCGAAGTTGCCAAGCAGCTTGTTAACATACAGGTCGCCTCTTGTTGGATTTGGCATTTCTTATTCACCTCCTACAAATTCAAGCCACCGCTGGCTCAATGACCATAGTGAGGGTGGTCTCTCCCTCGATGAAGGCCACCGTGGAAGCAGCCACTATGCTGATCTTCTGAGTGGCAGTGAAAACGTTGGCCGCAGTGATTGCAGTAGCATTGATCACCTTGCCAAGTGGGGTCATGCCGGCACTGGCCAGGCTCAGAACTCCGCCCGTCAGAGGAGTGTCCTCGATCTCAACGTGGAGAGTCGAGGCCTTGGCAGCGGTCGTTACAGGATCATTGGCCATGGCCATGAACTTCTTGATAGTGCCAGCAAATCCCAGTATGATATCCGTGAGCAGGTCACCATCTGCAATGCTGGTATTCTTGAAGTGGAACTGGAGTATGGTCTCGCCCTTGGCGCCACTATAGAGCCGGGGCAGGAGCACAACTGTATGCTGCTCATTGAGGTTGCCGGACTCTTTGGCATAGGCCACGACAGAATCACCGGCTGTAGCAGTTACCAGCTTCCCGCCAGAGCCAACGGCCAGGTTCACCCCGGCTGTGACTGAACCTCCGTATATAGCCGGGCTCTCTCCAAGTACCATTACGCTGACGACCCTGCCCTCCACATCAGGCTCCTGGAGTATGCCTATGCTGGTCTCTCCAGCACCGCAGAGAACGACATTGCCAGATGAGTTGTACTTCATGGCCAGGGACTGCTTGGAAGAGAGGTCCTCTCCAGCGAGGCCAGAGAGGGTCTGGACAGGCTTTTCAGTGGCCATCTAGACCATCCCCACAGCCCGGACCTGGGCGGCATGCTCGGCCTCGTATTGTTCAACCAGCTCCGGATGCTCGTCCATGGCCTTGTTGATGGCCTCTTCAAGGGTCAGATCCTCAGCTCCCTTGGCTACCATGCCCTTGGCAATGCCTACGAGCCTATCCCAGGCGCTACCTGTCATGCTACCAGCACCGGTCCTGCCATGGGTCTTGAAGAGCTCACTCTTGGCCAGTCCCTTGCTAGCGGCCTTGAGGACTGGCATGATTGTCTTGTAGCCGTCAGGGTCAAGTTCCTTGAACTGCTTGAGGACCTGAGCAAAGGGCTTGGTCTCCACAGGCAGCATGCTCAGTTCCTTGGTGATCTCCTCTTCAAGCTCCTTGGTTATTGCAGCATCCTGGAGCTTCTGGCGCTCCTCCTTCTCTATCTGACGCGCCTCTCTCTCAGTCCAAAGCTCCTTTACGATGGGCTGCATCTCTGGCGGCACGTCTGAGAGGTCATACTCTCCATCTACAGATTTCTTGATGGGGTAGCCGTAACAGTTCTCGCCCTTGGGGCACTCCTTCTTGGTATCCTCACCCTGACCTGCAGCAGGGGCCGGATAGTCAGAACACTTGGCAATGACCGTTGCCACGTCCTTTGGAAGGACATCCTCATATGCCTTGATGAGCCTAATAGCTCCCTTGAGCACCGTGGCGGCGTCGCCCTCTACTTTGTGCTCCTTGAAGATGCCATCAATCTGGGTTTCCTTGTCGAGAGGGGTACCCAGGATGGCACTCAAGATATCTTCTTCGAGTCCCATTTCATCAAATCCTTTAAATATTAGGAATGTTTTTCCATTCGCTCCTTTGGGCACGAAAGAGATTTCGCTCCAACGTGTCCTGACAAGGTCGTGATCAGGCCGCAATCCTGACGGGTATGCGGACACCTCTACCACCTACACTAAATCCAGTATACTCGCCGCGCTTGATTTTGTCCCATATCTTATCATCTGAGACATGAACGCAGAGCACCCACGAACCGGCCTTAACGAGCTGGCCCAATACTTTCTGGTCGTCTTCTGCGAACCAGAATTTCACCAGTTCAGCTCTGGCAGGCTTCCTGTGTCTATCAAAGAATATCCTGGATTCCTTTAGGTAATCTTCACCAGACCGCCTGATCTCATCGGCGGAGAGCCTATCCCTCTGTAGATCGAAGGTGCCAGGCTCAAGGACCACGCCGCACACTATGCGCTTATCTTCATCAGCTTTTAGAATAGTAGCGTAGCCTTCAGCCTTCATTATGTCAGAAGATATATTTATGACCCGTGGTTCTTCAAGGGCCTTAGTCACGGCATTTATGTCTGGACCACCCTCTCCATAGGGCTTAATCAGATTCTTGAAGTAGCCGGGGGCCTCGGTGTTATGGAGGATATAGTCGATCAGAGGTGCCGAATCTGTAGATTCTCCAGTCCTCTTATTGTTAAGCTTGCCAGAAGCCCCGTAAATGACGTCTCCTACCTGAGGGTCGGGCAAGAGGTTTAGAGGTATCCGGGCCTGCCAGGACCTGGCCTCTGAGGTCAGGATGGCCTCTTTGGTCTGGGGATCTATGTGAGTAACTGAAACTTTAGCATCAGAGCTCATCTCTCTGGCAAGCCAGGAGGTGGTATCGTCTTCAAGCCTGGGCTCGTGATTCAGGGCGTTCTCTTCCGGAGTGTGGTAAGCTTCGTGAGTGTGTCGCTTGATACTATCTGACCTCGGCTTAATTATAATCAGGCCACTGCTTACAGGATAGAGGCGGTCACCTTCAGCCAGGCCCTCAGGCAGATCCTTGGTCGAGAATGTGCCCAGAAGGTCACCACTGCCAGCCAGTCTGACCTCGGCTTCGCCATTTTTTATGCTTCTGACCACGGCCTGTTCATCAGGGTGGGATCTGAGCCAGAGTCTTATCACACTCGGCCTACCAGAAGGTATAATCGGTTTGTCTGAGCCAGGCCCGCCAGAGGCACTACTGACATGAGAAGACTTGTCAGAGCCCTTGCAGTCCAGGCCTGGAGCATTGACCACGAACGTCCCACCCTTGGAGTTGTGGAGCGTGCAGTAGCCCTTTATTATTCGATGAAAGGGCCCGGCTGAGCCCGGCTCCCCTTTTTGGACCAGGCCCTTGATCTGTTTGAGCTTTCGGGCCACTTCACCCCTGTCACCCTTCGAGATTATGGCCAGGGGGTGAGGCAGTACCAGGGTGGCCCGATCTCCGAGGGCATATTTAGCCACCTGTCCCAGGGCGATTATGACCTGGGGCTTTGAATCGTCCAGGGCTTTCAGGAGAGATGGCAGGTGAGCATCTATCTCGGCCTGGCTCGGGCCTCTTATCCGCCCGTCCGACTTCAGCACCTCCGGGACCACATGGGCCAGGATGACCTGGTCACGAGTCAGGCCCAGAGGGTCTAAGTAATGCTCCTTGAAGGTACGTCCCGCCTGTCCTACAAATGGGATACGCCTTATGCCTTCGAGCTCTGAGGGCGAGGCTGCTATGAAGGCTATGGGAGCACCAGCTGGGCCAGAGCCGGGGACGATTGACTTCCTGACTTCCTCGCTTCTACCACCCGAGATCAAGCTATCAGCCTCCCCTCGGGCCTGCGGATGAGGAGATGGGCCAGGTCTTGGATCTCCTTAGCCGAGTAGTGGCCCATGTCAAAAGCCTTCTGCAGCTCATCCATGGCTTGAGCCTGGTCATCCTGGGGCTGTGCCTCCGGGCGTGGTTGGGCCTGAGCCTGGGCCTGGCCACCTGCAGGTAGAAATTTAGGTAGAGGCGTAGGTAGAGGCGTAGGTAGAGGTGTAGGCTTAGGCGGAACGGAAGGCAGGCCTGCAGCTCTTCTCAGATAGTTCTCAAGTTCTACGTCATCAGCGAACAGGTTCTGCTTGGAGCCTGCAAGGTTGCTGATGAACTCGCCTAACTGGGCCAGGTCTGGGGTCTCAACAGTCCCAAATGAGACCTTGGGCAGGCCGGTTATTTCATCAAAAGGATTCAGGGATATGACCAGGGGTATGGCCTGGGAGTTGATAACGCCCGCCATCCGGTCGCAGATGGTCTGGAGGGCAGCCTGGAAAAGCTCGTTCTTGGTGACGGCCAGGGCATTGGAGCCATATTTCTGACTGCCCAGGAGCAGGAAGTCAGCCAGGAGGGTCATAGCCATATCCCTGGTGTACCTGGTGATGGTCTGGTTGATATTGAACTGCCTGGTGCCGGCACTTGCCAGAAGTGTCAGCTCGTACTCGCGGTTGCCGTATTTGTCCCTGGTAGAGGGTAGAAGGACGCCCTCGGATTCGTCCCTCTTAAGGCCGGTGATGAGCTTGATACACTTCTGTTTTGCTAACCGGCTTTTGGCATCCTTGCCACTGACCACTTTCTCAGGAGCGTAAAGGACCGGCAGGCCGCACAGGTCCCGCTCCATGCCTATGCCCTCTATGTCCTCGGCATTGGTGACATTGTACCAGGCCCGGTAGCAGCCACGGAAGAGGCTCTCGCCCTCGGGGTTGCCCTTTGAAGATCGAATCCTGAAAAGCAGAGACTTGGCATATGGGACGAACCGGGGCTGGAAGTCTGGAGGCGGGGACTGGACCAGGCCCAGAAGCTCGCCTGTCTCCTCATCGAATACCCAGTGATCCAGGGATTCCTGAGACCTGATCTCCCAGGACCTCCAGCCTATAAGGCCGTCGTCATACTGACTGTACCTCAAGGGGTCGGCCTGGTCAAGGCCTTCACGCTTCTTGAAAAGTTGCTCGAAGTAGGCCCAGCCAAATACGATATCTGTTAAGATTTCGGATTTGGTCTCGGGCCAGGAGGGATTCATATCCTTAAAAAGAGAATCCACAAAGACCTTAGCCTCTCTATCAGCCCTGCAGCTGCTGGCTTCGGTGACCTTGACAGGCACCTTGGACAGGATCATATCCACAGCGTACCGCATGCCATACAGTACGGGCGAGTTATCGCCCATCATCCTATAGATCCTGGCCCCCGCAGCTCCTACGAGTGGCGGGAACCAATCCTCATAGATATAGCCGCCGTATTGCTGCAGGCCGGTCCTGCCAACCTGGTCAAATACGTTCTTAATCCGCTTCATGCATTACCTCCTCCTTCCTTTTCCTTTCCGTCTCCCGCTGCCTTTCCATCGGCTCTCTTGTTCCATAACATCAAAATCAACAACAGTGCCGTCATTATCAATATCCTCAGAATCAGCACTAGCAAGAATTACGGCATCGCCAGCATCAGGAGAGCGCCTGAGTCTCTTTTTGGTGTCCTCCTTACGTTCCAACTGAATGCGACCATCAGAGAGATTCTTGTATTTGGGGGCACAGAGATCAGCCCTCAGCCTATCATCTTCAGGAAGGGCGTAAGGATTAGCGTTAATTCGAGGGTTGGGGTGAATTTTGTCCCTGAAGGTGGCCCAGAGCTCAGCCCTGAGATTGAAATATTTAGTCGGATCCTTGGGGCTGTTGCCGGTATTTACGCCGGTGACATCATAATCCATTTCTCTAAGCCTGTCCTCTACACCACCGCCAAGGCCTGGCTCGTCTACGTTCACATGATCGAGGCTCAGTCGGTCCATGATCTGGGCGATCTTGCCTGTCAGCTCCATGGTGTCCAGGCCGTTGTAGTACTCGAGTGGCAGGATAATATTGCCAATCCTTGGAGCCAGGACGGAGTCATCATCTCCGAACCTGGCAACGTCTACGCCCAGGGTTCTGGGTTCCAGGCCGTCCAAGTCGTCAAGTACGCCCTGGTCTTCGAGGTCGGCATAGCGTTCTATTGCCCGTTCAACATAGTCATAAGGAATAATGGTATCAAGGCCCTTCTTAGGGAAGTTTCCTCCAACACGGACCTGGTAGGCTGAGGAGTCCGGTCCCCAGAGCTGGTACATTTCCGCGGCCCAGCCAGGAGTGATAAGGTTGGGGTTGACCAGGGGCTTCTCCCCAATCTTATCCTTCCAGGCACCAGATGCTATGTCTGCCTCGACTATTCCGTACTCGGTGAAGTTCGGGGTGTCCCAGGCTGCGACATGGAATGTCTTCCAGAGGTCGGAGTTAAAGGCGTTGAAGAATGTCCCTGTGGTGGCCGTGGGATTGCCGGTCATGAAGAGTTTGGCATTCTTGGAGGTCATCACGCCGTTTACGGCTTCATGAATGTCCTCGTCCACCCCCGGGCCTTCATCTATGACCACCAGGATGTTCTCTTCGTGGAATCCCTGGAACCTGTTAGGGTCGTTGGTCGAGAGGCCCACACCATACCATTGGTCTTGCTGGATCTGGAGTTCGGGAGCCTTGGGCAGGAGGCGGCCTATTTTGAAACTCGCCCTGTTGAAGCTGGCTCTGACTTCCTTCCAGACCAGCTTCTCAACCTGTCTGAAAGTGGGAGCTGTGGAGAGAACGATTGAGGGATAAAAAGCAATGAGGAACCATAAGATGACCTGGGCAGCGAGCCAGGACTTGCCTATGCCATGACAGGACCGGACAACGATACGCTTGTAGTCTCGGATGGCTTTGAGGATTTGGGCTTGAACAGTCCAGGGATGGGAGTCAAGGAAGGTCTCGACATACCAGACGGGATCACTTCTTACCTCCAAAGCCAGCTCCTCGTAAGCCTCCGCCAGGTCCATTGAGCCGCTGCTTTCTGTGTTCATGCACCTTCTTCATCGCTTCAGTGATCATCTTCGCCTCAGTGCCCTTGAGGTCGCCATTCATCAGGTCAGACTTGGTTTTTATGAGCTGTCGAATCTCTGCAATCGTGCCCTGAGCCATGGTGACCAAAGCCATGGGGATGTAAGGCAATTCTGTACTTTCATCGATGTGCGGGACCCTCGGCCTGAAGAGTTCAGAGACCCAGGCTTTGATCAGGCCATGAGTTTCCATCTCATCCTGGATTAGTTGGTCCAGGACGACCAGCTCATCAACGACCTTGCCAGCAGTTTCTTTGATTGAGGCTTGTTGTTCCTGGTACCGCTTCTGGACCTCAGCCGGAACCTGCGAGTGGTACTTAAAATGGTTGAAAAAGGAATCCTTGCCGATATTTTCTTGAAATTCCTGCATTGCCCTGGCACTCATTTTCCTGGGGCTGAGCTTTTCAACAAAGTACCAGCGCTCATAATCATGAAGGTGGGATGATTTGCAAGTCTTGCACTGGTCATTTGGTGTCTTAGTCATGGTGGCTGGGCATCCTATAGGAGGTGTCTTGGCCTGACTGGGCTCAACCACAAGTCACATCGCTAGGAGATAGCAGTTACAGGCCTGCAAATAACAAGGGAATAGGTCAGTCATGAAGCATAATTGGCTGGGTTGACTGTGGGTTTTGGGTAATTTGTCTGGCCTCTGCCCAGCCAATTCACCGATTTAGGCCAGCCATTGACTGATCTGGACAGGCCAGATTATTGGGTGACATTTTAGCTAGTATCAAGAACAATGTAACTGATCAATGTTGAAAGGATGTGGCTGGGGATGAGGGGTCATTGACCCATTGGTTCCACCCCCTGAGAGGCCCGATGGGCAGCTAATGCCCGCAAGGTACATTCCAGGCTGAACGCTACCTGGGGCCGGATGTTTGGCGTACTCCGTTCAGAGTTCTCCTTGATGCGCCTCCGATGCCCGGCCCGGACCAGGACCGAGGTCAGCTTATCCTCATTCATGACCTGTTCCCCCTTGCAACGTCGAATATGTCGCTCATGTTTCCGATCTGGTTCCTGGGGCGCCATGTGGTAGAATTGCCAAGCTGAATGCCCGAAGGACAGGGGAGCCAGTCTGCACTAATCTTGGCAGGGACAAAGGCATCAAACTTTATCCCCAGCTCGAAAGGGCCTGTGACTACGGTCCTAGAGAGCTCTATAGGCTTCTTCTTAGTGGCATCGACTATGACATCCGTTGCCTGGCCCGCATCGCCAATTGCTTCTATGTTGGATCTGAGTTCGGTATCATTGGCCTTGAGAACAGTCTCGACTCTGAATGTCCTGCTACCAAATGTTGAGAGGTAGCGACTGTAGTCCCTGTTTGATGTAGCGGTATAGGTCATATAGGCGTTATGAAACCAGGGCGTTTCAGAGGTCAAGCTGTAAGATGTGTTGAGCGTGGTCTGTTCGTCGGTCATGTCTACACTGTCTTCAAGATATTGCTCACCTTGGCCAGTTATCCGGTTTCCTGCCGTTCCTATGCCGGTGTCTGCTTTAGCTGAGCTGTAGAGAGTGCCGTTCCCGCCTACGTGGATGTTTTTATCTATAGTCACCTCGGCCTGGGACAGTGACAGATCAAGACAGACGAGAATCAGGGCAATTAATGCAAAGATCAGGAGCCAATGAATAGGCTTCATCCAGATCCTCCAACCGTGCCATCCCCGCCCTGATCCTCTCCCTTCTTCATCTTCTCAGTATGGGATCCCAGGTAGAATGAGATCACCATCATTGCCGCGTTGACCCACTGGCCGGTGTATGTCTGATTGATGGCCGGGTTCGTGGTTGCAAAATATGCTATACAGAGAACTACCAGTCCTATGAATACCCGTTTCTTAGTATCCAATAGGTCACTGATTGCCGTAATTATCTTTATTATCTCATCAGGTGTAATGATATATCACCTCGGATCGCTTTTTGCATTGGCCGGCCCGGGCAAGTGAGCGCAAACATTTTTCCAGGTCTAGGACAGGTAAAGCGTCCGAGGCTTTACCATTGGCCAATCTTCACTAAGGAAGTTCCCGGCTGATGGTCCTGGCAAAAGAGAATTTGCCTGGGAGTAATAGGCAAATTAAAGGGAGTGTTGGGGGAGACCAGAGCCATCAACTTACGGGTTCCTGAAGGATGCAGAAAATACGATACTTTTTAGGTGGGGCACGAACTATCGGGCGTCTCAAGGCCGACGGCCCCCTAGCCCCGTGTCCATGGGGGGACAATTCAGTTATAAGCAGAAGATTACAGCTTTCAGCGTAAAGGAGGTCGGGCGAGATGTAGCCCCCATCTCGCCCAGATTGATTTGGCTATGCTTGCTGGGATGTTGTTCTGGCTTACCTCCTATCAAAGGGCTTTAATCCCCAATGACAATTAATGTTCGGCGGGGGAGCGATGTGAAAATATTAAGGATCGACTAGATAGGCATGTCAGCCCACATAACTTAGTTGTATATATCTAACCCACTAGTCATTCATAGGCAATTATACAACATTCAACCAAGCCTCAAAATCGACCTAACTGCCATTCTGGCAAACAAGCTATTCCATGGACTCTAGGCACAGATCAGTTTTACCTACTGCTATTGATCTATTCCAGCTCTGCCTATTGAATTTTAAAGCAATCTGGCGCGCAGAGTCAGGCCTTTGTGATCGGAGAAGGCATTTATAAAATAATACTCTGGCTCTGAAGATACAAAAAATGAAAAAGCCAATTTACAGGTTATACATACTTATACAAGTTGGAACCGGCCCATTATGCCCCAGCTCCTTGCTTTGGCAATTCATAAACAATTTTAAATTCTGGGCCATCTATGTTATCAAAAGATATAATTGTGTTTCCGCTATTTAAGATTTCTGGACCATATGTTAATTGATTTCTTAGATCCATTGCACTTAGTTGAATAACATCCCCATCAGGTACTGATGGCCGCCATGGTGACCATTCACGAATACCATAAAGCGTCATAAAAGGCGTGAGACCGGGTTCTGATGTCAGGTCATATCCGATGTTCGTTTTAGATACACTTTCTAATTTAATCCCTGCATTTCCAAGACTTATAGGGATTCCAGGAGGTACAGGAATAGTAATTGCAGGAACTTTAGCTTCAAAAGAAGCTGAAGCATCTCTACCCTCGCTAATACAAACAGTCGTATTACCAGCTTTAATAACATCTGTTACTAAAACAAATTCTTTTCTCCATAACTTATTTTTATAATGAGATTTTATTTTTTCAAATATGAAGCCTTTATCATCAATAGATTCGACCGTAATATTATCAGAATAAAAAAATATACCATTACTTTCAGAGAAGTTAACATCAAGCTTACATTTAACAATATCAGCTAAGCCTTTAACTCCCAAATCTATCCCTGGTCCGAAGTTATACTTTACTGCATCTTTTGATATATATACCAGCGTGCTTTTTGGAGAGGAACCCCTTCTGGTTTCAAATTGAATTTTTGGAAATTGCTTGGTAGCAGCTATATTTCCATATCTATTAAATATCGTCTTTTCATCGCCTGTCATTATCCCAAAATCTCCAAGCTCAAAATTACTATTTGGAGGCCACGCAGCATACATCTTGTGTTCTTCATGTAAGCTTTTAGTATAATCATCCGCCATCGTTCCCATCAAGAGTCACCTGGCATTATAATGGTTTATCATTCGCTTTAAACTTTTCTCAATTGATAGGCATATTCGTTGCTATATGCTATGATGATTTTTAGCAAGTACGGATACAGGTGTAGGGATCTCATCCTCCGCACGCCCTTGATGGCAAATCCCTATCCTCTAGCCTCGCTATCCTTCTGGCATATTTTCTGGCTCGATAATCCGGGGGATGCGCTCCGAAAGGAGCAAATTCGCATAATCCTTGGAATAGCTGAGTTACCAAAAGATGCTTGGGTCTTATTCCCGCGTGCGATCACCTAAAAACGAAGGCACAAATGCATGAATCTGTCATGTTTATCCTGATTTTCTTCGATATTTATATACTCGTAGATCTAGCAGATAGGCAGTAGGAGGAAACTAAGCGAGCGTACTGCAGGATAAGCTCTTGGAGATACTGAGCCAATCGTCAGCACTTAAAAGCACCAGGGAGCTTCAGGAAGATATCCAGGAGCTAACTGACTCTCGGCATAAGCTATCTACAATCTATCGTGCCTTGCTGGCACTTGAGAAGTTCGACCTGGTGGAATTGCAGAAAGAAAAGGCCTACGGTGGGCGCCATGGATACCATTGCTTCTGGCGAATCAAGGACGCCCCATGAACCATGAAGCAATTCTTGCAGCTCTTCCTGATAGCAAGGAGGAGGCAAGGTCCCTTAAGGAGATCGCCGAGGCGATGGGTCTGGATATTGCCACCTACATAGACTGGATCAGGGTTGAGAGACGGTTATCCAGCTCCTTGAGATCTCTAATAAGGTGGGGCTGGGTGGCTTACGAACAGAGACAAAGAGAGGATGGCCATAGGTTCTGGTATAATGCCTACTGGAAAACGGAGATAGGGACCCAGTCCAAGCCGCCTTAGAATTTGACCTCGCCCTCATAGATCTTAGCGCCGAAGCTTAATGCCTCTTCCACTGCAGCCAGGTCCTTCATGAGGAATATTCTCTCGTTGGCCGTCTCTTTGTAGGCCACCGAGTTCTTCAGAACTGGGGCATATTTGCTGGACTTATCCAGCCAGACAAGGTATCCTTTCAGGTCCTCTACTAGGCAGTAATCAATCCCGCCGGACTCCAGAAGCTTCAGAGCTTTGTTTCTCTCGCCCGTGGATTTGAACTCGAACCGGTAAGTATCTTTCTTATAATAGCCAAGCAGCGCTTCATAGAGCCCCCTGTCATCGAAAAAATACTTGAAGACCCAGAGCTTCCCTATCTTGAACACATTAACTTGCTTCCGCCGTTCAATTACATCGGATTCGCTAGCCATCGCTGAAGCCTCATCTGGGCTAAAGGCAGGGTGCCAATTCTCTCAACCCCTGTCTTCTCACTTTTGATCTCCTCCTCCCTGAGCATCTTCATGCCCATGGTCACCTCAGGCTGCCTGAGACCGGTTCCAGCCTCGATTTCCTTTGATGTTGCCACCTCAACGCCCGATAAATAGACAACCAAGAGCGCATCATTTAGAGTCACGCCAAGAGCTCTTAGAGATGCGACTAACTCCAGGCCCGCTGGCGGAGCTGTAGTCTTAGCTCCTCTAATCACTCAGCCCTCTTATCTCTGTTCTGTACCTTCTCCGATTTCTGGATCTCACTGCATAGCTCTGGGTATTTTTCCTTGAAAGCATCCTCTAGGATCGTACTGGCCTCTCGGCTCATAGAGAACCTAAACGTTGTAAGCTGTAAATATCGCAGTACTGACATCACCATTGGCGACCATAAAGAGATCCGCGGGTTAGCGCAACCTTCTGAGATTGCTTGTTTTAGAACTTCTGGATCAATGCTCATTAGACCTGACTCAGGAGTCATTATTCCAGATTCATGAGTAATGACTTCTTTGTCCACATTTGGCCCCTTAGTCATGACTCCAGATTCCCTACTAGGGACTTCTGACTCAGATCTAAGGACTTCTGTGGTCAAGCTCTTTGCCCCTGAATCATTACTCATTACTCCTGAGTCATGAGTATTGCTCCCCAACTCCTCCGCTTGCCCATGAGTCATTACTCCAGACTCTTGATTAATGACTCTTGGCTCAAGGGTTTGGGCTCCACTTTCTGGCCTCATTACTTCTGAGTCATGACTCAGTATTACTGGGTCTTGACTGCTGACATCCCTAGCCGCCTCACTCTCAGTAGTCATGACTGCGGACTCTTGGCTGAGGACTCCAGAATCAGGGCTAAGGTTCTCTGGCTTAGGAGTCTCTGCCCCTGAGTCATGACTCATTACTTCTGACTTCTGAGTCGTCTCTCCTGAGTCTTTACTCCTGACATCTGAGAAGAGAGCATCCATCCCCTTGCCCATGACGGATCTCTTAGCCATTTAAGACCTCCTCGGCAAGCTGCTCATAAGCAATAGCCCCAGAAGAAGATGGGTCGTATAGTTGAATGGGCTTGCCAAAACTGGGAGCCTCGGCCAGCTTCACGTTACGTGGGACGACGGTCCGAAATACCTCACCTTTGAAGTAGTCCTTTACCTGGTCAGCTATCTGCTTGCTCAGGCTTGTTCGTGCATCGTACATGGTGAGAAGAACCCAGCGCTGTGGCTTGTTGCCAAGCTTGACTGCCACCCTTTCCACTACCTTGAGGAGCATGGACATGCCAGCAAGAGCGTAGTACTCGCACTGCAGGGGAATAATGAGCGTATCGCAGGCAGTCAGAGAGTTGATGGTCAGAAGGCCTAAGGACGGTGGTGAGTCTATGAGCACATAATCGTAGTCCAGAGGCTCAAGCTTCTCTTTCAGGATAAACTCCCGGGCCATGGTGCTGGCGAGCTCCATCTCAGCCCCTGAGAGGTCCAGGTTAGAAGGCACGATGTCAAGGCCCGGGATCGCAGTAGGCTTTACGACCTCCTGGATAGGCGTCTCATCGACCATGACGTCATAGATGCTCTTTTCCAGCTTCCACTTATCTACCCCCACACCTTCAGTCGCGGCGCCCTGGGGATCCAAGTCTAAGAGGAGGACGCGCTTGCCTTTGAGGGCAAGGTAGGTGGCAAGGTTGACGGCTGTTGTGGTTTTGCCACATCCCCCCTTCTGGTTGGCTATGGAGATGACCTTCATGAGTCATGACTAACGAGTCAAGAGCCTATATATGCACTGGTAGACCGCCAGGTATTCTCCTCGCTGGCATCCTCATTTTAAGAGGCATCCTTGTCTAAATCGCGGCTACAGATCACACATGGTTCATACCCCTGCGCTTTAGCTTCATCGGCGCTTGCAAACCAAATTGTGTTCTCTGGCTTAATTGCCCGCGTATGCTTACATTTAGGATTATGATATTTTTTGGTCTTTATTGAGCCAATGAACTTTTTGCCTATGGGTTGAATGAGGCCCAATGTTCTCACATCGCCACGTATCATAGAGCCATTGGTCGATTCTATGCAGGCCGAGTCTGGAATGCCGCCGACCCACCAGCCAGCTGGGTCGAACTCGTTGTTCTTATAATTCTGGATGCAGGCGTGGCCAGAATCCACTAGCACTCGGTTGAAATTCTGCAGCGAGCCATTACCGGCCTTTAAATAGACTACGCAAACAAGGCGCTTAAACTCGTTGTTATCTATCCTCGATTTATTATCAATATCGAGCCATACCTCTTTCCCAAGCATCCGCTCTTCAACATAGGCTTTTGCTTCCGGGCCACCCGGCCTGTTTGACTCGGGGCAATATATGTCAGCAAGCCTCACCTTACCGATACTTTGGATATAGAGAGTATCGGCATCTACAACCTGGGTTACATTGCCGCTCGCCTCATTTGGCGCCGCCATTGTGAGAGGTATAATCAAAGATAGAATTATTAATAGAGCTTTTAGAGGATTCCTATTAACCGGAGTGATGGCAGTAGTTTTTAAAAATTCGTCCATTTTTCGCCATTTTCGTGCCCAAATCTCTTGAATTATCCATCATATCCAGCCATCCTTCGATGGCGTCCGCTATATTCAGATGACATTTGCATTTTTCAGTGTACAGAGCTGATATAAGTTAAAGGCGAATGCAGTAACCATCATCTTTACGT
>Ga0310040_1000985_pt1 | contig 22799 bp, 22 predicted proteins | sample EPASupsiteHSE623_FD_200237 | JGI IMG/M metagenome (GOLD analysis project Ga0310040, IMG submission 200237) | Bioremediated contaminated groundwater from EPA Superfund site, New Mexico - Sample HSE6-23 (v2) (version 2) | ecosystem: Environmental > Aquatic > Deep subsurface > Groundwater >... | reverse complement strand
CATAAACGAAATAGGCCGGCAAGTCAATTTGATAGGAAAAAGCATATCGATGCTATGGCGAAGAAATGCTTTGTAGCTGACGATTGAAGGATAAAACGTGAATGTTGGACTTCACATCCCTCTTTTTTTATAAATGGGATAAATGGCTAAATTAAGCCCATATCAATTAAATCCGCTTGCCATTGAGGTGAGCGGTGTTCAAATGATCACTAAGATTATTTTTAGTTTATAATTTCTGTTTATAATATATGTGTCGTTCTTTTAATTCCGATGGCCGACAGACCATAACCATCCGCATTAACTCATAATATTGTTATACGCATGCATTATGTACTTGCCGTAAAGTATCCAGATGAGCACAAATATCCCAAAAATAATGTAGAGGTTGGTGATGTACACCAACCACTGAAGAAGACGCATCTTCTTCTCGGGCGTCCCATACCAGTCTTCCGCTTTTCGCTCAAACCAGTTGGACATAGTTCCGACTCAAGCAGAAGCCTAAGCAGCCGCTTCTGCAGCTATGGCTGCTTGCTTCTTGGCTTCTTCAGCTGCTGCTTTCCTCTCGGACTTGCCCTTGAGCATCTTCATCTTGACCAGGTTGTCCCTTTCCATCTCCTCCAAGGCCATGCTGATGAACTTGATGGTGTCCTTGACATCAGGAATCACCTTGAACTCCAGAGCATTGACACGCCTCTTAGTGCTGTCGATATCCTCGACGAGCCTTATCATGGCGGTCTCTACCTCTGCAGCCAGGATGATCTTATCAAGCAGCTTTTCATAGGCATCAGCCACTTCATCAATGGCCGCACTGGTCCCGATGATGCCGTAGCCTCGCTCGAACATCTTCTTTTGCACGGCCTCTGCCGCGATCTTTGGAACCACTACGCCCATGATATTCCTGGATTCAAGCTGGATCACCGGCTCTTTTTGCAGGGAATAGGCCACGCTGCTGATGGCAACTGTGCCCTCCACAGCCATGGCCATTTGAAGCCTCTGCTCGGCTACGAGCAGTGCTTCAACCAGCTCCTTCCTGACAGTCTTGGCCTTGTTTAGCACCTCGAAGAACTCAATCATGAGGCCGTCACGCTTCATTTTGAGGAGCGAGTGACCAGTCTTTGCTACCTTCATCCTTCTCTTAAGGGCGATCAGCACTGCCCTGGTCGGTTTTGTTCCTCGAATTACGGCCATGATCTCACTTCTTTGCGGTGCTTGCGTACTTCGGATGGTAAGCCTTGATGTATTTATCGTCAATCCTGGTGAGCATTGCCTCGGGCAGATCAGCCAAGAGATCCCATCCGATCTGGAGGGTCTCGAAGATAGACCTGTCCTCATCTCTGCCCTGGTTGACGAATCTCTTCTCAAACTTATCGGCGAACTCCAGGACCAACTTATCGCGTTCGGAGAGAGCCTCCTTACCGACGATGGCCGCGAGACCGCGCAGATCGTTGCCCTCTGCATAGTAAGCATAGAGCTGATCCGATACTGCTCTGTGATCCTCGCGAGTGTGGCCCTTGCCGATTCCAGAGTTCATCAGACGGGAAAGGCTGGGTCTGATGTCGACGGGCGGATAGATGCCCTTTCTGTGCAGCTCTCTGGAAATGAGGATCTGGCCCTCGGTGATGTACCCAGACAGATCCGGGATGGGGTGGGTGATGTCGTCACCGGGCATGGTCAGGATCGGGAACTGAGTGATCGAGCCCTTTCTGCCCTTGATGATTCCAGCCCTCTCGTACTGAATGGCCAGGTCTGTGTACATGTATCCTGGATATCCGCGTCGTCCGGGCACCTCTTCACGAGCAGCGCCCATCTGTCTGAGCGACTCGCAGTAGTTGGTCATGTCCGTGTAGATGATGAGCACGTGCATGTCCAGATCGAAGGCAAGATACTCGGCGGTGGTCAGGCCCAGCCTGGGTGTAAGAATCCTCTCTACTGCCGGGTCGTCGGCCAGGTTGAGGAACACCACTGCCCTCTCCAGAGCACCTGTTCTCTCGAAATCAGCCAGGAAGTGCTGAGCTTCTTCGTTGGTGATGCCCATGGCGCAGAAGATAACTGCGAACGGCTCGGATTCACCCAGCGCCTTGGCTTGCCTTGCGATCTGCAATGCAAGGTCGTTGTGGGGCAGACCTGCACCGGAGAAAATGGGCAGCTTCTGGCCGCGCACCAGTGTGTTAGTTCCGTCAATTGTGGATATGCCGGTCTGGATGAAAGAGCGTGGCTTCTCACGGGAAGCCGGATTGATGGCAGCTCCGGCGATATCTCTCAATACCTCGGGAACAATCTCCGGTCCGCCGTCTCTGGGCTTTCCGGATCCGGATAGAACACGTCCTACGATGCCGGGAGACAGTGGCATCTTGATGACGTCTCCGGTGAAACTGACTGCGCTATCCTTGGATAGACCGCCGGTTCCCTCGAATACCTGGATAACCACGATCTCATCCGAGGAATCCAGCACCTGTCCTCTCTTCAGATCTCCGCCAGTTCTGATCTCGACGAGCTCCATGTAGCCAACTGGCTCGGTCTTCTCTACGAAGATGAGTGGTCCGGAGATCTCAGTAATAGTCTTGTATTCCTTGGTCATTTTGAACCCTCCTCACTTCAGCGCCTTGAACTCGGCTTCCATCTGAGCCATAACCTTTGCCAGGACTGGTTCATACTCGGCTTCCAGCCTCACCTTGGCCAGAGCATCTTTGGATGGAACGGATGTAATCGCCGACACAGGTATGCCCCTCTGGACTGCATCGAAGGCGAGATCCCTGTACTTAAGGATAGCTTCCAGGAGGTCGAACTGCTTCTTGTACGGAGAGAACGTGTCCACCGGGTGGAATGCGCTCTGGGCAAGCCAGAAGTTGATGATCATCCTGGCGACTTCCAGTGTAACCTGCTGATCTTCAGGCAGGGCATCGGAACCGACGAGCATCACGATTTCTTCCAGCTCGGCATTCTCCTGCAGTATGGCCATGGCGCGTCTCTTGTTCTTGTTCCAGTTCGGGCTGACATTCTCCACGAACCAGGGTTCCAGAATCTGGTCGTATAGGGAATAGGAATCGAGCCAGTTGATGGATGGGAAGTGCCTGCGCTGTGTCAGCTTGGAGTCCAGTGCCCAGAATACCTTGACCATTCTCAAGGTGTTCTGAGTGACGGGCTCCGTGAAGTCTCCGCCGGCAGGGGACACAGCACCCACGATGCTGACTGAACCCTGACCGCCGTTGAGAACCTCGGCACGTCCGGCACGCTCGTAGAAGTCGGCAAGTCTGGCACCGAGATATGCGGGGTAGCCTTCCTCACCAGGCATCTCTTCCAGACGCGAGCCCATCTCTCTCATAGCCTCTGCCCACCGAGAAGTTGAGTCCGCGGTCATCAGGCAGTCGTAGCCCATGTCTCTGTAGTACTCTGCCGTGGTCATTCCGGTGTAAATGGATGCCTCACGTGCAGCCACAGGCATGTTGGAGGTATTGGCGTATACGATAGACCTCTCCATGAGGGGTCTGCCGGTCCTGGGGTCCTGCAGCTCTGGGAACTCATGCAGCAGATCGGCCATCTCATTGCCGCGCTCGCCGCATCCCACATAAATCACAATGTCGACATCTGCCCACTTGGACAGGGTTTGCTGCATAACCGTCTTTCCGGTTCCGAATCCGCCGGGGATGGCTGCAGTTCCGCCCTTGGCCAGGGAGAAGAATCCGTCCACTACCCTCTGTCCTGTCCTGAGCGGGATGGTTGGAGCCAGCTTTTCCGTCACGGGCCGAGCCTGTCTTACAGGCCACTTGTGCACCATGGTGAGCTTGGTTCCGTCATCCAGAACGGCGATGGTCTCATCAACATTGAAGTTACCGGAATAGATCTCCTTGATAGAGCCGCCCTTCATCTTGGGTGGGACCATGATCTTATGCTTGATGAGCAGCTGCTCCTGAACTTCACCAATGGCCTGGCCGGGCTTGACTACATCTCCCTTTTTCACAACGGGCTTGAACTCCCACTTCTTCTTGTGATCGATGCCGTCAACGAATAGGCCTCGGCTGATGAAATCTCCCGACATCTCTGCCAGCTTTGGCAGTGGTCTTTGGATACCGTCGTAAATCTGGGTCAGAATGCCTGGACCGAGCTGTGCGACCAGCGGTGCTCCAGTCTCCTTGACGGGCTCGCCGGGCCGCACGCCGCCCGTATCCTCGTATACTTGAATGATATGTTTATTGCCGGAAATGCCGATGACCTCGCTCATCAGGCCTTCCTCGCCGACCAGGACCAGGTCGTACATGGAAGCCTTCAGGCCCGTGGCCTGAACTAGTGGTCCGGCGACTCGCTTTACTTTACCTACTTCCATAAATCAACACCTATTGCCCTTTTAATCTTCTCTCTCATCTCTGTGCTCTGCTCGGTTCCGATATTAATAACGGTAGGCTTGATAGACTCGGAGAGCTGCTCTTGAAGCCTTTTAGGCAGCGTATTGTAATCCGATTGCCTCAACACCAGAATTCCCACATTGGAATCAGCCATGACCGTGCCGATCTTAGCAACCAATTCCTCTTCGGTATTGGCCGCATAAGATTTCTTAACGCCTGCTAAATTGAACCCGAGGACGCTCTCGCTTCCACCTACAAAAGCAATCTCCATTTTAAGCCACCACCACTTGCTCCTCTATGAGTTCTGCAGGAAGCTTGGCCTCTTTTCCTCGCACGATCTTTCTGATGTTCGAAACTTCGGTCTCTTTGCTTACCATATAACCGAGCACCGGCAAGATAGATAACGGATGATAGTTGGAAAGAGCCCATGCATATCGGATGAGATATGCCCTCAGTCTAGCCTCGATTCTGCTGATCGCATCGATATCGGCTGTTGCAATATCGGAGATCGAAGACCAGAACGGATATCCTTCCAGCCCGCGCAGGAATTCGCCGAAAGGCTGACCCGCCATGCGGCTCAGCTCATCGTACAGTTTTCCTCCGGGGATGAGGTTATCTTGTATCACGGCTGCATCGATACCTGCTTTGTTCATCCTGAAGAGCGTAATCAGATTTTTGATATCGATCTCTCTGCGGACGTACTTTAAGAGCAGGCCACCGCCCACGGACAGAGTGCCGCCAACGGCACGCTCCATTCTGAAATAATAGAGCTTGTCCAGAGCGTTCTCGAGCGATGCCAGGTTATTGCCGTCGTATTGCGCCAGTGCGCTGGCATAATCCGTTCCATCAAAGGCCGATATGATATCCTGAATGGTCTCCTTCTTGGAGAGTTCTTCGAGGTACTCTGCGGATAGCTCGCCCGCAGGCACGAGGTATTTTACAATCTCCTCGTCGCTAACCCGAGAGAACTTACCACGCAGGAGGGTCTTGATGTTCCAGACATCCCAGCGCCTGAGGTACTCCAGAATCAGGAAGGATGGCTCGTCAATAGAGACCTCGGCCAGCTTCCTGAATGTCTTTGCCAGATTGGCAAAAGTGGCGTGCTCAATCAGCTCCACACCGGAGTAGTCCTTGGAAAGCGCATCGATCTCATCCTTATACTGGGTCTCTTCCAGGTATCGGGCGATCTCTGACATATCCATGGCCATCATCCTGGCGTACATTTCCGCCGGGACGAGCTTGGTCTTCATCGCCCGGACTCTGCCCGTGATGTAAGCGTACTTCACCGGTTTTCCGAACTTCGGCAAACGTAGTACAGGCATCGTCCTCACCCGAATAAGATCCTGGAAACCTCTTTCATGCGGCTGCTAAATACCTCACGCGCAAGAGTTTCGTAGGTTAAATCGTAACGCAGAGCTCCATCTTTGCTCTCGACCACAACGCCGCCGATGATGTCCAGGTTCCCGCCGTAATTGGAGGCGAGAGAGGATATGAAGGCCTCATCCTTCTTGTTGGAGAAGACCTTCATTTCCTTGAGATCATAAGGCTCGAGCATCTTCTTGAGCATGGCTTCGTTATCCTTCTTGGGAAGATTCTGGATCTTCTCAATAAGTTTCGCTTTAGTCTGCTCCAGGAGATCTTTGTGAACGTTAAGCTCCGACCTCTTGACCTCGAGGTTGGCGCTGGAGATCTCCCTGCGCTCGATACCTTCAACTGCATGTCCAACTTCGGCTTCCTTCCTGGACTTTATCTCTGCGGCACGTCCCCTAGCTTCATTGAGTATCCTCGCAGCCTCTTGGTCCGTCTCACTATTAATTTGAGCGACCTTGTCCTTGCTGGTTGCCAGGATCGACTCAACCACTGCATCTAGTGCCATTGCCTCTCACCTTGGATTGGCTGATTCAGGGTGTGACGATTCCAGAGAAAGGTGTCCAGGCGAACATCAGGATCAAAGACACGGCGAGGCCGAAGATGATCAGTGTCTCGGGCAGAAGCATGAGGAACAGACCCTTGCCCAGGAATCCGGGCTCCTCTGCAACGACGCCTACTACTGCTGCGCCGATACCCTGCTCACCAACACCTGCACCAATGCCTGCCAGGCCAGTTGCCAGACCTGCACCGACAGCCAACAATCCATACAATGTTCCCGCATCTGCTACTACTGCCATTTTCCTCAATCCTCCATTTTATGAATATTACATTTCGCGTTCAATTTGCTAATTCGAATGACTGATCTCATGCCTTCAAGAACTTCCGAACATGTCCGAAGGGGCTGTACTCAACTCCACCACCATGTGCGCTGTAGAACTTGGTGAACATCTCCACATAATGCAACCTGAGCGGATGCATGAACGGAGACAAAATTCCCAGCAGGAAGTTGATGAAGTGAACCGCAAACAAGACCAAGATACCGACGATGATCGCTGGTATCGAGAACTCGGCACTATTGGTTGCGCCGCCGCTGAGCATGGGCATTATGACATAGAAAGCCAACTGATTGGCTGCGTATGCCAAACCTACTGAAGCGAGACCAATGGCCAGCAGCCTCAGGTATGATATCAGGTTGCTCACATAAGATGGAACGTGAGCCAGACCCATTGCTCCTTCCGGTCCCATGACGTTCATTACTATGGAGACAACGATCACGATGGCACCGATGTACACCATCATCATCTGTCCCATGACGAGCCCCAGCAGGGTTATTGCGAAGAATACCTGGAAGAGCATCACAGGGAGTCTCTCAAAGTAGGCGTGCTTCTTCTCACCATAGTTCAGTTCCGTCATGATGCCGAAGATGGAACCAACGCTGCAGTGAATTACACCGATAAAGATACTGGTACCGATCAACAAGAGAACCGCATTAGTTGCCAGACGATCCATTGGGAAGATGTCTATGCCCCAAAATCCGATCCTTCCCAGCGAGCCGAAAACACCTTCTCCGAAGTAGAGGCCTGCGTGCTTTGCCGCCTCAAGTTCATGTTCGGACATGTGTCCCATGATTCTGCCCCACAGACCCAGGGGGCCGAAGATCTCGCCGAAGAATATGCCGAATATGATCGACCAAACGCTGGCAATCATAACGATGTTGATCAACTGCTGCCATCCATCCGTTCTGAACTTCTTCTTAAGCATCAGAAGAACAAGGAGCGACATTACGCCATATCCGATATCTCCCAGAATCATGCCGAACATGATCGGGAAGAAGATGAATATCAGTAATGATGGATCGAATTCCTTGTACTCGGGAATGGCAAATAGCCTTGTGACCAGTTCATAGGGCTTGACCAAACTTGGATTATCAATCTTGGTCGGGACATCTTCGCCCTTCTCTACCAGGTCCTCAGCCTCTTTGTCGTCGATAAGCTGAACGTCAACTTTGCCGCCAGCTGCGCTCTCAAGCTCGCTCTTAAGCCGGGAGAACTCATCCGTTGGAACCCAACCGTCGATGACGAAGGCATTGGCCGTCTCAGCGAACCTGAGGGGTGCCTCGGTCTTCTGGGTCTGCATGGACAGGTACTCGTCGGTAGCCAGCATGAGATCTTCATACTGCTTCTTCATGTCGGTCAGCTTCTTTTGGAGAGGCGCTTTCTCGCCTTCCAGAGATTTAACGCTGCCTTCAAGAGTTGCAATCGCGGAGTCCACGTTGCCCTCGAGCTTGGGAACGGATGTCTCCGAAAACCCGTGCTCGGATAGAACGGCGGATACATCGCCGGCCTTCTCAATGGGCACAAATACAGCTACAAAAGTTGCATTCTTGGCGCTTCCTGAATAGATCTCGTTGACCGGGGATACCCTTGCTACATCTGCATCAACTGCAGACGCGGCGGTGCCCACGAAGGTCGCCAGAGAATCGTATCCATAATAAGCATCCAACGGCAGCGGCAAAACTGCCAAGGGCGTCAAGGCTTTCGCTTGATCCTGCTTGGTCTTAACCTCTGCATCGATCGCAGTAATGCGCTCAAAAGTAGCAGTAATATCTGCACCGACGTTGTTTAAGAGGTTATCCATCTCAGAGAGGATCTGGCTCTCAGCATACGTCTTCTCGGGTGCCTTGTTCTTGATGTCAAGGTACCTGGTAACGGATCTGAGCTTAATCAGGTCTTCTGAGTATTCCTTGGCCTTGCCGATGGGTTTTCCCATCTCAAAACTGGGCTGGCTGCCATTATAGTTGACAATATGTAGTAAGCGCAACTCGTGCAGCTTTTCTACAACAGGAGCTATTACGTTCTTTGACCCGGCGACGACAACACGACTCATCTTGACGGGTCTAAGCATGTAACAACCCCATGAACTCCTTCATCAAGTATTCGACTGCCTTGTCCAGCTTGGTGCTGGCGCTGCCGCTCATGGAGCTGACGTTCTTAGCGCCGCTCTGAATGATTGACTGCTTCTTGGATTTGACATCCGACTCAGCCTTGGCAACGCTCTTGTCATAGTAATCCTGCGCATCAGCTTCAGCAGATTTAACGAGGTTCGCAGCTTCAGTTGTGGCAGCGGCTATTTTTGTTTCCTTTTCCGCCAAAGCCCGCTGGACTGCAGCCTTGGCATCAGCCTCTGCCGCTTTGATTTTCGATAAGATATCGTCTCTAGCCATCTGATCCCTCTACATATTCCCTCTCTACACCTCTTCCGTTTTCAAACAGCGCTACATCACTTTGGCTCGTGATAAACGCTTGACACCATCCTCATCTACCAATATAAACTCTTCGGTTTTGCTTCGAGCCGGGAGACCTTTTTTGCCGTTCTTTTTAATATCCCCAATATTTTAAGGCAGTTTCAAGTTCTTTATGGTCTTTTGCATACTCTTTAAGGGGTATTTTCTTCTGCCAAGCCTCAACTGCCTGAACCATAGCTCTAGCACCGGCGGTTGTACCATCCGGGTGGCCGTGAACTCCTCCACCTGCCTGCACGATGCAGTCAATTCCGTATCCGTCCAGGTTTCCGTGCACCTTGGCAGGGTAGATTCCGCCGGAGGCCACGGGGAAGACTCTCTTCAATCCATGCCACTCTTCCCGCAAAGCATCCCGGCACAGGTCATTTTCTTCCGTCTCGCCCGCCATTTTTCCCATGTAGCTTCCTGTGTGGAGGTTTGTGCCTCCCGTCATGCGAACCAATTTGGAGATGACAAGCATGGAGATGCCGTGCGCCTTGTCCCGGGTAAATGCTCCGTGCATGGTTCGATGGACATGTATGGGTACGTTAATATTTCGAGAGAGTACTTCCAGTGCGGAGAACCCCGAAGTAAGAACATCTATCATGACCATGTTCGCTCCATGATCCACCGCTTCTTCCGCTCTTTCCAGAATCTGATCTGCACCCGTGGTCACGTTTACGGCATAGAAGGCTTTCTTGCCGGTTTCTTTCTCTACCTTGTCCAGGGAATCCATGACCGCTTCCAGGCGGGGAATCAGGCGGCAGAAGCTCTGATCCGTCAACGTTTCATCATCCTTGACCAGATCCAGGCCGCCGCGAACCGCTGCTGATGCGACTGCCGCCGTACCCTTCGGATCCAATCCCACTTTGGGCTTGACTATGGTGCCCACAAAAGGTCGATGGTGGACGTCCAGGATCCGTCTGGCATCCTCGATGCCGAATCTGGGGCCCTTGTGCGCGTGCATCAGGCTCTCCGGGAAGATGACATCCTGCAGGCGAACTTTTTTCAGGGCCCCAAGGCCGAAGAGATTTCCCGCCACTACGGAGAGGTATTGAGGAATATTTCCCGGCTCGAAAAGCTCTTCGGGAAATCCGATCTCGACCTCGGTTCCCTCTGCAGAAATGACGCGTGCTGCCAGAGGATTGTCCGACCCCCGCACCTCGGTCCAGGTTCCGGTTGACTGCTCGGCGGCGATTGCTTCTGCGGCCTTCTTTATGGGAAGGTCTGTTTCCACATGGTATTTTGCAATCAGTTCCATACTTCAACTCCCGAATCTTACTACTCTATCTGCTTTGTCTCACAACTCTTTAACAGTATTTCTACTGCTGCAAATTAAAACGCTTTTTGATATGGATGCAAGAAGATATAAGAACTTCCGCATGAAGGTCAAAACACTGGCAAAAGCGGTTATATAGATCCTAGATTGAGGAAAGCACCATTGAGAACAAAGCCGTAATAAATGTCGGCAAATTCGCATGCAAGAACCATTAGGTGGGATCGAGACGACAATGATCACAATCAGTTTAATTAAGGCCGATGTGGGCGGCTATCCCGGCCACTCCTCGGTCCATCCCGCATTGATAGAGACGGCGGAGTCAAAGCTTGAAGAAGCGAAGAAGTCCGGTGCCCTGATAGACTTTAGGGTGCTCGCTTGCGGTGACGACCTGGAGCTCATCATGAGCCATAAGAAAGGCTGCGACAATGGCGAAGTCCATGCTCTGGCCTGGGAGACCTTTGAGGAGGCAACGGAGAAGGCCAAGAAGCTCAAGCTCTACGGTGCCGGCCAGGACCTCCTGGCAGATGCCTTCAGCGGCAACATTCGCGGCATGGGGCCGGGCGTGGCCGAGATGGAGATCAACGAGCGCACCTCGGAGCCCGTGGTTGCGTTCATGATGGACAAGACTGAACCCGGAGCCTTCAACCTGCCTATCTTCAAGATCTTTGCCGACCCATTCAACACCGCCGGCCTGGTGATTGATCCGGCCTGCCATCACGGCTTCACCTTTGAGGTCTGGGATATCATGGAGCACAAGAAGGTTTTCATGGACTGCCCGGGCGAGATGTACGACCTGCTGGCGCTGATCGGAGCCAAGAGCAGATACGTCATCAAGAGAGTCTTCTGCAAGCCGAACAGCAAGATCTCCGAGCAGGAGGCTGTGGCTGTGGTAAGCACGGAGAAGCTCTACCAGACTGCGGGAACCTACGTCGGCAAAGACGATCCCGTGGCTCTGGTCAGATGCCAGTCCGGTCTGCCCGCTCTCGGCGAAGTCCTGGAGCCCTTTGCGCTCGGCCACCTGGTGAGCGGCTGGATGCGCGGCAGCCACAACGGCCCGCTCATGCCCTGCTCCTTCGAGACCGCCCACCCCACCAGATTCGACGGCCCGCCCAGAGTCATCGCCGCCGGATTCCAGATGGCTTATGGCAACTTCGTCGGTCCGGTCGATCTCTTCAAAGACGTGGCCTTCGACCTGACACGGCAGAGGTGTCTGAGGGTCACGGACTACATGAGAGCGCACGGACCCTTCGAGCCGCAGAGGCTACCGATGGAGGACATGGAGTACACCACGCTGCCTCATGTCATGAAAATGCTCGCAAACAGGTTTGTGGACGCGGAGTAGCAGCTTCGCGAATTTTCGTCTATTTTTTCATTTGCCTGAAAATTGTCTTGTAGATTTTGACCTGGACCCTTGCCGGAGCAAGTGCAGAGCTTAAATATTTGGTATTATTTTTGGTATTATATGGGTGTGGTTGATGGTACTCTCAGAAAGTGACGTCAAGCTTTTTTACCGGCTGTATCACTCTTTATTATTTTATGTTAATATCAGGCATAAAATTATCGACGGCCTTAAACGTCCTGCTGATCTTCACAAATTAAATCTTGATGATCTCCAAAAGCTAAAGGATAGACTGTACTTATCTCCCGATCTGATAGACTCTTTTGTCAAGGCCAATACCGAAAATTTTTCGCCTTTGGAGCTTGAAATTGTTTCGACCTGGAAGAATTTTGTCAAGGGAAGGTTCTACATAGTTCGCCATTTGAAAAATTATACCGTATTTTTGGATTCACGCGATCCGGCCAAGGCATATGGTGTGCTGGGGATAATCACTTCTTTTGAAGAGATGATCGGTCCGAATCTGCCGATAGTGGTTGAAGTCGTCCTCCTGCCTTTTAAAAATAGAATCATCTATGACGGCACGTTGTTGTCCTTCAATGTACTTTTTGGAAAGGGCATTCGCAGGAGCATCAATGACTCCTTCAGCCAGGCCAAGACGAGCTTTGGAATAATCACCTCTCTTCCTTTCTCTTATGACGGGATCAAGTCAAATGATTCCGATGTATTGAGGGGGTATCTAAAAACGGAATACAGCCGCAGTGTCCACTATAACGAAATACAGGAACTAATCCGCAAAAATCCGGATCTTATGGTCGTGTATTCAGAGGAGATGGGCAAAGTCCACGCGAGAACTTACAGAAAAAATTTGAAAATGGTGGGCGTGGTTGATGGCTGGTTTGCCTTGATTGACGGAATGATTATCGCTGGCGGAAAAACGCGTGAAGAGGTTGAAAGAATTTCGAAGTCTCTGCTGCCCCCGGAGAAGAGAAAATTCGTTTATATTTTCCACCTTAAGTAATATAATCCGTCCCTCGGCGTGCTTTCTAAGTTTTTCATATCAATCCGACAGCTTTTATAGTTTGGCTTCAAAAATAGATCGAAAGTAATTTTTGCAGGAGAGATGACCCTTAAATGGTAGAGAGCCGGGCTGAGGCAATGCAGGTTGAGGCCGGGAGGACCATGCTTGAGCCTGAAGATAAAGATGCTGCAACGCCGGCAAAGCCCAAGCTTCGCCGCCGCCTCAAGGTGGCCCACCCGGAGCGCTGCATCGGCTGCCTGGGATGCATGTTCGCTTGCAGCAGGATTCGCACCGGCACGGTCTCGCTGCAAAACAGCGCCATAAAGGTCCAGACCCAGGGCGGCATCGAGGGCGACTACCGCGTTATCGCCTGCCGGGCTTGCCGCGATCCGCCCTGCGCCCGCGCCTGCCCCACGGGCGCGCTGGAGAAGAGGCCGAATGGCAGCGTGGTCTTTCACAAGGATCTGTGCACCAGTTGCGGAGAGTGCGAGAAAGCCTGCCTGGTGGGTGCAATCAGCTTCGGCAAGGAGAAGAAGCCCATCAAGTGCATTCACTGCGGGGCGTGCGTGGATTTTTGCCCGCATGATGTTCTGACGATGGAAGAGATCCCGGCGGAGGGTGCGTGAAATGCTGCGAAAGGTTCTATACATCGATCTTTCCAAGAGTGAGTCCTGGATAGCTGAGCGGCAAGATCTCTTTGAAGACTGGATGGGAGGCACGGGCGTGGGGATCAGGCTTCTTCAGGAGGAGTGCCCCGCCGGGACCGATCCGCTCTCGCTAAAGTCGCCCATCATCTTTTCCATCGGCCCTCTCAACGGCATCTTTCCCGTAGCTACCAAGACCGTGGCCACCTTCAAGTCTCCGCTCACGGGAGAGCTGGGCGAGTCCTACGCCGGAGGACGGCTCTCCCTGGCGCTGCGGTTCGCAGGCCATGAAGCAGTGGTCATCCGCGGCAAAGCCGAGCGGCCCGTCTACATCTCCATCAACGACGATGATGTCAAGATCAAGGACGCCTCGTCCATCTGGGGCATCGATGCTCCCACCACGGGCGTGATCTTGCGGGACAAGGAGCCGGGCGTGGGCCGCAGAAGCATCATTCGCATCGGCCCGGCGGGAGAGAACCTCGTTCGCTACGCCTGCGTGGTGGTGGACACCTACCGCCACTTCGGACGGCTGGGCCTGGGGGCCGTCTTCGGCTCCAAGAATCTCAAGGCCCTGGTGATCTCCGGGACGGAGACGGTTGAGGTCCCCGATCCCAAGAGATACCGTGAGGTCTACAACCGGCTCTACGCCACGACCGTCAAGACGGACGTGATGGAGAAGTACCACGATATCGGAACCTCGGTGAACATCAGCGTCTTGAACTGGCTCAAGGGTTTGCCCACCAAGAACTTCCAGCTCTCCGCGTTCGCGGAAGCGGAGAAGATCAGCGGCGAGATGTTTGCCGAGAAGTACCTCATGCGCCGCTTCTCCTGCGCCGGATGCCCCATCGGCTGCGTGCATATCGCCGCCCTCAAGTCCGCCTTCTCCACCCATCACGAGTTCGAGGTGCGAAAGGTCTCCTACGACTACGAGCCCATCTATTCCCTGGGCTCAAATCTGGGAATAGAATCCGCCGAGGGAATTTTGAAGCTGATCGACGTCTGCGAGAGGACCGGCCTGGATGTCATGTCCGCTGGCGTGGTTTTGAGCTGGGCCACCGAAGCCCTCGATAAAGGACTCATAACGAGCGCAGATACTCTGAATGTTTCCCTGAAGTGGAACGACGTGGACGGCTATACAAAAGCGCTGGAGAACATCGCCAAATCTCCCAACGAGTTTTATTCAGCCCTTGCCGGGGGCGCAGACTATGCTGCAGCAAAATACGGCGGAAGTGAGTTCGCCATGACTCTCGGCAAAAACGAGGTCTCCGGCTACCACACCGGCCCGGCGTCCATCGTGGGCCAGTTGGTAGGAGTGCGCCACTCGCACCTGGACAATGCCGGATACAGCATCGACCAGAAAGCGGCCAAGAAGCCGATGGACCCTGAAGCGATGGTCAACGAGATCATCAAGGAAGACAACTCGCGCGGCGTCTTCAACAGCCTGGTGGGCTGCCTCTTCGCCCGGGGAGTTTACACTGAGGACAACATCATCGATGCGCTGGGGGCCGTCGGCATCATCCGGAGCAAAGATGATTTGCAGGACCTCGGCAAAAGAATATTTGATGAAAAATATAAATTCAAGGTTCAGGAAGGCTTCGATCTGACACATGCGCATATTCCGCGCCGGTTTTACGAGACGGTCTCGACACTGGGCACCGTCACACCCGAGACGGTGGATGAGATGCTGCGCCTCTATCGCCGGAAGCGGGGATGGAGCTGACGGGGCTTTAAGGCTGGGGCTGGCGAGGAATCTAAGTCTGCTCCCGACCGGCGGGCTCTCCAACCTCGTCCTTCTTTGAACTCTTCCTGGCTCTTCTTGGCGTTTTCCTGGTCTTTTCCTTGGAGGGGCTCGTCACATCTTCCCTTTTAGCAGCTTCCGGCTCGGTCCTGCGGCTCTTGATCATGCCCTTGCGAGCCATGCGCTCCTTGATCATCCTCTTTACCTCGTCCCCGCCCACGGAGAAGACCTCTCCGATCAATTCCCTGGCCACCTCCAGCTCGCGGCCCACCAGCGGGTCGCAGCCTGCCGACCTTGATGCCAGCTTTTGCAGGTGATCAAGAGGCTTTGCCACCAGCTCCGAGGAGTATTTGTCAGGCTCCTGCTTGTAGATCTTGAGCATGCCGAAGATGTAGGGATAAAGGGGCGTGGTCGGGCTGAGACGGTAGAATGTGTTGGTCTTCTTCTTGGCCTCATCGCGGGGCGAGGGGATGATGCGACGCTCCATAGTGACGACCTCCAGGCGCTCCAATTTATCCAGCTTGTTGATGAGCGTTGTCTGGTTCCAGAAGGGGCCGCCGCCCGTCGGCCCCAGCTCCCGCCAGATCTGGTTGAGCTGAACGTAGCCGCCCTTTCGCTTCAGGTAGATCAGGAGCGAAGCCAGAGGCGCTTGATCGCGCTGCAGGGCGCAGTAGCCGGCAAACTCATCCAACATCGAAAAGTGCCTCGTGCATGAAACTCTAAAGCTCTTTCGCTTTATTTACAGAGCATTTTTATGGTGCTATGCCCTTGGAAGAAAGCGGTAATCAATCATGCAATCGATCATTCTCGCCGCTGGCGAAGGCAGCAGGATGCGGCCCCTGACGGCAAACACGCCCAAAGTCATGCTCCCCGTGGCCTGCAAACCGCTTCTCGAAGAGATCATCCTGCGGGCCATAGATGCCGGCTCGGATAGGTTCGTAATCGTAGTAGGATACCAGGCCGACAGAGTTCGATCTCACTTCGGCGACGGCAGCCGTCTGGGCGTGAGAATCGAATATGCCGTTCAGGAGCGGCAGCTTGGCACCGGCCACGCCCTGATGGCGGCGGAGAGCAATGCTTCAGATCACTTCCTGGTTCTGAACGGAGACGTGCTCCCGGACACCGATTCTCTCCGGGCAATGAGCCGCGAGGATGCGGCTGTGTCCGCCATCCGGGTCGACGACCCGACGAGATACGGCGTCTTCCTGGAGGAGAACGGCATCTTCAAATCCGTGGTCGAGAAGAGTCCTGAGCCTCCATCTAACCTGGCCAACGCCGGAATTTATGTCCTGAACCGGAGCGTCTTCGATGCCCTGCGAGCTATGCCCCTGTCCGAGCGCGGGGAGTACGAGCTGACCGATGCCCTGAACAGTCTCGCCGCCCGCGAGACAATCAAGATCGTAAATCTCAAGAGCTGGCTGGAGATCGGCAGGCCCTGGGACATTCTGGCCGCGAACGAGACGATGCTTAAGGCTCTTGAGCCCCGAATCCTGGGCGATGTGGAGCCGGGTGCGACACTGAAGGGAAGCGTATCCGTGGGAGAGAATTCGCAAATCATGGCCGGAGCGTACATCGAGGGCCCGGTGATCATCGGCGAGAACTGCAAGATCGGCCCCAACTGCTACATTCGGCCCAGCACCTGCATCGGGGATGACGTGCGGGTGGGAAACGCGGTGGAGATCAAGAACAGCGCCATCTTCAGCGGTACCAAGATCGGTCACCTGTCCTATGTGGGCGACAGCGTCATCGGCCAGAACTGCAACTTCGGAGCGGGCACCATCTGCTCCAACCTGCGCCACGACAAGGCCCTTATCAAGTCGTTCATCAAGGGCAAGCGGGTGGACAGCGGAAGGCGGAAGCTCGGCGCGATCATGGGCGACAACGTCATGACCGGCATTCATACCTCGATTTACACGGGAACCGTCATCGATTCGGGATTTCGGGGGCTGCCGGGTGCGATCTTGAAAGGCAAGGTTGTGTTTTAACTCGTAGGATTGCGAAGGACGAAGCGAGAAGTTCCCATCCTTCAGGGTGGTCTCGCCAACTCTGCAGAGTTTGCGGGAGTTGCGACGCGAGTCGCAACAGGATGAAAGCGGAGTCCTTTGCCATAATTACTTTCACCCTGCCTGGATTAACTATATATTTCTCGGTATCCTCTTTCCAATTAAGATATGATTCCTTGGAGGCTCAAAGTGCTACCTGGAAGATCTGCGCCCTGATAAGGCGCGTTGCGTGGTGATATACGCGCAACTGTAGGGAGGGAACACCCCGAATCCGTCCGATGAGACCTGAACCTCTGCATCGCGAATCTGATGTACGTTTGGGCCAATGAAACGGAAACCGAAAATTCCCGCAAAACGTGCCCCGATGCCAGAGGGCTATGACGGCACAAAAAACGAGGAAGCAGCAGGGAAGCCCCGGCCTTCAGGCCGTGGGAGGAGTTCACGGACCACAAGTATTGAAATCTTTATATTGAGTTTCAGCAAAATGGTCATAGGCTTCATATTTTGGGCCAAAGACCGTTCATGCTGATTTTGTATTGCGGCAAACAACAAGTCTTTTTATCCGGATGATTGAGCTATTGAGCGAATAAGACGAGAATAAAGGTTCAAAGGAGATAATGATGCACGATTTCATTCCCATTGCCAAACCGATCATTGGAGACGAAGAGATTGCCGCCGTTGGGGATGTGATGCGCTCCGGCATGCTGACCCAGGGAAAGATTGTGGAAGAGTTCGAAGAGGCGTTCTCGAAGTATCTGAATGTAAAGCACTCCATTGCCGTCAGCAACGGTACCATTGCTCTCGACCTGGCCCTCAAAGGTTACGACTTGCAGCCCGGCGACGAGATCATCTCTCCCGCCTTCACTTTCATCGCCACAGCCAACTGTGCTCTCTACCAGGGTTTGAAGCCCGTATTCGCGGACGTTGACCCGAAGACATTCAACATCGATCCGAATAGCCTTGCCGAAAAAATAACCGGCAAGACCCGCGCCGTGGTTGGTGTGCATCTTTACGGCCAGCCCTTCGACCTGAATGCAGTGCAGCAAATCTGCCGGGACAAGAATCTGATTCTGATCGAAGACTGCGCCCAGGCGCACGGCGCACAGTTCGGCGGCAAAAAGGTTGGCGGATTTGGCACCGGCTGCTTCTCTTTCTACCCGACCAAGAACATGACCACGGGCGAAGGCGGCATGATCACCACCAACGACGATGCCCTGGCGGCGCGGCTTCGCCTGCTGCGAAATCACGGCGATACGGGAAAGTACAACCACGTGGCTCTGGGCTACAACTATCGCATGATGAATCTGCAGGGTGCCATCGGCCTCGTGCAGCTCAAGAAGCTGGAGGATTTCACGGCCAAGAGGATCAGGAATGCCGAAATCCTGAATAAGGGCATCATGATCAAGGGCCTCACCACGCCCTTCCGGGCCGCGAATGTCCGGCATGTCTATCACCAGTACGTCGTCCGGGTCGAGGACAGCTTCCCCGCCGGCCGGGAGAGGTTCATGGAGTATCTGCAGTCGAAGGGCATCGGTTGCGCCGTGCACTACCCAAGGCCTGTTTACGAGCAGCTGCTCTATCAAAGCCTGGGCTACGGCAAGGAGAAGTGCCCGGTGGCCGAAGACGTCTCCCGCAGAATTCTGAGCCTGCCTGTTCATCCCTCTCTGAAAGAAGAGGATCTGGAATACATCGCCAAGACCATCAACGAGTTCGGAGCCTGAAACATGGATGTCGGAGTAATCGGCGTCGGCGCTATGGGCAAGAACCATGTGCGCGTCTATTCGGAATTGAAGGGTGTGAGAAACGTCTATGTCTACGATCCCATACCGGAGAGCGCAAATCGCGCCAAGGATATCGCCACCGTCTGCAAATCGATGGATGAGCTGCTCGGCAAGGTGGACTGCGTCAGCATCTGCGTTCCCACAAAGTACCACTTCGAGACGGCCAAGAAGGTTATCGAGGCCGGTGTTCACTGCCTGATCGAGAAGCCCATCACTCTCACGGTCGAGGAGGGCCGGGCGCTGCTGGAGATCATCCGCAGCAAAGACCTGACCGTCGGCGTGGGCCACATCGAGCGGTTCAACCCCATCGTGGATGAGATCAAGAAGATCGCAGGCCAGCCGGACTACGTCTCCATCAAAAGACACAACCCCACCTCAAGCCGCATCACCGACGCATCCGTGGTCGAGGACCTCATGATCCACGACATCGATATCGTCTTCAATGTGCTCTTCCGGGGCGATGACGATTTTAAGATTCACAGCGCCGGAAACCGGAACGTCTGCGAGGCTATGGCCGTCTTCGCGCATTCGGTGGTCAGCATCTCCGCCAGCCGCCTGTCTTCCAAGAAGTTCAGGACGTTTTACGTCGAGGCCGAAGACTTCACGACGGAAGGCGACTTCATGACTCAAGAGGTCTACATCTACCGAAAGCCCGGCAAGTACGGCGTGGAGAATGAGAGGTATTTGCAGGAGAACATCATCGAGAAGGTTCTGGTCAATAAAGTCGAGCCGCTGAAGGTGGAGCTGAAGGCCTTCCTCGATGCGGCCGGGAGCGGCAAACCGTTCGTCGTAACCCCGGAGCAAGCCCTGAAGAACCTCGTGGTCTGCGAGGAGATCAAAAAGGGACTGAGAGACTGAACCGGAAAAACTGGCCTGCAAGAGACGAATGAGATAGCGAGCAAAGAATAACACTGTTGTGATCTACAGAGACGGATAAGGTCAAGCGAGATTCAAGGGAGACAAAAATGAGCGACATCTGCCCCTACTATGCTCATCCCACCTCCGTGGTCGAGAGCGGGGCCATCGGAGACGGAACAAAAATCTGGCACTTCGCCCATGTGCGGCGGGATTCCAAGATCGGCAGGAACTGCAACATCGGCAAGAGCGTTTACATCGACATCGGCGCAGAGATCGGAGACAATGTCAAGATTCAGAACTTCGTCTCCGTCTACAAAGGCGTGCGCATCGAGGACGATGTCTTCATCGGCCCCTCTGCTACCTTCACCAACGACCTATTCCCTCGCGCCTTCGTCTGGGATGAGGATCACGTGGTGCCGACGCTCATCCGCCGGGGCGCGAGCATCGGGGCCAATGCTACTGTGGTCTGCGGGATCACGGTGGGTGAGTATGCCATGATCGGCGCAGGGTCCGTGGTGGCCGGGGATGTGCCGCCCTTTGCTCTCGTCATGGGAAATCCGGCCCGGCAGAGGGGCTGGGTCTGCCGCTGCGGCAGGAGGCTGGAGAAGATGGCTGGAAAAGAGAGCGGCGCAAATAAAGCCTTTTATAAATGCACGGCGTGCGGAATGGAAATCGAGATCCAGGAAGGATAACTAGAGATGTCTGAGAATAGTGAGCAAATCGCCATCATCGGTCTTGGCAACGCCGGGCTGCCCCTGGCCGCGGTGGCGGCAGACAGTGGCCTTGCGGTCGTGGGTGTGGACATCAACGAAGAGCGCTGCCGTCTCATCAACCGTGGCTTAAATCCAATCCCGGAAGAAGCGGGTCTTGAGGAGTTGATAGCGAAGCACGGCGGAAAGAATCTGGTGGCCACGCCGCATTTCGAGGATGCCGCGGATTGCAGCACGTTCGTAGTCATTGTTCCCCTTTTCGTGGATCAAAGCTTCAATCCCGATTTCTCCATCATGGAGAGTGCGGTTCGGTCTCTCGGCAAGATTTTGAAGAAGGGCGATCTGGTGGTCCTGGAGACCACATTTCCCCCCGGAACCACGGACGGAAAGGTCCGTGCGTGGCTGTGCGAGTCCAGCGGCCTGAAGAGCGGCGAATTCTTCCTGGCCTATTCGCCGGAGAGGATCATGACCGGATACAGCATCTCCCGGCTGCGAGAGTTCCCGAAGGTGATCGGCGGCACGGACGAAGAAAGCGGTTTTCGTGCCTACCAGGTTTACAAAAAGTTCATCGCCAATTTGCACCTGGTCTCGTCTGCGAAAGTGGCCGAGATGATCAAGGTGATGGAGGGCTGCTACCGCGACGTCAACATCGCCCTGGCCAATGAGCTGTTCAAGATCTGCACTAACCTTGGGATCGACTTCTTCGAGGCCAGGGATAAGGCCAACCACGAGTTCTGCCACATCCATCTGCCCTCTACCGGCGTTGGCGGCCACTGCATTCCCGTTTATCCCTGGTTCCTGATCAAAGAGATGGAGAAGCGCGAGAAGTTCAGCTTCTGCCGGCTTCTTTCCGCCTCGCGCCAGGTCAATGATGAGATGATCGAGTACTGGGCGGAGAAGATTCTTCTGGCGTGCATGAAAGTCGACAAGCCTCTGGCCGCCGTCAAGATCTGCATCAAGGGCATCACCTTCCGATCCGGGGTCAAGGAGTTCTACCACAGCCGCAATCTCGCTCTGGCGAAACTGCTCGCGGAAAAGGGGCTGGACGCCTATGTTTTCGATCCGCTGCTCACCAAGGCCGACGTGGAAAAGAAGGGATTTCGCTATCTTGAACCGGGGCAGGCGGATCTGGTATTCGATCCCTTCCATTTGATGTTCGAGTGCCCCGAGCGCAAAGCCGCAGGGCAGGACAAGTCGAACGAAGGCAGGCCTAGATGAAGGTTCTGCTTCTCTCCAATCAGCCGGAGAGGACGACGAGGCTGATGATGTTCAAGGGCACGCTGGAGCGGCTGGGGTACGACGTCGTCGTTCCGCGCTTTGGTACCACAAGCTGGGTGGGTGTGGCAAGAGAGGCCAAACAAGCGCTGCTTAGAGAGTCGCCTGATGCCGTCCATCTCTTCAATGTGCCGGACATAATCTATCACGGCCTGGCAAAGCTGAGGGGAACGGGATTTAAAAAGCTCATCTATGACTATCGATCGCCCTGGGGAGTCGAGCTGCAGATGACCTTCGGCCCTGCGGCAAGGCCGGCCGGCGAGTACTTCGAGCGGGAGCTGGCGGGTGCGGCGGATATCATCACTGCGGTAAACCGGCCCCTGGCAGACAAGGTCGGGTCCTACCGCGAGGCGCAGGGAAAGCCCCAATTTATTGTTCCTAACTATCCTGCCAAGAGCTTCCTGGAGAAAAGCAAAGATAATGGCAAAAAGGCATCCGTCTTCGGTGCAGACGCCCCTGACGAGAGCCCCGTCGTCTTCATGGGCCGCATCAGCCGCCAGGAAGGCATCGGCAATCTGCTTAGATTGATCCGGGAAATTCCTGATCGAAAGTTTTGGATCATCGGCGACGGACCATTCTCGCGCTGGTATTTGCGCGGCCTGCCCGGAAATGCCCGGTTCTTCGGCTGGCAGCCCCACGAAAAGGTAGCAGGATTGATCCGCAAGGCCAGGATCTGCCTCATTCCCCACAGCGAGACCATCCTCACGCCCTACGCCACGGACAAGAGCGTCTGGAAGCTCAATGAATACCTGACGCTCGGCAAAGCCGTTGTGGCCTCGGGAGTGACTATGGAAGAGAAGAGGAAGAATCTCATGGTGGTGAAGAGCAAAGCCCTCAAGGACGCATTGCTGCAAAACCTGGAGCGAGAGCCGGAGAAGCTCGGGCCCGACGATTATCGGTTCTGGGAGATGAACGACAAAGTCATCCGAGAGGTTTACGAGAGCCTTTGATTTAACCAATCTTGATTTAACCAATTTTGATTTAACCAATTTTGATTTAACCAATTTTGATTTAACCAATTTTGATTTAACCAATTTTGATTTAACCAATTTTGATTTAACCAATTTTGATTTAACCAATTTTGATTTAACCAATTTTGATTTAACCAATTTTGATTTAACCAATTTTGATTTAACCAATTTTGATTTAACCAATTTTGATTT
>Ga0310040_1000977_pt1 | contig 23017 bp, 13 predicted proteins | sample EPASupsiteHSE623_FD_200237 | JGI IMG/M metagenome (GOLD analysis project Ga0310040, IMG submission 200237) | Bioremediated contaminated groundwater from EPA Superfund site, New Mexico - Sample HSE6-23 (v2) (version 2) | ecosystem: Environmental > Aquatic > Deep subsurface > Groundwater >... | reverse complement strand
ACTAAAAACAACCGCGTCGCTACGCTCCGACAGGGTGGCCGGAATCACCGGAACAGGTGGCCGGCTTCCACCGGAATGCCCGGCCGGCTTCGACTGGAATGCGTGGCCGACTTCACCGGAATAGGCAGCGCATGTTGGCGGTCCGGGGATTGCTCTGCAAATCGTCTTCTTTCAGTGCGTTTTGCATGTCCATTGCCAGTTCATAGTTCTCCGCCGCTTCGTTATTCACAAGGCTTACGGGTGAAAGCAGAAAAGGAAAAGCCGACGAAGCGGCAACCGCCCTGGCCACGGGGAAGGCCGCCAGATCCGACCCGATAAGATCAAACTCCTCTTGGGTAAAGGTGAAACGGTCCCCCGTGGTCATGTTGGTGGCGTTCATTGCCACATAGGGTCGCCGCCCACGGTCGACCAGGGTCTGGAAGAGCGCCCCATCGAAGATGGTCCGGTCATAGAACTCCGCTGCCATGTCGATCCGACTGTAATAGGGCGACGCCAATCGCATCCAATTCCATGGTTTAAAAAGCTCGATTGCCAGCTCACCCTGGAGGTCGCGGTAGAGAAAGCGCTCCTTGTAATCCTTAAAGATGCGCTCACCGAACAAACCGTAGTAAGCCGAAGTAAACGAGCCACCAGAGACCGATGATATGACGTCCACTTCATCGAGAAGTCTTAACGCGCCGTCATTCCGCCCCATCCTGATTTCCTGAAGTTTGCTCAGCACCCCATAGGACAAGGCAGCGGCCCGGGTACCTCCACCCGAAAAAGAAAGCGCCACGAACAATTTATCTTGCTCCCCGGTTTCAGCGGGCAGTGGAAAACGGTATCCACTGCTCTGATCAGAGTGCTTGAGGTGACTATTTTTATAATAATGCCCACATCCTGTTAAGAGGAACACACTCAGCAGCAGGACCCAGATGTCAACTCTTTTCAAAGCGCACCTCCACAGGATTCAAGGGACCTGATTTTTCGACCATGACATCTTGGCTTAGCGGCGAATAATCAGCCGCCCCACCCAGGGCGATGGAATGAAGGCCATTCTCCAGCTCAATGACTTGCCTTGTTTGCTGGTTGGAATCAACGGTATCGATAATGACGTTTCTAACCTCACTGAACAGCACCTTGATGTAACCCATTGTTCCTCCTCTCTTGGTCAGTTTTGTGTTGAGGTTTTCCAGAACCGGAGCACGGTGAATCAAAAAAATTTCCGCCTGCCCTGTCGCAAGAACCTCAACCGCCAGTAACCACCGGCAAAGCCAGTGGCCCCTGCCTTACCGTATCGGATCAAATCAACCACCCACTCCCTCAGGCACAAAGCAGCACTTTTGCCCGCGCAAGCAGCCGGCGTCTGTTGTCCAGCCCGTTCAAGCCCCCGTTGATCCGACGAGTGATCGTCTCGAGTTCGTCACGGTCAGCGAAGGTATTGAGGCCGTGTCGATCCCAATACCATCCGGCAACATCGACGCACAGTTGGTCATCCGTGGCCAGGCGTTCGGGGGTTTCTTCAACATTCACCTTGAATCCGCCTGTCCGCGAATATTCGGCATAGTTGGCGCGACCCGTCAGTTGAATGAGCCCACGGCCTTTGTACTGGGGGCCATCACCGGGTTGGATATTGCCGAGATCGCGACGTTTTTCATAGGCCACCCCCGAGGCTATTTCCTGACGGTACTGCAATTCGCCGCTTTCGTGTCCGATCTGCGCTAGAAAATGCGCCTGACGCAAGGGGGTGTTGATCTCGTACCTGGCCATGGTCTCCACGATGAGCGGTGTCAATACCCTCAGCGCTTGTTCGGCGGCATTGAGATAGATGAATGCAGCCAATATCTCATTGAGCTGTTTCGGCAAAAGCGCGCAGAGCGCGAGCAAAGTCGAATCACCGGGAGCGATTGTTCCGCTCGGTTCCGGCTGGGAGAGCACGGTTTTTTGAAATGCGGTCAGAGCCGTCAATGTTTTCTGGCCGAATTTACCGTCACACTGGAGGGGTTCGGTCAAGGCAATACGCTCCTCTTGGAGATTGAGCAGACGTTGCACAGACTCCACGTCGTAAGATACATTCTGGCATCGTATGCCCACAGTGCCGTTGAGCAATTTCGCTCCACGTTGATCGCCCTTGGTTTGAGGAAGCGGCATCATGCCCGGAGTTGGTTGGGGCATGCTGAAGGATGACGAACCGGACTCCGACGATTTGCCCTGTTCGCGCCGTTCAAAATGGGGCGTATCCTTGAAACTGGTCCAGTTGCCGCCCCAACGGTTGGCCTTGGGATCGAGGCTCTCCCAGAATGCGCCCAGCTGGCGCACGCCATCGCCGTCGTATGTCAGCTTCAGCGAGCCATCCGGCAATTGCTGAAAAAAGTTCAGATCGATGGCCAACCGCTTGAGATGTTGGCTGTGCATGGTTTGACTGCGGCCATTCTTCATATGGAGCGCCTGTTGTTCCGGGGTCCGGTACAACTCCCCCGCAGTGACGAGAAGTCCGTACTCCGGGGCTTTGCGAATGAGCTCGGCCACATGCTGTAAGAAAATACATTGTTCCCGGTTCAAGTTCATTGTTTTCCCCTCCCGCTATCGGAAGATGCGCTGCCGGTGACTTGGTTTAACATCTCATTGATCTGGTCAGACTTTTCCTTACTCCCCTTGCTCGACCCGAAATAGAACTGGATGATCGCCGAAAGGCTGACGCCAAGCAGGAAACCGAGCACGGTATTGATGACCTGCCATGACTCGACGGGCAGCTTGGTTCCATCCTTCAGGAAAACAGGGATGAAGATAGCAACAAAGATAAACAGAAAGGTCAGCCCGGTGATCATGTAGGCATAGTAATAGGTAAAACGCCGAATGAAGGGATCCTCGCTGCTGTCCCGGGCACGCTGCGTTTCTCTCGCGTCCTTCACATCCTGCACCCTGAGTTTTTCCGTTTCCAAGGCATGCGCATCGATACTCTGGCGAAATTTCAACAATTGCTCTTGATGGGCCAGCTCAAACTCTTTAAGCTTAACCCACTGTTCTTCCGTGATTTTGTTTTCGGCGACATCGTGGATATCGATCCCGACGTTCTCCTTGATCATCTCCGCCACCTTTTCGGCGCCTTGATCCATCGCCCCACGAAAAATCCCGCTCAATAAATCAAGACCGCGCTCTGCCAGGGTTGGGGCGACCGCAGCAAGGGCTGCTCCAATGATGGGTATGGGCATTTTTCTCCTCCACGTAATTGATGGTTTCTGGATATGCCTCCTGCCTTGAGGCAACCATCGGTTGTCCCCTGCCAGGAGCCGTAGCCACGTTTGCTTCTCTCACCGAAGTCTTTTTTTGCCCACGGGGTGGGCTGCTCCTACACCCTTGTGCCTTGCCCCTCGGACCGCGGGAGCACGGCCCTCCGGGCGATTCACTTCGCCGGCGATTTCTACTGTTCCTCCATCCGGTAGGAAAAACGAACGACCAGCGGCACCCAGGTGGCCAATACCGCTGCATCGAACTTGAGCCAACTGCCTTCATCCTGCTTTTTGAGCCACGATTCCAAGCGGTCCAGGTCACTGTTCGCAGCATACGTTTCATGATCTCGCATCTCACTGGAATAACCTGGAAAAGCTTCAACCCCCATTTCTCCGGCCTGGCTCTCTGGAACCAAGTCGCCTGAAGCAGCCGCTGCCAATGGTCGCGCCCCGACAACGCGCAATGCTGTCAGCACTTCAGCAAGGGAGCGGGAAGCTGATGCCGTGCTTCCCTGCACACCAGCCTCCTTCGCCTCCGCATCGGGACAGCTCGTCCGGAGCAACCAAAACAACTCGCGTGAGACCGCCGGCAAACCGGTCAGCACAGCCAGCAGAAAAAGGACCAGTTTGAAGTCGGCGTCAGGGGCGCTGGTAACGAACGTGGCTATCCGGTCCAGCGAGACCACCTTGATCAGTCTGTAGATATTGACAAATCGTTTCACCGAACGAGGGGTCTGGCCAAGAAGACTGCGGAGGTCGTCCATGAAACGGAGTTCCATCGACTCGATATCAAGCCCCTTTGGCGCCAGATCGGTTTCTGCCAGCAGATTCAGGGGCCGTATTCGTTCCGAGGGGTCCCATATTCCGCCGTTGTTTTCCTCGTCACCGCCGGGGCCTTGATCGCCCCGCCCAACGTGTTGCGGCTGGTCCTGGTCGCCGGCGTCGCCAACCGCCGGGGCCACGAGGCTGGTGTCGACCAGATCCGTAACGATTCGGATACGCGCCATTTCCGGCAATGGTCGCACCCAAAACGGAATCTGGAAAATTTTTTCCAGGTAATCCTGGGGCGAAGCCTGCCGTCCGAAGTCTTCGGGGAGCCGCACGCCATTGCGCCGAACGTCGGGGGCAAGCAGCTCCTGGTAATGCTTTTGCAGCGACTGCGCCAGCCACCGCGCATCCACCGCCACGACCACGACAAACAATGGAAAAGCCAAAAGCAGGTGCACGGCTTGGAGCACCTGGACCACCCTTTCCGGCGGGCAGCGGTCCAGATCGTCGATATACAGAACGATCCGGTTGATCAGGAGCGATTCCTCTTCCCCCTCGGCCTGTTCGTCCCTTTCGAATCGATCGTTCTGATCGGCAATCAATCGCGACAATTGTTCGAAGTCGTTGCGTATCAACGCGGCGATCCCGAGATGCTTGCGATAGTCCTGGCTGCCGACGCGTTCGCTGATAAAGTCGACCAGCACCCTGCCGGGGGTGACTTGGCGCAGTTCCTTCTCCAGCTCTTCGATCTGACGCTTTTTGTCATCTTCCTCCTTCTTGGCCAAGTCGTACTTGGCGACCGCCTGGGCATATTGGTTCCTGGCCGTCTCGACGGCCTTGGCCTGCCTTCTCGCCTCCTCTTCCCGCTTGCTGTCGAGGTGCGACTTTGCTCCTTCCACCCGGGTCAGCATGCCCGACAGCCAGGCGGTCCCCTGTTTGAGGATAACGACCAGGCCGCCGAGAAAAGCCGACAGGCTGGTCAGGAGGTTGGTGATTGCGGAAACGTGCTGGATCTGGCTCAGAACCAGGCTGACCATCGGACCGATTGCAGTCACCAGAATCAGGGCCGCTACCCATTCCCAGCCGTGCTCTCGCAGTCGAGTGGTGAGCGCATTGCCTCGTTTGAGTACATCCAAAAGTTCGTCTGTCCCCCGGATGAGATCCGCCACCCCCTCGCCAAGTCCGGCCACTCCCAACCGGCTCAAGGTTCCATGGATCTCTGCCCGTTCCTGGTTTGTCAGCACGATGGCTTTGAGCACGTCCCCAGCCTTCAATTCCTCTATTTTTTCAAGCGCTTCCTTCCTTGCCTGTTCACTTTGCCGGACGAGTTCCTGCGCCTTGGAGAGTTCGGCCTCCAGTTGTTCCTTCCGCTCCTGGGCCGCCAACTGGCCGCGCCGCACTTCATTGAGCTTGTCAATCAGCATCTGCTGCCGCTTTTGCAGCAGGGTGGGCTCGTCTTTTGAGCTGACCTTGAGATTGCGGAAAATGTGTTCCACCAGACTGGCCCACAATTCCCCTTCCACGTAGTGCCAGGCGTTGAACTCGATCTGGGCAATGTATTTGTAGATGGAGATCTTGCTCTGGGGTTGACCGGATTGCTGTGCATCCGCGGTCAATTTCTGGATCCGTTGCCGCAACGATTCCATGAAATAGCTCTTCCCCGAACCCCAGTCACCGAACAGACCGATCGCCAAGGGGGGTTTGAGCGCCTTGGCCGCGATGAGATAGGCGAAGGCATCGACTTCCGCGCCGATACCGACAAGATCCCGCTCGGTCCGCACGTCCGCGTTGAACCCCGAGACGGCGAAGCGAATCTCCGCTGGCAACGGACGAGCCCCATCCGGTCCGTTTTTTGCCGACAAAGGGAATTTTTCGGCAAGAAATGTCTTGAAATCGCGTTGTTCGTTCGAAGGGGACAAGAAATCATGATACGCCGTCACCAACGCTTCGAACGATACCGGGGCCCGTGTGGCGATGAGTTTTTGCAGCAGGTCACTGACCAGGTTCGAAGTGGCCAGGATACCGGCAAAAAGGTAGCGCAAACTGAGCCGTTGCTCGTCCTTCCGCTGGTATCGCTGCCAGAGCTCCAGACTTTTTTCCCACACCCGTTGCCCTTCAGGGTCAAACGGCGGCAAGCCCTCATATCTGTCCACCGAACTCGGGGCCGTATCCGGAGCAAATCCTCCCTGAAATTTCAGTTCATGGTAGAACGGCTCCAGCGGCAACCGGAAATGTTCGAACAATTGATAGGGTTCCGAGGAGGTTGGATGCGCCAGCCATATCCCCACGATGATATCGGCGGCCGAGACAGCCATCCTTGGTTCTCTTTCACCAGAGGCACGTTGGGTTGACCGCATGACCGCCCAGGCCAACGCCTCCTGTGACGAAAGGGAAAGTTGCGGCAATTGGTTTTGTTCCGATTGCATCATGTTCCTCACCTCGAACTTGTCGGACGCTCTTTTTTATCCCAGGGTGTTTTTCGGTACCGGGGGAAAGAAACCGCCGGGGTCGCCGCTGCGCGTTGCATCCTGCGATTTGGCGATGGGTAGAATGCTGGATGCATGGGTGTTGCCCTCTTGGCAAGGTTTCCCGTTAATCACGAGCCGGAGAACCGAGCAATCCCCTTCCCTTTGCTGTCTCTGGCCCCAATCCCGCCTTAACAATAATCACCATTCCACACCCTCACTTCTGCGGACACCCCTTGGCGGCCACGCCGCTGATGAAGCCGCTCTCGTCGAAGGTGGAATCCACGGTCTCGTTGGTGGGGGCGTTCATCTCCACGCTGTTGTCATCGTAGAGTTTGTAGGTGGCGAAGGTGCAACGGAACCCGGCGTCGATGTACTGGTAGGTGCAACTGCCGTCGCCCAGGACATCGACGGCGTGGGGGCCGTCCTGGTTGACGGTGTTGACGCCGTACATCACCACCAGGTTCGGGGCATTGCGGACCAGATCCTTCACCTCCTGTTCCGGCCCCAGTTCGTGGTCCTTGTTGGCCCGGCCGGTGATGGGGTAGAGGTTGCGGGGCTGACCGACGCCGCCCAGGCCGTCATTGAGCAAATGCCCCCTGATGTAGACCTGGTTTAGACCATAGCCGGAGCCGCCAAATGCCGACTTAGTGGGGAGCTTGCGGAAACCATAAAGCGCACCCTGCCCCGAAGGCGGGCCGCCCCCCGTCTTTTCGTGGGTCAGGTACCGGGTCATCATGCTGTCACCGACGGTGGCGCTGGACCCGTCAAGCAGGCTCAGGGTGGTGCTGTTGTAGGTGGTGCGATTGAGGTCGCTGTTCAGACTGGGGATGGTCTTGGCAGTGGCGGTGGTGAGCGGATCTTCCACCACGGTTCGGGTGGTCTCGGGCTCGGCGTCCCCCTCCTCCGCCTCGTCGGAGAGCAGCCAGCGGATCAGGTCGGGAATGCTGATCTCGTGGCTGCGCAGGTCGAGATCGGGCTCGCGGCCGGGGTGGGCATCGATATCGGCGTCCTCGCCCCAGCATCGGCCCCACTCGGCATGGATCAGGTTCCAGCGATTGGAGTAGATATTGAAGGTGAGCGCCTCCAGATCGAATCCGGCATTGAGGTCAAAGGCCAGCCTGAGACAGTGCGGGATGCGGAAGTCCGAGGTGATGCTGGGCTTCAGGCCGCCGTCGCAACCGACCACCACCTGGGCGCTCAGCGTCGGGTTGAGACTGGCGGTACCCGTGGCCTCGGCGGTCGCCTCCAGAGTGCCGGTGGCGCTGGCCACCTCGACGATCAAAAACCAGGAGGCATCGGCCTTCAGGCTGGCGCTCAAGCTGAGCGCGCCGGACAAGCGGGCCGGGATCAGGATCTCGCCCCGGGCGACATAGGTGCCGGCAGTGGGGTTGACGTCGAAACAGATGTTCTCCATGGTTCCCGGCCCGAGGCTGCCCTCGACCTCGGCCTTGGCCTTGCCCCGGGCGGTCAGCTCCAGGGTGACCAGCCCCACATAGGGGACGACAATGTCCTTGCGCCAGACCGGATACTCTTCGGTTTCGACATTCCACGCGTCGCCGTCGCTCAACTGATCGAAGAGCTTGAGCCGCGGCATGCAGGCGGTATAGCCCCCGCTGCCCTCCCCTTCCCCGCCGCCTTCCCGCGGACAGGGGATATCGCAACCGCCGGAGACATACGGGGCGTCGGAGAAGTCCATCCCGCTGTCGTGGGGCTCGCCGCCGAAGATCCAACCGACGCACTGGTGGGGAGGATAGGCACAGGCGCACTCGAAATCGCAGAGGCGGCGGCAGAGGAAGGGTTCAAGGCCGCCGGGTCCGCCAGCGCCGCACCAGTCGTAACAGGCGTCGTGATCGCGGCATCCCTGGTGGGAATCGCACTCCTGGTAGTTGGGGTAGATCCAGAGGTCGTGTCCCTCGCCGCCGTCGGCCGTGGGGCGCGGTTCGCAGTGGACCAGGTCCTCGGGAAGGGAGCAGGTGTCGCAATCGGGTCCACAGGCGCCCCGGCACTTGGCGCCGCTGCCGATGGCCGGGGCGCGCGGATAGATGTCCAGCGGTCCGGGCCAATAGGGCTCGGGATGGCCGGTCCAGGCGCCGCCGTTTTGCGAGGGCATCTGGCCCAGGCGGTAGAGAATGGCGCAGAGGGCGTCGATCAGCACACAGTCGTCGGCCAAGACATCGCGATCCAATTGCAGCGGGAACGAACTGAACGGGACGGGCCGGAAGCCGCCGATCCCCAGGGAAGCGGAAAAGCCGCCGACGCCGATGCGCACTGCCGCATCGACCTCGTAATGGAGACCGGAGTCCCAGTGATCCTCGTAAAGCGGCCAGTAGAGGCGGCAGAGGTTGATCCCCAGCACGTCGAGCTGGCCATAGCCGCCCACTCCCCAATCGAGCCCCAGGCCGATATCGTTTTCCGCGCGCAACGCCCCGCTGAAGGTCCCGCCGCTGTAACTGGCCGCCACCTGCAGATCGACGGTGGCGGCGGCAATGGCCCGCACCTGGGCCGCAATCCCGGCCTCCAACCCCACCACTGAGATCGGGATGGGGATGGGCGGCACGGTGGGGATGATGACGATCGCCCCGACCTCGCCCCGGGCGCCGACACTGGCCTCCGCCCCCAGGCCGAGGGCGGTCGTGACCGTTACCCAGCCCGCCGCGCTGTAACTGCCGCCCAGCGGGTCGATGACCAGACGCAGACCGTGGACCCGGCACGGCCCCAACTGGGCCGACAGTTCCGGGGTCATGGTTGCATTAATGCCCACGGCGCCGTAGATGGCCACCGAGGGATGCACCGGGATGGCGCCCTCGACGATGGGGATGAAGGTCTCCTGTGCTGGCAGCGTGAACTGGAGCGCAATGACCGGACAGGCGTCGAAGGCGGGGACCGTGATGACCAGACGCGTTCCGCTCAGGGAGACCATGCCGCCGATGGCCGAGGCGATGGCGGTGGCCGTGTCCCACACCTCCCGGGCGATGCCGTGGAGGGCGTCGACCGCCTCTTCGGCCAGCTCCCCTGCTCCCTCCACCAGTTCCTCGCCGGTCTCCCACGCCTCCTCGGCCAATTCCTCGCCAGCCTCCCAGGCCGATTCGGCGGCATCGCCAATGGCCTCGCCGGCATCCTCCAGACCGCCGACAATATCGTCCACCGAGGGCAGCTCAAAACGTTGAATCCGCGACAACGCCGGGCTGCTGCCCTGCTGCACCGTGTGGGTCAGCTCGTGGGCCATCAGCCCCAGGTCGGTGTCGCTCTGGCCGGCGCCGAGGAAGATGTGGTTCTGGTAGGTGAAGGCGCGGGCATCGATGGCGGCCGCCGCCTGCTGCGCCCGGGCAGAGGAATGGACCCGCACGCCGGAGAGGTCGGCCTGCAACACCGGCTCTGCCTGGTCACGTACCGGGCCGGAGAGCGGGTGGCCGGTGCCCGGCGAGGCGATCAGGCGGCGGACGCTGTCCGTCGCCATGTCGCCGGCGCCGGCAGAACCTTCGGAGCCATCGTCCTTGCGCTGCACTCCAGGGAGTGGCGGTTCCTCACGCCGGGCAGCGCAGGGTTTGCAGAGCCGCTGGATGGAGGGTCCGTGGGCCTGCATCGTGGTCCCGCCCGCCTGGCGCATCACCCGTTCGGCAACCGCATCGGCCTCACGCTCCAGCGGATCGTTTACCGGGCCGATGGTCAAGGCCGGCTGGAGCAACAACTCCCGATCGTCGAGCTGTTGGGCGCACGCCGCACACGCCCGCTGGACCGCGGGGGCCGTCGTTCTCGATGCCGGTAGCGGCGCGGCGCTGTTCTTGCCGCTGGCACCACCCTGCATGAAGAGGGGCATCCCGGCCATGGCGCCGGTTTCGGCCCCTGCCGGCGACTGGTTTTCGGAGACGGCCGCAGTGGCAGCCTTGACCGCCTTGTCGCTTGGTTTACGTTGAACGGCAACAGCTTCCATGGTCCGCTCCTACCCGGAAGGCTTTTCGTAACGCCGCAATTCGGTCGGGAACTGTCGGCCGAGCTTGCGGTATTCCCCCATCAACCCGACCACCACATCCTCAAGGGCGATCGGCCGGCCGCCCTCCTTGGCCTCCACCGCCGCGGTCAGGACCGCGTTGCGGATATGGCCGCCCGCCAGGTCGCTGCTCACCGCCAGCTGATTGATCTCCTTGGCGGTCAATTGGTGGCCGGTTCCGAGATGGCTCTGCCACAGGGCGCGACGTTCCTGCGGCGAAGGCAGCGGAAATTCGATGATCTTGTCGAGACGGCGGGTGAAGGCGGCATCGAAGCGTTCCCGGCTGTTGCTGGTGAGCAGGACGATGCCGCGATAGAACTCGATGCGTTGCAGCAGGTAATTGGTCTGCGAGTTGGCGAAACGGTCGTTGGAATCCTTGATGTCGGTGCGTTTGCCAAACAGCGAATCGGCCTCGTCGAACAACAGCACGATCTCGCAGTGCTCGGCGCGGGAGAGCAGGGTCGCCAGGTTCTTCTCGGTCTCGCCGATATATTTGCTCACCACCGAGGCCAGATCGACGCGATAGAGCGGCAATCCCAGCCGGGTCGCCAGCCACCCGGCCACCAGGGTCTTGCCGGTACCGGAGGGCCCCACCAGCAGGCAACGCACCCCCTGCTGATACCGCGCCCTGATGGTGGCGCCCAGATCGGCGTTGAGCTCCTCGCGCAGACGGCAGCGGGCCACCAGTTGCTGCAACTCCTGGCTGACCGGCTTGGAGAGCACCAGGGCCTCGTCGGGGATCGCCACCGGCAGCGGTTGCGCCAGGGTGCCCAGCAGCCCTGCTTCCGCCTCCCAGGCCGCGCGGCGGATGTCCGCCAATTCCGGGCGAGCGTGCCGCTGCAACTGGGCCTCGCGCCGGGCCAGCTGGGCCAGCTCGGCGATGCGGCCGGCGCAATGGATATGCTCGCGGGCCAGGTGCTCGGCCAGGGCCGGATCACCCAGATAATCGTGCCAGAGTTGCCGCCGCTCGGCGCGGGTCGGTGGCTCCAGGTTCCATTGCAGCATCGACCCGCGCTCGGCCCGCACCTGACCGTCCGGTCCGGCCAGGGCCAGCAGCGGGCCTTCGTAGGCGGCCAGCTCCGGCAAGCGGAGATGCTCGACAACGCCTCCATCGAACTCGAACACCGGCAACCGGGCGCCGAGCAGGCAGGCGGCCCCCAACCCCTTGAGATCGGGGGTGCCGGCGGCGACCAGCAGCGGAGCCAGCCCCAGCCGCGCCGCCACCTCCATGGCCGCGGACCGCGCCTCGCGGCGGGAGCCGGAACGGATCACCAGTACATTGTTGGTACCGCGCCCCAGGGCGTCCGCCTGGCGGGCCGCCAGCGCCCTGGTTGATCCCGGCAACTGCACCCTCTCCTCCGCAGGCACCGCCGCCGTTCCCGGCCAGACCAGGGGCTGGCCCCGGAGCAGCAGGGCCAGCCCGAGCGGCACCTTCAACCCCTGTTCCGGCAGCGGCGCCTGGTCGTTGATCAGTTGCAACACCCCGCTGGCCAGGGCCGGGCCGGCCAGGAGCGCGCCGGTCAGCCAGCCTCCCCGGCCGGAAGAGAGCGGCGCCAGCGCCGCCTCGATCATGCCGAGCACTGGCCGGGAACCGCCGATCGGCGCCTGGATGTGGGCCAGCAGGCGGCCGATCATCGGCTCTTCCTCCACCAGCAGGGCAAAAACCAGGGCCACCACCTCGACCTGACCGAGCCGCAGCAATAGCGCCAGGTTGGCCAAGGGCACATCGGCGGCGGCCGGTTGGGTCAGGGAGCGGTGCAACGCCGCCCCCACGTCGACGATATGACGCAGGGGCTGAAAGTGGTGGAACAGGTAGGTCTGCTCCGCGCCCAACGGGGCCACATCCTCCTGGGCAAAGAGCAGACGGCCGAGGCAGAGCAAGGCCGCATCGCGAAGGGTCAGCGGCCGTTCACTCGTCGCCGCCCGTCCTTCGGCACTCTTTCGCGTCCCGTCCGCGTTATACATACCGCTCTCCTTCCCGGTCGTAATGAAACTGGACCACCCGCCCCAGCCAGGCCACCCAACCGGGATCGCTGTCCAGGGCCATGCGGCGCAGCCGCAGGTCGACCTGGTTGAGATCGAAGATCACGTCCCAATGGGTGGCGGTCAGCACCACCCGTCCCGGCCGTTGCACCAGGGCCCGCAGGGAGAGGCCGCAGTGGCGGCGCAGGTAGAGGGCGGCGAGCAGCTGGAGCAGTTTGATCAGCCCATGCAGTTGGATGGAGCCGTCTTTTGCGGCCATGGCGGGCGCGTTCAGGGGGCGGCCGGAAACGGTCGTCTCTTGCGGCCAGCGATCTGGCGGGCAAAACGGCGCGATCACGGCATCGCCGGCCGCTTCGAATCCGGCAAACAGCGGGAGGAGAGGATCCAACGCTGTCATGCCGGATCGAAGCGCCAACGACCATAACAACTGGCGGGGCAGATCGAGCGCCACCAATTGCTCGTTGCTTGCCAGCAGCTCGGCCATGCCCAGCCGCTGGAACACGGCAATGACCAAGGCAAAGCCCGCGTGCGGTGAAAAGGGGGCAAGGGCTGCCCGCGGCAAACCGGCGCCGGGTGCATCGCTGCGGCCGGGCGACGTGGGGGCCGCTGCCAAAGAGGGATCGGGACCGTGGCGTTTTACCGTCGCCGGACGGGGAAGATCGCTACATCCGTCGTCAGCAACAGGGGATAGGGTTGACGGCGAAGCGGCAGGCGGGCCGGCCCGGTGCCCGAGGTCGACAGGCGCGGGACCGGCTGATCCGACCGCTGCGGCAACCGGAACGGCAACAGGCGCAGTGCCTGCGGGTCTTTCCGGGAGAGAAGGGCCGGAAAGATGAGCGTCAACAGCGTCCGATTCGGGTCCGGGGACGGTTGTCGATTCCGGGCGCGGGTGCCCGGTCGCCAATCCCGGCCGCTCCCGGGCACTGCCCCTGACGGGTGCGGTTTCTTTTCCGGCGGCCATGTCGGCGGTAGTCCGCGTCCAGGATTGCAGCCAGGCTCCGGGCACGATCCGTTGCAGGACCTCCTTTCGCTCCAGCCAGGCCGGTTGCTGACCGATCAAGGCATGCCAGGCCAACCAGAGCGTCCGCACATCCTGCGCTCCCCAGGCCAGGACCGCCTCCCGGATGGCCCCGCGCCAGGGCAGGCTCAGGTTGGGCGCCGCGACCGGGGAAATGGCGCCCGGATCGCTGGCTCCGGCCGGCCGAACCGTTTGCGGGGCAACGGTCTCCGCATTGGCGCTCACCCCCTGCTCATGCAACAACTGCCGCGCCAGCGCCGGCGTGATGCAAGCGAATAACCGTCCCAGACGACGCGGTTCCAGGGCTGCCTCCAGCAGCCGGGCAGGAGCCAGCCCTTGGAGCGGGGTGGCGGCGGCATGCGACAGGATCATCCCGATGGTCCCACTGTTCAGGGCCAGGGTTCGGCGGGGAAACAGGGTGCGCCAATACCATTCCCGCACCTCCCCGCCGTCCAGCAACCGCAGCAGCAGCACCTTGTAGGGTTGGAGGGGGTCGCTGAACCAGACCGCATCGGCCGTGGCCGCCGACCGGTGGTCGACGCAGGCCGCTGCTGTCGCGAGAGTGCGCATCAACCCGCCGATCCGGTTGGCCAGCAGCGCCGGCGGCTGGTCGGCATGAATGGTACCCAGATCCAGACGGCGGACCAGGAGCTGCGCATGGGGGGGCAATCCCGGCAGGGAGGCAGTGCGAAAGGCCTCTTCGAGACGATAGCGCGCCTGGGTCAGCAGCGTGTCGTCACGGCTCTGGAGTATCAGGCGGCGCACCCGCCGCTCACCCTGGTCCATTCTGAAGCGCCTCCCTTTTCTTGACGATCATCGCTCCTGCAATCAAGCCTCATGACCATAGCAAGTGAGGCCATTTGATCGTTCCCATGCTCCAGCGGGGGAACGATCAACAACGATCGAAACTTTGGCTTCTTGATGAAGTTGGAAATCAGGTTGCGATGGCGCCCAAGATGGCGGGCCAAACAGCCTTGGCGAAATCTTTTATCGCCGGATAAGCCCAAGAAAAATTTTCGCGGACAGTCTTAAGGATGCCACTTGCTTTGCCAGTATCCTTGCTTCCGCTCTGAACTTCACTTTTGAGCGCAGATAGTTGCACTATAGCCGCCTGTATTTGTTCCTCGTCTCTCTCAAGCTCTCTTGCGAGATCGTTAATGGCTTTCTCGGCGGTGACGAAGCTATGATCTATACTATCCTGCGTAATCTCCGCAGTACCGTGAACCATGGCTTTATCCCCTTGGCTAACGGAGCCAATTGCAAAAGTGCCTCCTTTGACGTTGATGTTAAGCGATTTTTTCATGATTTCTGGCCCCTTGCAACACCTGTTACTTTATTCATTGCTCCTTGAACTACAGATCCAAAGGATGTTTGCCCACCACTGACGTTAATGTTTAGTATGTTGCCTTTTTGTTGTTTCAGATCTGCGGTATCAATCCCGAATGAATCAAGAACCTCCACTAGGGTTTCAAAGGCAACATAATGAATTTCTCTTGTTCTATTTAATATATCTATTCCATTAAAAAATCCTGGATAAATTGTCATCAACCCATTTAATGGGTCGTACTGGCGTCGGAAGTATGGAATAATAGAAAATGGTATTGATAAGGGCGCAAGGACATAGCGCCAAAACACCTTGTTGAGATCGCGCACACCACTTACAAGCATCCACCATCGTATACTTTGAATATTCGTAGTTCGAGTAAAATTGCATAATAATGAGAATCCACTTTTTCGGGTAGTTTCGGCCGCAGTTGTGACCAAGAATGATCGTATTTCTGGTGCATTCAGATCACGATCAACATCTTTGAAATCAACTTCGTGTAAATCATGGCAGTTCAATTTCTCCTTCAACGCGTTATTTAGCGCGGCACCGAAAGATTCGATAACTGCCTCATTGGAAAAAAAAACATGATGAAAGCTTCCATACTGAACACCGAATGAATCCGCAGCTCCTGACTGCGAAAACTCAACAGTATTATTTGTTTTGCGTTTCTCAGCGCCATTTATGAAACTCTTAGCGATGAACATGCAGACGATCGCATAGATTACAAAGATGATGGATAGCAACACGTCAATGTTAGCAAGTGTCACCAAGATGTATAGGTAAGCTCCAATCCCTATAAAGGCATTTATGATTTTAAATCGCATAGCACCTCCTAATTAATTGATCGTTCCCACGCTCCAGCGTGGGAATGCAGCATGGACGCACCTGCGTCCTATCCATTCGCGCATTCGAATGCAGTCAGCGCCCGAGCCGTCTCCCTATCCGTCAACCGGTGACGCGTGATCGTCCCCCACTATGGAGCGCGGGAACGATCTGGTCATGACAGAGACCAGCAGGAATGCGGGAACTCTAAAACAGCATGCCCAACCGTTCGCCGATCTGCACCTTGGTCCCGGTCTCCAGTTGCACACTGGTGCCCACCACCGTATGGACCTCGGCAATCACCTGGCCGCCGGAGATGTCGGCGACCCGGCCCCGGACCAGGGTTGCCCCGGCCGCAACCATGGAGACCGCCATGCCGATCCGCACCCGGGTGAGATCGACGGTGACCTGGACGCGGCTGCCGGGCCGCACCATCACCGGCGCGGGCAGGTAGCCGGCGATCAGTTGGTTCACCGGCGCATGGCTGGCAGAGAGCAGGGCCACCCGGATCAGGTCGGCGATCAGGTGCCGGGCATCGCTGACCTCGCCATTGATGCGGCTGTAGAGCCAGTCCACCAGCCGTTGCATGGTGTGGCGCTCAATGTACTCCATCTCGCCGAACCGGGGCAGGCTGTAGAGATTGCGCAGGTCGACCGGCGCATCATACTGGCTCAGCCGTTCGGCCCAATCGAGGCGGATACCGGCGGGCACGGCGGAAAAACGGACATAGAGACAGGTGGCCACCCGGGCGATCATGGCCAGCTCGTTGGCGGCGCGTTGGCTTGCCCCCATGCGGCCGTGGCTGCCGTCGATCAGGTCGCCGAGGGACACCACCTCCGGGACCCGCCGGATCGACTCCTGCCAGCCAAGCCGTTGAAACGCCGCCACGTCGATGGCCAGGGTCTTCCGCCGTTCCGCCTGGATACGCTGCTGCGCCCCAGTCAACGTCGTCCCCAGCCCTTGCCGCAGCTTGTCCGGCCCGTCGAACCCGCTGTTCATGAAGGGGTGGGCAATGACCCTGGAGGCGGCCCGCTTCTTGGCCCCGGAAAGGGTGACCTGCAGATCTTCAAGCCGGCTGAGCAGGGGCAGGATCAGGTTGACGGCGGCAAACCACCGCAACGGCGCATCCCGCACCACATCGAGCATCGCCTCCAGGGCCTCGGGCGCTTCGGTCTCGGAGAGATCGCACAACGGCAGCGGCTGCTCGGAGAGATCGGGATCGATGGCGTGCAGCGGCGCATCGCCACGGGGATCGACGGTGCGCGGCCGCCGGAACAGCAGGAAGGGCACCAGGTTCTCCAGCACCTGGTCGCGCCTCTCGTTGAGCGCCGCGATCCGCGCCTCCTCTTCCGCTTTCAACGAACGGGCCACCGACACATCGTGCCGCGCCTCGGCCAGCTCGTCGGCAACCGTCTTGAGGCGCTGATCGATTCGGGTCAGTTGGCCCTGCAGCTCGGCCATGGTGCCCTTGCACCGGTCGACGGCCCGGCGGTAGGCCTGCACCCTGCCTTCGATGAGCCGCAGCACCCCGACCACATTCTCCAGGGCGCGCACCCCGGCGTTGAAGTAAGCGGCCTCATCGTCTTGGTCCACGGGATCGAACCGGCCGGCAAGGACGTCGCCGAGAATGCCGCTGTTCTTGCGAATCTGGTCAAAGGTGAGGTCCGCGCCCTCGATCCTGACCCCCGGCACGGTGAGATCGTCGATACGGATGTCGGTGTCGAGCAGGTTGCCAATCAACTCGCCTTTCGCGGCCACGCCGGCCATGTGGGCGATATTGGCGCTCGATTCCTCCAGCCGCTCGCCCACCGTGGCCTTGTTGAAGACCTGCGCCTTGCCGACTACCGGGTTCTGTTCTTCGATCTCCGTGGCCGCGGCGGTGGCGTATCTGAACAGGTCGGCCGTGCTCGCCGCCACCATCGCACTCTTGACGTCACGGGTCAGGGCCACGGTTTGGATCCCCTCCTTGACCGCGATTTTCTCCACGGAACCCGAAGCCAGTTCCCCTGAAAGAAAGAGGTTGGCCTGAGAACTGAAGGTCTTGATCACGGTGGTGCTCCCGGTGCCATCCGCCTCGACCCCTCCATCCCCGGCGGGCCCCATGGCATCGCCATCGGCACCCGAAGCCGGCGACTGCTTGAGACGCCGATAAAAATCGGTCAGCTCCTGCTTGGCCGCCACCGAGGAGTCGCTCTTGGCGATTTCCGCCAACGCCGGCGAGGTGGCCAGCTTGGTGCCGACCTCGTTGCCCACCATCATCTGCCGCACCCGGTAGATGTCGGTGCGCAGACGCAGAAAACCGAACTCGACGCGATCGTCGGCCTGGTCGATCTTGCGCTGGAGAAAGTCGATGTACGCCTCGATGCCGATCTCATCGAGCTTGGCCACCTCCCTATCCGACAAGGGCGTGTGGGTGTCGAGATGGCTGCGCAATTGGGTCAGGGCGGCGATCTCATACTGCTCCCGGCCCAGGAGAGGCAGGCTATTGGCCATCGCTTTGACCTTGGTGCCGTAGCCTTCCTCGGTATCGAGCAGGGCGACCGTGATGCTGAAGTCGGCACTGTTGAGACCGGGGCTGTGCGCTTGAATGGCCAGGACGTTCTCTCCTGCCCGCAGCCGGCCGGTGAGTTCGCCCAGTTCATACAGCCGAGTTTCCAGGGCGAGCGGTGCGGCCGCCGGGCTGTTGAACAGCGGCCGGGTGACATTGTCGGAGTGCAGCGGGCGGCCGTTGAGCCAGGCGTAAAAACCGCCGTTGGTGGTGATGGCCAGGGTGTAGCGGTGCGCCTCGGCAATCGTGGCCAGAGTGAAGCCATGGCGGAGGAACAGGGTGACATAGTGGCCGGCCATGTCATCGAGCGTGGTCCCCAGACCAGCCCGGCCGTAACCGATGGCGGTGGGGCCGCTGGCCCAGGCGCGGTCGTCGAAGCCCTGCTGGAACCAGTTGGCCGGTGGCGCCGCCGTTCCCTTACTGAAACGGCAAACATCGCCCCCCTGCACCAGTTGCTGCTCAAAGGCCAGGGGCTGCTCCAGTGAATCGACGGCGCCGGCATCGGCGGCGGGATACAGCAGCGGCCGCCCCTTGATGGCATGGAAGAGCGCCGAGGCGCGGCTGCGCAGGACCAGACGGCGACCGAGCCACTGATCGCGCCCCGTGGTGAAACGGGCGATGGCGAGGTCGAATTCGGGATCGATGGTCTCGACCACCAGAAGCTGCGGATCATAGTGCTGCTGCGGGACCGGCACCAGCACCTCGACCCAGTCCGGGGTGTTGAGATCGTAGGCGAGCAGACTGGCGCTCTCCTCGATGGCCAGGTCGAGCTGTTCATAGGGGAGCGCCAGCGCCCGCACCGCAAAACTCATCGGGAAGAAGTGCTGGATCTGCTGCCGTGGCGACAGGCTCTGTTTCGGCAGCACCCCCACCGGCGGCAGATGGCGAAACTCCATCTCCGCCCTGATGGTGGCCGGATCGAGGGTGGGATTCGAGGTCAGCCAATCCACCAGGTGTTCGTTGAACTGCTCGAACCTTGCCTGCCCCAGGAAACGGTTGCCCGCCGGGCTGATCGGCACGGAGCCGCCCTTGGGTTCCCCGCCCCGGCGCTTCACCGCGTTGCAGTCGAGGAAGGCGAATTCGAGCGCGGCGGTGAGTCCGATCAGCGCCACCGGCACCCCCAGGTCGAACCAGGGCAGGACCTCGCCTTCCCGGAGGAAGCGTTCCTTTTCAAAGATGGCATGGGCGATGCGGTTGCGCCGCCACGAGCCGGCAACCGGCAGCGGTCCCAGCGAGGAGGGCCAGACGTGGAGCGCCAGGCGGCATCCATCGAGCCACTGCCAGTTCTCGAAGGCCTCGTCGCTGGGGTCGTTCTCGCACGGGTCGGTGGAATCCGGTTGACTGAAGTGCTCCACGGTCACCGGCTGCAACACCAGGACCATGGCCTCGGGCAAGGGTCGTCCCGCGGCCCGCAGCGCGGCCAGGGTGTCGCCCAGCTTGCCGGCGCCATCGACCACACCTCCGTCCGTCCCCGAGCCGGCCAGCAGCGAGGCCGGGGCATAGACCTGGATGTCGTCCAGCCGCACCTGATGGTTCCGGTTGAGATGGACGATCTCGCCGCTGGCCGCCAAGCCCGTTCCGGCACCGATTTCGAGGACCACGCCGCCGGGCAACGGGGCCGCGACCACCTCCAAACCCGTGACCACCCCCGGCGAAAGAGCCTGCCCCAGGGTGGCGAGATGACCCGCCCGCCCCTGTTGTTCCAGCCGCAGCGCGGTATGGGTCAGGGCCCGGCCGGTAAAGTATTCCAGCCGCTGGAGCCAGCCGGCATCGGGATAACGGGAGATCGGCGGGGGAACGGCGGGCAGTTGTTCCCCCGCCACCGGGTCAGCGATGGGAAAGAGTTTCATGACAGCCTCATCCTTGGGTTGTGCCGCGGGTGATGTTGACGCTCGTCGCCAGGGGTCTGGTGACCACGGGCCTGCTCGGCTGGATGGCGGTGGTGGCGGTCTTGTCGGCGATGACCTTGGCGACCCGGTCGATGGCGGCGGCATCTTCGCTGCCGCCGGCTACCGCCAGATCGAGGGTAAGCGTCTTGAATTCCTCCGGCGGCAGGGTCAGGCTGAGCCGGTCGAGCTCCGGCAGGAGGCCGGTCTTGGCAATATTCTCCACCACGCGGCTGTCGCCGGCAAGAGCTTCGCTCTTCTCGACCAATGCCAGCCCCTCACCGAAGGCGGGGTTGGTGTAGCGCTCGGCCACCTTCATCACCGCCACGCTGTCGAGGGTCGCCACTTTTTCCAGCTCGGCCACCGCGGCCTTGACCACCGCATCAGACCCCTGGCGCAGCAGCGGCGAGGCCATGAAGGCGGTCAATTCGGCCTTGGCGCTGCTGGTGCCGCGCAACAACAGGGTGTCGAAACGGCCCTGGAGGTCGAGGGTCGCCACCCGGTCGGCCACCAGTTTATCCATGACCGCCTCGTCGCCGCGCAAATCGACGCTCCAGGAGGTCACCTCGGCCTTGTAGTGCAGGTTGCGACGCCGCAGATACCAGAGCTGGGTCTGTTGGCTCAGCTCGGTGCGCCAGAGGCTGTCGGCGGTCACCACTTCGGGGAGCACCGGGGTCATGGTTCGGCGCAACAACAACTGGTTGAGCGCGGCGATCGGTTTGCGTTTGGCGAGCATCCCCGGCTGGGCCGCCGGCAACGAACGGCTCAGGCTCGACAGGCTCTGGCCCAGCCGTTTGAACCGGTGGCGCGCCACCGGCATCACCACCAGCACCGAGGTCGACTCCTGGGCCTCGCCGGTGAGATGCAGATCGAGCGGCGGCAATAGCAGGGCATCCTCGATCAGGGCCGGCAGTTCGTCCTCGGGAACGAGGGAGAGTTCCACATCCATCTCGGCCGGGAAAAAGGTGTGGCTGAAATCGGTGCCATTGATGCCGGTCACCGGCATCGGTCCGGCCGGCGGCAGGATGCTGAAATGTTCGCTGGCGATGATGCGGGCATTGCTGCCGAGCCGGGCCTGCAACTCCTGCAAATGGACATCGTACTGGCGCAGATGGGCGGCCCGCAGGGGCCGTGGCGACAGGCCCAGGCCCCAGGTATTGCGTTCGCGCAGCCCGATCTCGCGCCGCACCATGAACACGTCGAGCCATTTGATGATGCCGTGATCCAGGGCCAGCATCGCCAGCGGCAGGACGTTTTCCGGCTGGCCCTTGCGGCTTTCCTCGAAAAAAATCTCCCGCACCACGTGCTGGCGGCGTTGCTCCAGTTCGGTGCCGGCCCCGGCGTCGGGATAGGGGATCAACGACACTGCCGTCGCCTCGATCACCGAACCGTCGTGCACGGTTCGCGGCCCATCGATCTGGGTAGGGTAGGCGCTGATCGGATGGCCGGTGTACTCCACCGTGCGCAGGGCCACGATGTAGAGGCCGGTGCGGTTGAAGGGCGAACCCTTGGGGATTCTGACCAGACCGAAGCTGGCATCGAGCCGCTGGATCTCGCTCACCGCCGCCAGATCGACCACCAGTTGGTGCGGCAGCACCACCTGGCTGCCGGTGGGGGTCAGGCCATGGCCGGCCTCGATGGCGATGGTGCGGGCCTTGGTCGGGTGCGCGCTCACCCCCAGACCGGCGATGACGCCGGAACCGGCGACGCGGCCGATATCGCTCTGCCGGGCCAGAAAGTAATTCTGTTCCGCATTGAGCGCCTGGGCATCGAGGAAACGGCCATCGAACCACAACGGCCGCCGTCGCCGGTCGTCGGTGACGATGGTGCCCTTGGCCTGCACCTTGCGCAGTTCACTGAGGTCGATCAACTCCCGTGCCGGTCCTGTCTTGATTGTGTCCATCTCGGTTCCCCTTAAATGTGTCCCGCAGTCCTAAAGATTGGCCGTCACCTGAATGCCGAGCCAGCGCGCCAGGGCGCCGGCCGTCACCACGAAGGGACGCAGTTCGTTCCGCACCACCACGGCCTCGGCGAGGCGCCGCGCCGGCCGCAGGCCGATCGGCCCCTGGTCGGCGGGCAGCAGCAGGCGCGCCAGGAACAGGGAGCCGGTGTCCTGCCCGGCCACGTGTTCGGGCAGCGGATCAAGGCCTTGCAGGGTGTTGGCGGTGCTGCCCTGGCGCCAGGCCTCGAAGATCGCCTCACGCAGCGTGGCGGCGTCATTGCCGAACTCGGGCCATTGCGGCTGCGGCACGGCCGGGCTGCCCTCCGGGCGCAGGATCAGTTCGAGCTCGAAGCCGTCGCGCACCCGGGCAGCGGTGACGCTATCGAAACTGTCGAAGGCGGTGCTGGCAAAGGCGGGCGTTTTCCCCCGTTCGCAGGCCACGAAGCGGATGAAAAGATCCGCCGCCACCCCCGAAGGGGAGTCCGGCCAAAGGGTGCCGCCGTCATGCCAGGCCTGGCGCAACAACTGGGGCGATAGCGCCTGGTACCACTCGTCGAGCAGGAGGCAGCGCGAACGGGCCACCTCGATTTGGCGGCCCCAGCGGTCGATGGCCAGCCCCGGCGCCACCAGCAGCCGCTCGCTGGTCGCCGGGTTGGTTCCAGCCGCCGCCTGTGCCGGTGCATGCGCCACCGCCAGCCCGGCCACGGTCCCATGCCCCACAGTGTAGGCCAGCGCCCGGGCCAGGCGACCGCGGTGGTAGTCCTGTTCGGCCTGAAAATCCTCCGCCCCCAGCAGCACACCGGTGGCGTAGTGGACCCGGTCCGGCCCTTCCTGTCGGGGCAATGCATCTTCGCTTTTTGCCATGTCAATCTTCCTTGAATGTCTTCGTTACCCCGACGCAGGCCGGGGTCCGGAAGTTTTGCTTGATCTGTTTTCGCCCACAGGGTGGGCTCCTTGTATCTTGTTTTTTATGGTGGTTAGCTCCCACCATACGAGACAGAAGAAGCTTGTTGGGCTCCTGAGGGCTTTGACCTTGTGACGTAGAAAAAGCCTTCTGT
>Ga0310040_1000973_pt1 | contig 23136 bp, 35 predicted proteins | sample EPASupsiteHSE623_FD_200237 | JGI IMG/M metagenome (GOLD analysis project Ga0310040, IMG submission 200237) | Bioremediated contaminated groundwater from EPA Superfund site, New Mexico - Sample HSE6-23 (v2) (version 2) | ecosystem: Environmental > Aquatic > Deep subsurface > Groundwater >... | reverse complement strand
TGGGCGACTCGACTGGCTGGTTTGGTGACGGTGATCCAATGACAGGAGTAAATCCAACATTTATTGGTCTCACCGGAGAAATCGCCCCTGCTGCATTCAATAATAATATTGCCTCGTCGCAGCGGGTAACGTTTAACTTTGGCGCAACTAACTTTAAATACACACCACCATCCGGCTTCAAACCCCTCTCTACTGCCAATCTTCCAGACCCAACCATCAAGAATCCGAAGTTGTTTTTTGATGTTTTGACGTACGATGGGAGCGATTCTTCGCAATCTCTTTCCGGATTATCCTTTCGTCCAGACTTTGTGTGGATGAAATCGAGGACTACGGGGTATCATCACTTTCTCGCGGATTCAGTCCGCGGTGGTGCCAAGATCCTTTCATCGTCTCAAACCGCCGCCGAAAGCGCCTGGGCTGACAATGTATTTTTCACATCGTTTGATACGAACGGTTTCATTCTTCCGGGAAACGTGGCGACGAACGATGCTGGACAAACACAGGTCGCTTGGAACTGGAAAAAATGAAGTGGACTAGCGGGCCCTGGTTTTGATATCGTGAGTTATACTGGAAATTGATGACTAAATACTATTGCTCATAATCTTTGAAAAAAACCTGATTTTATAGTTATAAAGAATAGAGATAATGGAACACTGAACTGGTGAGTATATCATTCTGCCCTTGGAGCTACGAAGTACATGAGACTAAACACCCCCGATCCTTTTAGTACTGATCTTATTACAACTTGGAATAATACTGAACCAACCTCAACTGGATTTACTGTAAATACTTGGACAGCAATAAATGAAAGTACTAAGAAACATATTGCTTACCTCTGGTCTGAAGTTCCAGGATTCTCGAAGTTTGGGAGTTATACCGGGAATGGGACTTCTGATGGGCCGTTTGTGTATACGGGATTTAGACCGAGATATGTGATGATAAAAAGAACAGATGTGGCTGATAGCTGGACCGTTCTTGATACAGCACGTGAGTTATATAATCCTGTATGGATGAGGTTAGATCCGGATAATGCAAATTCTGAAAATAATGGAGTCGCACATGCGCTTGATATGGATATTCTTTCGAACGGATTCAAGATAAAATCAAACAATCCTCAAACGAATGCCGCTTCCCCGGCTACCTACATCTACGCAGCCTTTGCGGAGGCGCCGTTTAAGTATGCGAATGCGAGGTAGGAGTTTTAGAGGAAGTGGACTACTTATTAAATAAACTATATTTCAACATATCAAAGAGTCGGGATCGATCTTCGTGGAACTCGATGTTTTGTTTGCTCTTACCGACTGTACTTGATGCGATAATCTTCCTCATTGGGAGCGAGAATCCTACAGGACTGGTAATCGTATAATGAACGGGAGTCGGGGACGTATTATAAAGAATGAGATAAGCATTCTCATAGGCTCAGAGGAATCAGGAGATATCTCGAGACTGTGCTGCCATAATGTTGTCAGTGTCATGAAATTTCTCGAATCCGACATGATTGATGGCAGCAGTAGAGTCCCCGAAACTTTGGGTGATACTCCCGGTTCCGACTATCCCATATGTTGCACCGTTGCTATCATTGGCGATAATATTCCAAACAAGCTCACCATCGCTCGGAGTGACGAGAAAATCGGACGTCTTGAGGAGATTGGAAGAATCTTTATTTGGATTTTTCGCTGCTCATTGGATGAGCCGTCCTCGATCGGAGAAGAGGGGAATGATCTCGAAAGATCCTTGCTCAACCGATCCAGAATATGCTGTCGCGAAAGTATCCATGGTATAGGAAATTCGTACTTTACGATTCGTGAGTTCATCGCTCAGGCGGAGGAGTTCGGATTCTTGATCATCAGAGGTAATTGCATCATTGAAACCCTCACGATGATTGGATCCCTTGAGGAGTGCATACTCGAGAGCTCACTCGGCACCCATATAAGATGAGATACCATCAAAGAGGAAATGGTTAATGGAGTTTTCTACGAGGAATATCCTGAGAATTCCAGCAGAAAGAACCGTTAAGAAGGCAGTCATAAGGATAGCCAAAATGGTAGAAAATCATGAATGTGAACTGCGGAAATTTTTTAGCATAATAAAAGGGGTTAATTCTTTTTATAGATTTTCTCACTCACAGTGGTTTGTACTCGCATATGGGTATTCTGGACTATTGCATCACTGACTCCTGCTCTTTTCTCAATACCGAGAGACAGCATGATGGTTACTTTTCCTTCATTTGAGAGGTTCGTTGCGATATCTTTTGCTGTTCCTGAAAAGAAAAAACGAATATCTTCGATACGAACATTTGGGGTGGTGAGAGCGACCCGTTCACCAGATTGTTCTCTCCCGATATAACAGTGTGTTGCAAGATTAGTGAGATCGCTTTCATTGCAACGAATCGGACCAGAAAGAGAATCTTTCATCGGATAGTACCGAATTCCTCACTGTATCGCAAGGACGAGGTTTCCATCCCCACTATATGCAGAAGTTCTTTCTGCACTACTTCCATCATAATACGCGAAATCGATTCATTTTTCACGTACATCAGTGGCGATTCTTTCCGTTACCGTTCTCGTATCTTCTCCGACCATACGAAGTGCCTCGAGTCGCTTGTTGACTTGTATGAGGTCAGAATAGACAACGAATACGGAGAGCATAATGATAGACAAAATAGTCACCGAGACGACAAGCTCTATGAGCGTAAAGGCAGAAGTTTTTGTAATATGTTTCATAAATGAAAAATGAGTTATTGAGTTTTCCAATTGGTAATAATCGTGCTCATAGTATGGACTCGATATCCCTTGTCAGTACTGATAAAATAGAGGATGATTTTATGAGCACTCGGTACATCTATATTCGCACTCGTGATGGTGTTGCGAGTGATGAGTGGTTCTACTCGGAAAAAGGATGCAAACGGGGTGTTACTTTTATCATCCCTTGTACAGTCGTGAGTATATCGACGAAGTGAATCGATACAAAGACGAGTCTGTGACGAAGATGATTTTATGTCATCCAAGACAGTGGTTTTATCGGTATTGAAGCTTGTTGGAAGTTTCTTGATCTGTACTCATTTACCCGATGTGAAATTATTCTCAATGGTATAATAAGCATTGTCTTCTAATGTAGGAGTTGGGACAACTGGATCCATAGCGAGTCCAAGAGAGTCCCATGTGCGGAATTGGAGCCAATTGGTATCGCGGAGATTTTTGATAAGCTCTATCTGTTCTCGCATGAGATTGGCACCGATGAGCTCATCTCTCGAGCGGAGAGAGACGTCGTTGGCACTATTAACGAGCAGATATGCTCCGAGAAATCCGATGGTAAATATCACGACACCAACCATGAGTTCGAGAACTGTGAATCCGCGTCTGGATGAAGAAAGATTAAGCATGAATAAGGCGTAAGAGTATAAATTTATTTCCGTATAGTTACATTTCTTGAGAGTGGTCCGGTTGTTGTTGTTTTCCAGCCGATACCAATATCGATCCCAGTGATAGTGAGCTCGTTATTCACATCTCTGTACAATTTCATATCTCCATTTGGTGCCGTGAAATAGATAAGCGTCTTTTCTGGGGAGATAGTATTGATCTGAACTCAATCTTCGAGTTTTATTGTTTTGATAAGTTGAGCTGTTGCATCCGAAGTAAAAGAAGTTGATCCAGATTGAAAAGCAATCATATCAATAGTGGTGGCATCTTTTATAAGTCTGAGGCCGATATTTGCATTCGTGTTTGTTCCTGGAAAAATGTAGCCGTTGCTAGCGAGATTTTTCGCATCAGCAACTGCCTGGGAGATAATATCTCGAGAAACTCGTACACGAGAAATCCTACTGTAGTAGTCATATGGAGCATAGGAACTCAGTGCGAGAATGGCGATAATTGTTATCACAATCATAAGCTCTATGAGTGTGAATGCAGCAGTCTTTTTGGCTTGCGGAAAAGGAAAATATCGCATGAGAAAAAATGAAAAAGTGTATTCGTATGTGGATTGTATTGTTTTTTGTTCTCCGGTCAAGTTTTAGATGGTTTTCTTTGCGATGGTGAGAATATTTTTATCTCCTTCTGCTCCATGATTCTCTATGAGAGAGAGGCTTGTTTGAGAGAAAAGTCCAGCTATTTCATCGACCGAAAAACCATGATAATACCGGGAATGGGCTCCGATTTTAATAGTAAAATCTCCATTTCAGAGATAGGACTTCTCATATTTCGGAAAGAAAGTAGGTCAGAGAAGATGCCAATTGGTCATAATGACCACCCCTCCGGGGTTGAGGAGATCGGTGGCTTTTTTTAATACCTCTTTTCGTTTCACCTCTGTGTCGAGATGGTGAAAAGATGCAATAAAGACAATCGCATCAAAGTTCTGATTCAGAGAGTCGATATTTTCCATATCGAGTACCCGAAATTGTTTATCTCCATGGAGCTTACGAGCTTCTGTGATCATGCCGGCAGATTCATCTATCCCGAGGTATGTGCATGAATATGTGGATTTTTCGAGTGTTTCGATGAGACGTCCATTTCCGCATCCGACGTCGAGCAGGGTAGGGGTGGTATCTCCGAAATATCCGCGCAAAAAATCCACGATATAATCAATCTCCGACCACCGGAGATTCGTGCGTGAGCGAGAAAACGTCTCGGCAAATGCGTCGTAGGACATGAAAAAATGATTACTGTTGTTCTAACTCTTTCGGGAGTACATGTTTGACTACTCCGACGATATGCGTCTCATCGAATGGAGTAAGTTCGAGGTCTTTGTGAGCCTTATTGAGAGAGAGGAGGAATTGTTGATCGCCGACTGCTTTGATCCGTTTGATCTTGGGTTGGTGATTCTGGACGATGAGGACGAGATCCTCTGGATTGTATCCGGATTGAATCTTGATGAGGGTGAGATCTCCACTATGGATGAACGGCTCCATAGAGTCACCCTTGGCCTTAGTGATGAAGTAGTTCTGTACATCACTACTATTGATATACTCAGGAGGTACGGGAATCCGTTTGCGAGGATACTCATCCTCGAGGATAGTCCGACCGGCATGCCCGCACTGTGCGAATCAAAAAAACGGGATATGGAGCTGATCTCCCTCCTCGTAGTGCTTGAGGACACGATATATCCCAGAGGCTGTTCGAGCCAGATATCATGCCTTTTCGAGCTGTTGGATCTTATTTTGGACCTTCTGAGGATGGTCGATACCGACACTCTCACCGATATCCATGAGCGTATAATTCACATCCTCTTCGCCGAACTCGAGGAAGGCGAGAATCTTTTTCTGTGCAGAGTCAAGATGTTTCATAAGAATAAAGAAAAAAGATATAATACGCAGAGCATTATATCCAAATTTTTTCTCATTGCAAATCTTTTTTCATTGTTTTACAAAATTGCGTATCTTTAGGAAAATCTTATATACTATCTACCTTCTCAATCACGGCTCCGAGACGGGCAATCTTGCCGATGATGTCCTCGTATCCACGTTCGATGTATTCGACATTGGTGATGTAGGTCTCGCCTGTTGCGATGAGTCCCGCGATAATCATCGCCACTCCCGCCCGGAGGTCCCAGCTCGAGACGGTTGTGCCGCGGAGCTCGGTCTTGCCGAATATAAGTGCTTCATGTGGATTAAGGATTGCAGGATGTCCCTTCATCTTCTCGATTTCGACGAGATAGTTGAGTCGTCCTTCGAACATGATTTCCTGAACTCGGGAGATCCCTTCGGCTTGGGTAAGGAGGATGCAGAAAGGAGACTGGAGATCAGTCGGAAATCCTGGGAAAATATTGGTTTGGAATTTGACAGCTTTGAGATTTTCTGATCGGTAGACACGCAGTGTATCATTGCCAAGATCTTCAAATCGTACTCCAATCTCACGACACTTTCCGAGGAATGTAGTGAGATCACCGATACGAGCATGAACGATATCGATATATGGATCGCTCGCGAGTGCCGCAAGGATGATAAATGTCCCGGATTCTATATAATCATGTATAACCGTGTATTCTCCATGAGGCGAGAGAGTTGATACGCCGTTGATATCGATCGTGTGATCGTAATTCACCACGATATCCGCTCCAACTCACTTGAGGAAATGTACGAGATTCATGACGTGCGGTTCGATGGCAGCCGAATGAATGTGAGTTTTACCCGGACGCAAAACATTCCCGGTGATGAGATTTTCGGTAGCCGTTACCATGAATCCTCCAGAGAGTATTTTTTCACCTCATTCCGCCTTTCCTGAGAGTTGTACCGACTCCATCGTATCATGATCTTTATAACCGATTGCTCGGAATCCATTGATATGCTCGTCGATCGGACGTTTGCCGATATTACATCCTCCCGGATAGGGCATCTCAACCGATCCGAATCTATGGAGAAGTGGAGCGATGAGGAGTATCGATGCTCGCATTTTTTTGATGAGTTCATAGTTGATATTATCCATCCGCATTTGTCGCATATCCATATGAAGAACATTGCCTGTAAAATCGACTTGTACATTGAGACTCTCGATGATTTCGAGGAACGTAAAGACATCTCCAATGCGTGGAACATTATGGAGGGTAACCTCATCGAGAAGGAGACTCGCTGCAATGGTCGGGAGACTGGCATTCTTCGATCCACTGATTTCGACGGTCCCGGAGAGACGTTGTCCTCACTTGATTTTGAGCATGGTATTTTGAATAATGAAAAAAATATGACGCAGTGAGCATATCGATAAATTCAAAAAATTCAATTTTTATTTGCAAAAAATTATTTGCCCAAAGCGGGAAAGGGAATATAATGGTCTCATATTCGCCCATAGTAGTCCTAATTCTTGATCATCTCCTCTATGAATAAACCTGTTCATTATCCCTATAATTATTCGAAACTCAATGTACCACATAATTGATGGAATGGCGCAACCAATATATTTGAAATGGTATCGGCCATAGTAGACCATACTCACATAGAAGTCGATCTTTCCGACACTCATGATGCCACATCTCGGGTCAATAAAATCACAAGAAGTCTTGAAGAAAGATGACTCTACAAAGAATGATTATTGTATTCTGGATGAAAATATCGACTTAGGAGAGAGGATTATTTGATGACAGGAGATGATCTTGCTTGTGGGTGGATTAAAAATATAGAAGATGAATGAAGGGATAGGGGCTGACAATTATATAAACTTCTCATAGCTTTTCCAGAAAAGAATCTGAGTTACTGACCAGAAAATAATCCCCGTCCTCTCGTCAATATAAATCCCATTCTCAAAAATAAAATCATATACGTTTTCGATCCATCCAAACTCGTGAAAAGTAAAACAGACCCGGATGTTTATTTTATCCTAGATGAATGATATGTCGTGGCGACGATGGAGATTAAATAAAAATATCTTGATTTTCACAGAAAGAATGCAATAATATCCGAAGAAATTATTTTTTTAATTCATTTTTTATGAAATCACCCAAAAACACCACCCTCTACTCCCGCCTCGCACTCGCCACTTCTGTTACTCTCGTGGTCGGGTACTTTGTGGTGTATGCAGCATGGACAAGTATATCTGATGTCACCGGCTGACAGACTCTCACAGCAACCCTCATCAACAATATCCTCGGTAATCTCACAGACCTCAATGACCGAGTCTCAAATTTCGGATTCAGTTCTGGGAATGTAGGGATTGGTATGACAAACCCAGTTACTAAATTTGGTGTCAAACAAACCGAAAATACAGCAGTGACAAGCACTTCTTTTTGGAATGCTCTTTTTGGAGGAATAGATATACAAAATCCCAGTACTACTGCCAATACAATTGCAGGGATCCGTTTCTTGAATCAGGACGGTGTTTCTGGTATCGGAAGTATCCAAGAAAGTAGTACACTCTCTGCACTTGCCTTCTTTGCTGGCGGATCTGGTAGGGCAAGCACAGTTCCAGAGCGAATGAGGATCACAAGTAATGGAGATGTGGGGATCTGAACTACAGCCCCTGCTGCGAAACTTCATGTAGCTTGAAATATGAGACTAAATTCCAATACTATTCGACAAATAGCACCGCAAGTGAGTACAGTCTATACTGATGGAGCAAGTGCCGCCTATTGATATTGTTCATTTACTCAAGGTGTATTAAACCAGGCAAAAGCTGGCTGTACGGTCACTCTTAGACAAAATGCATATGGAACAGCTATTGTTTCATGATGAACTATGGTTGATTCTGTAAATTACATATACAGAATATATGGTGCTTATAGTGGACAGGTTACTTGTATATGTATGGAATGGGAGTAAATGATGAAAAATCTTTTGCATTTCCCCCAAGATTAAATATTAAATCGGTGATTTAATTCACTGAATTTATATAAACTATGATGTAGTATTTAAATATAAAGAAATAAACTTGCAAAAAAAGAAATATTTCTTATAATGAGGGTATTACCTCATAATAACTATTCATACCATGCCAACCCTCCAAAAACCTCAGAAAAGTCAGATTGTATCGATCAAGATGGATATACAGAGTCGAGAACGACTGGGAAATCTTGCTAATATCAAACAACGAACGGCACATTATCTCATGCGTGAGGCTATCAATCAGTATCTCATACGAGAAGAGGCACGTGCAAGTTTCATCGCTTCGGCGAAGGCTTCTTGGGAGGAATATAATCGCACCGGATCGCATATCACCCTTGATGAATTTGACCTCTGGGCAAATACTCTTGAGAAGAATCCTAACACCCTCACTCCAGCATGTCACACATAATCATATCCGAGTGAGCCAGAAATGACATTGAAAGACTCTATCATTTCCTCTCCGAAAAGGATACAGTTTCTGCATTTCGAGCAATTCGTACCATACAGCAGGCATTCGCTCCACTACGAGATCATCCGATGATTGGACGTCCGGTGGAGGATGAGATGAATCTGCGGGAGATTATCATTGATTTTGGCGAGAGTTGATATGTGGCACTCTATAGGCATATCCCAGAAAAATGACAAACCATCATCCTTGTTATTCGACATCAGCGAGAAGGTGGGTATATTTTTTCATAGAAAACTTGATTTTTACCAAAAGAATGCGCTAATATCCGAAATTACTTCTTAATAATTTCTTATGAAACTACTCAAAAACATCAACCTCTATTCCCGCCTCGCACTCGCCACCTCCGTCACCCTTGTGGTCGGGTACTTCGTGGTGTATGCAGCATATCAAACTTTTGTATCTTCAGAATACCAGTCCTGAGCTGCACTGAGCTCAATATTTCTTGGCAAGATAGTGAGTAATCTCGATGAAATCAATGGTCGAGTTACCACTCTTGAGTGATCCATTGCCGGAGCGAGTGTGTGGTCCAAGGTGGGAAGTGATATTAACTACACAGCTGGAAAAGTTGGTATTGGGACGGTGAGTCCAAACAAAAGTGTCCATATTCAAACCACGACAGGAACCAATGCCGAACTTGACATCCAATCCGGAACCAAACCTCTCTGGGGAATTTATCACGACGAAACCACTGAAGAACTCCGATTCTGGAATGGTGCCAATAGGGTGGTGATTGGAAGTACGGGGAATATGGGAATCGGGACAATATCACCAACAAGTCTATTGCATCTTAAGGCAGCTGCAAATACATCTACAATTTTAAGTTTGGAAGTTTACGGAGGTGCTGTTGATCGATTATGGAAACAATTCATTTCTCCTTCGGATGGAAAATTATACATTCAAGATAGTACAGCTTCTTCGAATAGGTTAACAATTGATATCTCTGGTAATGTCTGAATCTGAACAACCACACCAGCACAGAAACTTTCGGTTGCGGGTACCGTGGAATCCACCTCCGGTGGATTCAAATTCCCGGATGGGACGACTCAGTCCACTTCGGCGAGTAGTAGCTCTGTGCCGATCGGGGCAGTGATGGCATTCAATCTGGCGAGTTGTCCTACGGGTTGGACAGCATTGGCTTCCGCAGCCTGAAAAACAATCGTATGACTCAATGCTGCAGAAACGGAATTTAATACCCTCCTCAAAACTGGATGAGAAAAAACACATATATTAACTGTAGCCGAGATGCCGAGTCATAGCCACGTACAAACCGTTAGAAATACTACTGCGGGTTCAATAATGATTCCAGAATATACTCTTGTTACTGGAAATCAAAGCAGTAGTGCTTCTACGCAAACTACAGGTGGTGGTTGAGCACATAATGTTCTTCAGCCATATCTTACACTTCTCTATTGTCAGAAAAATTAGATTTCATTTATTCTCTCAAAAAAAGTAATTTGAAAATCCACCTTGATTTTCATAAAAATATCTATAGTATGTACATACTTTAGTACATAACAAAGTACATACATGACAACAGAACTTATAAGTCTCAATGAATACAGAAAGAACATATCTGTCCTCTGGAAGAAGGCACAAGAACACAATATAAAATACGTTGTTCTATCTTATTCCAGACCTATTTTTGAAGTCAATCCTATCATCTCAAACAAAATAGAAGACAATTGGGATGTGCAGTATACTCCAAAAAATCATAAAGCCTGGTTAAAGGCTAGAAAAGAATTGGAGAGATGAGAGGCGATAAAGATTGATTTTAATAAAATAAAAACGGAAGATGACTTTATTTCTCTAATAAAGTCATAACATGGATTACAATGTAGAATTGAATAAAGATGTAAAGAAATTTTTAGCAAAACACGAGGATATTGCAAGAATATTTTTTCAAAAAATCAAAATTTTACATACAAATGTTTTTTCTAATAATCTTGATATCAAAACCCTCAAATGATTAAAGAATCATTATCGACTTAGGATTTGAAAATACAGATTCCTGTATGAAATAATAGACAAACAGGTGCTCATATACTTTTATGAAGCGGATAGTAGGGGTGATGTGTACAAAAAATAAGTTTTTAAACTTGATTTTCATAGAAAGAATACAATAATACTCAGGATTTTTTTACTTTTTCATTTTCAACCCTATGAAAACCCCAACATCCCTCTACTCCCGCCTCGCCCTCGCAACCTCCGTCACCCTCGTCGTCGGATACTTCGTAGTGTACGCCGTGTATGAAAATATCTCAGCTCCCGAGATAGCTCCATCTGCGACCATTACCTCTACACTCATGACCAAGATTAAGAACAGTCTTGATGATCTTGATGCCCGTGTCACTTCTATGAGTAGCACTTCTGTACCAGTCGGAGCGATATTGATGTTTAATACATCCTGTCCAGCCACTTGATGGACTAGGGTTACTGCCTTAGATAATAAATTTCCAATGGGAAGTACGACATATGGTACAACTGGTTGAGCTGATGTGCATATTCATACTGCAGGCACCTTATTGTGACCGAGTCATAACCATATGTGGTACAATTTTGTTGCTAATAATATCTATGATCAGGTATATAATTCTGCTGGTAGTGCATCTAATTTAGCTGGTATTGTGAGAACTGCTGGTTATGGATTATCCTTAACTTCAGTTAATGTCTGAATAAATGCAGATGCCTATACTAATAATGATTGAAACTGAGTAGTTACTGGAAATACAGCAAGCACGAGCAATGTACCTTCTTATGTGACTGTTGTTTATTGTTTAAAAAACTAAATTTCATATATTCCCCATAAAAATCATTTGCATTTCCGGGTAAAATCTCTATAATCTCGCACGAACTTTTAAATGTAGGTTCATTTTATTTTATATCTTTCTTCGGTTTATACATCGAAGATACTAATCCATAGGCTCTATGAGAAAATATGAACTTATGCTCATCATCAATCCGGAACTCGGAGATGCGGGTGCAGCAACCTTCCTCGGGGAAGTAAAATCCGAACTTGAAGCGGTAGGTGTGAAGATAGAAAAAGAGGATATCTGGGGGGTTCGAGATCTTGCGTACAAGATTAAGAATTCGCCTACAGGATACTACGTCCTCTATACACTGGGACTTGAGAAGGGGAACTTCTTCTCGGTTATCAAGTCATTTAATTTAAAAAAGGACATGTGGAGACATATGTTCGTCCGACTTGAAGACTAAAATAGCTCTTTACGATCTTTTATTATTATCTATGTAAATTATGAGAACGGTTAATAAAGTTATCCTGATCGGAAATGTTACGAAAGAACCATACATGAAGACAACTGCCGGAGACAAGAAAATAGCTCTCTTCACCGTTGCGACGAACCGATACTATCGGGATGCGGCAGGGGAGAATCAGAGTGAGGCAGAATACACCAATTGTATCGCATGGGGAGTGCTCGCAGAACGCTGTGAACAGTTCCTTACCAAAGGCAAACTCGTCTATATCGAATGACACCTCAAGACTCGCGTCATCGATAAAGAGGACGGAACCAAGCTCCACAAAACAGAAGTGGTCGTTTCGAATCTCATCTTCCTCTCCAAGAGAGAAGATTTCGCAGAAGCAGGCATCACAGATGATATCATTACTGATGATCTTGTCGATCTCGATGACGATAAATTTTAATTTTAAATCTAACTTTTACCTATTATGTCACAAAAAGTTTGTCCTATCGATGCTGCCGGTATCAAGCAGATTGATTACAAGGATACAGAATTCCTCAAAAACTATATCACGAAGTTTAATAAAATCGTTCCACGATATTATTCTGGAGTTTCACTCAAGAATCAGCGCAAGCTCTCTCAGGCTATCAAGCGTGCTCGATATATGTCTCTCATGCCATATATTCTTAATCCACGAAAAACAGCAGAGATTACTCCTGTAGCAACAGTTGCGGTTGTTGAAGTAGAAGATAAATGAGATGGAATTATCTAAAAAAATAAAAAAAGAATGAGAAATCATTCTTTTTTTTTGACTTTTTGTATCAGGTTCTATATAATGCTCGACGTTAATCTATTTATTTAACTTTTCTACTATGCAAACATTGAAAAAAGTTGGTTTTATTTCTCTTGCAACTTTTGCATCACTCGAACAATCATTCGCTGCGATTGATTTCGGAGGGAGTCGAGTTCAGCAGAATATATCTGGTAGTGCCAATACTGCCGATACGACTATCCAGAATCTCGTCGGGAATGTTATGTTCTTTCTCGGTATTATAGCGGTTATGTACGGTATCTATGGTGGTTTCCTCATCCTTACGGCTGGTGGAGAAGAAGACAAAGTGAAAAAAGGAAAAACTATCCTTATCCAGGTTGGTATCGGTCTCGTCGTTATCTTCCTTGCGAACTCCATCGTTCAATGGGTTCTCGGACGTATCCTTACCAACGCTTAGTATTTTCTCATATTTCGCCAATCCCCCGGTTCTCGGGGGATTTTTTGTGCAAGAAAAAGTGGACAAAAGTGAGGTTTTCGATATCATCATTTGGAAGATAACTTTCTACCATTACTATGATTGTTGTTGTAATAATTCTTGTTATATGAATCTTAATTGCTTTTATGCTTAACTCTTAATTGTGTGTATGTACGATCCAAAATCTATCGAATCAAAATGGCAGAAACAGTGGCAAAATGCCAAGGTTTTTAAAACCCAAAATCCGGTAACAGAGGCTGATTTTAAGATCCCGAAGTACTATACGCTCGATATGTTCCCATATCCATCTGGAGCAGGACTCCATGTGGGGCATCCGAAAGGATATATCGCAACTGATATCGTTTCTCGCTATAAGCATGCGAAAGGGTATCGTGTACTCCATCCGATGGGATGGGATTCTTTCGGTCTCCCAGCCGAGAATTATGCAATCAAGACAGGAGTCCATCCAAAAATAACCACGGATAATAATATCGCCAATTACAAACGACAACTCCTCTCGCTTGGATTTTCCTATGATTGGGATCGTGAGATTGCCACGACCGACCCTCTCTATTATAAATGGACGCAGTGGATTTTCTTGAAACTTTTCGAGGCGGGACTCGCGTATGAGCAGGACCTCCCAATCAATTACTGTCCGAGTTGTAAGACGGGTCTTGCCAACGAGGAAGTCCTCGCAGATCGAACCTGTGATCGATGTGGGACGACCGTTGAGCGTCGCAAACTCCGTCAGTGGGTGCTCGCCATCACCAAGTACGCAGAACGACTCCTCGGTGATGTCGATAAGCTCGACTGGCCAGAAGGAATCAAGGAGATGCAACGAAATTGGATAGGGAAGTCTGAAGGGGTAGAGTTCGATCTCGCCAAAGCGGATGACATGAATACAAAACTTTCCGTGTATACTACCCGAATAGACACTGTCTACGGTATGACTTACGTCGTCATCGCACCGGATCATCCGGAGGTTGATACGTGGATTACGAACGAACAGAGGAAGGCATGTGAAAAATACATCACCGAAGCCAAGAGTAAGTCCGATCAGGATCGAACCAATGAAGGCAAGGAAAAAACCGGAGTTTTCACCGGATCCTATGTGACGAATCCATTCAACAATAAACAAGTCCCAGTATGGATCGCCGACTACGTCCTCGGATCCTACGGAACCGGCGCCGTCATGGCCGTCCCCGCCCACGACGAACGCGATTTTGAGTTTGCGAAAAAATATGATTTGGAAATAATTGAGTCGATTGCTCCATATCTCAAGGATAACCCACGATCCGATCGGGAAACCGAAAAAAGAGATGTGATCGTCGGGATTGTACGAAATCCGAAGGATAATACGTATCTTTGTCTTGATTGGAAGACTACCGAATGGAAATCATTCCCATCCGGAGGATTGGACTGAGATGATCTTGTTACATGAGCCAAAAGAGAACTCGAAGAGGAAACAGGGTACAAAAATATGACGTTTGTCCGTCAAATCGGAAGTTCTATCTTCGCAGAATTTTATCGTCCACACAAGGATTCGAATGTGTTTTCAAATTTTCAGTATCTTTTATTCAATCTCGATGACGAAGAGCAATCTCCGGTTGCGGAAAAAGAACGTGCACAGCACGAGGCTCTCTGGGTTGCAGAAGATAAGGTAGATTCTTTCCTCAATGTCTGGAATCAGAAACTCACATGGAAACGATACAGAGAAGGGGATTTTGCACATACAGAAGATGGGATACTTGTACATTCTGCTGAATTTACCGGGCTCAAATCTGAGGAAGCTCGGGAGAGGATGGCGGAGTGGGTTGAGAAGAATGGGGTTGGGAAGAAAAAGGTGAATTACAAACTGAGGGATTGGTTGTTCAGTCGACAACGATACTGGGGAGAGCCGATTCCACTGGTTCACATCGATATCGAAAACCTCAAGCAATTGCCTCATATCACGAGTCTGGGTGAGGCGACCGATCCGAAGATGGCATATATTCTCAAACGTGAACCGATACAATGAGAGAACTGTGTCGGAGCGATGTGTGGAGATAAGGCACGCGTGCTGGTTATCGGCGGGAAGGAATTCTCGAAGGTGTACGATGGAATCTATTCGAAGATTGTGTGCGATTATCGTCTCCCATTGGAACTCCCAGAGGTTGAGCGATATGAACCGTCGGGGGATGGAGATAGTCCACTCGCACTCGTGCCGAATTTCGTCAATGTCGAGCTCGCGAGTAATCTTGTGGGACGACGCGAGACCAATACGATGCCACAGTGGGCAGGATCGTGCTGGTATTATCTCCGATTCATGGATCCGGATAATACTGAAACACTCATCGATCCGAAAATTGCAGAATACTGGTGAGAGGTGGACAATTATGTCGGAGGAGCGGAACATGCGGTACTTCACTTGCTCTATGCGAGATTTTGGCATAAGTTCCTCTTCGATATAGGTGTTGTCCCAAATGATGAACCATTCAAACAATTGCATAATCCAGGCATGATCCTCGCATATGCGTATGAGCGAGAAAACGGCTGACTCGTGGCGGTGGATCTTATCGAAGAACGAGACGGGAAATTTTATGAGAAAACGACCGACAAGGAAGTGAAAAAGATTGTAGCAAAGATGAGTAAAAGTCTCAAAAATGTCGTCAATCCGGATGCTGTTACTGAGGAACATGGGGTTGATACATTCCGACTTTATGAGATGAGCATGGCAGACTTCAAAGATACGGCTCCGTGGAATACGGATGCGATTATCGGGGTCAGACGATTCCTTGAGAGGATCTGGAAAAATTTCGCAGAAGAGCCGAAAATGGCGGATGATGATATGAAGGCGATGAAACTCCTCCATAAGACGATTAAAAAGGTGGGCGAAGATATCGATATCTACAAATTCAATACTGCGATTTCTGCGCTTATGATCCTCATCAATGGAGGACTCCCTCGAGATATGAAGCTCCAAAAAGAATGGAAAGAAGACTACCTGAAACTCCTCCATCCATTCGCTCCACACATCGCCGAAGAACTCTGGTCTCTGCTTGGTCACACCGATTCGATTTATATGGCAAGCTGGCCGAAATATGATGAAAATATGATCCAAGATGATGAGGTAACGATCGCCGTCCAGGTCAATGGGAAACTCCGCGGAACATTCGTATTTTCTGCCGATACTTCAGAAGAGGAGGTCTCCAAGAATATCCTCCAGAATCCAGATATAACGAAATGGATAGAATGAAAGGAGATTATCAAAAAAATATTTGTACCAAACAAACTTTTCAGTATAGTGGTAAAATAATTTATTTCTTTATTTTCATTTTTATGACCACTCCGTTCATGGAAGATGAGGAGGAAGATGAACTTCTCCTCGATGACGCAGACCTCACGGGAGAGATTACTCTCGATGATGTTGAAGAGTTGGAAGAAGAAGCAAATACCGGACATCGTGTTCAGACGTATGATCCTGCTGATGATGGGACGGATAATTATTTTGACGAACAATATTTCGACGAATAAAACCATCATCCTCGTGAGGATGGGAATCTGCCTAGTACTTCTGGCATGCCAGGACAAACGGTGAGGTTCCCGTCCTCACGAGGATGATGCAGATAACAACATAATTTAAAATCCTATGACACAAAAAGATCCATATTCCATCCTTGGCGTCTCAAAGTCTGCGACGGCAGACGAGATTAAAAAAGCGTATCGCAAGCTCGCGATGCAGTACCATCCTGACAAAAACAAGGGGGATAAAAAAGCGGAGGAAAAGTTCAAAGAGATTAACAATGCCTACGAAGTCCTCGGAGATGCCAAAAAACGGAAACAGTACGATGCCTTCGGTTCTGCCGGAGAACAGTTTGGTGGATTCCATTCCGGATGACGACAACAACAGTGATTTGGTTGATTCGAAGACATCTTCTCACAGTTCGGAGGCGGAGGCGGAGGTCAGAGTTTCGAGTTTGATCTCGGAGATCTCTTCGGAGGTAGTATGGGACAGAAAAGTCGTCGTACATCTTCTGGATTTGAGAGGGCTCACACAGAATCTAAAAAAGCCGAGAAGCCATCCCTCGATGTCATAAAAACCGTGGAAGTCCCTGTTTTCGATCTCATCCTCGGGACCAAGCTCGATGTCGAGACTGTCTATAGCAAGCATCTCTCGCTCACCGTCCCAACCGGAACCAAGCCCGGAACCAAGTTCCGCATCAAGGGTAAAGGGAGGCAGAGTGAAGGAAAAACCGGCGATATGTATGTCATCGTCGAGGCTCGAATGCCCAAAGAAGTCCCTGACGACGTACGGAAACTCCTTGAGAGTATTAAATATCGATTATAAATATGAAAATCCTCCTGCTTGATAATATCCGCTCCATTTTGAATGTTGGGGCGTTATTTCGGACATGTGATGGGGCGGGATTTGAGAAGATAATCCTCACCGGATTTACGCCGACTCCTCCACGTCGCGAGATCATCAAGACAGCGATTGGAGCAGAGAATTTCGTCGTGTGGGAATACTACAAGGATCCAGTCGAAATAGCTCGAGATTTGCAAACTCAGGACTACAAAATCTTCGTCCTCGAACAAACGGCAGAGAGTATCGACTTTCATGAGATTGCCGATATGGAATATGAGAATATCTGTCTCATCCTCGGCAATGAGATCGAGTGAGTGAAACCTGAACTCATCAGCATCGCAGATCATTGCATCGAGATTCCGATGCTCGGTCAGAAACAATCTCTCAATGTCGCGACGGCCGGGGGGATCTGTATGTATCAATTCCCCGCTCAAAATTTGCAAAAAATAAGAAAATAAGATATACTCAAAGTATAACTTTTTCTTATGACCACATTGGATACTACAAATACAAATTTTGTCTCCACAGAGAGCAGTTTCGATGCTATCCGTCGGAAGAATTTCTTTCTTTATGGATTCATCTCATCTTTTGTCTGGATGTGTTTTCACTTCACGCTCGTCTTTTTCTTCTGACTCCGCCTTGAATCCGTCTTGCTCGTCGGTCTCTTCCTTGGTTTTGGGAATTTCGTATCCTTCCTCGCAGATAGTCCTATCTGAGTTATTCAAAAATATTTTAATGCAAAAAAGATTTTCATAGCGGGAGCAGTTCTTATGCTCGTCGTCTCCCTTATCTTCCTCTATTTTATCTTCTCCAGTTCTGATAGTGGAGGCTCTTCCACCTCACTCCTCTCGACTGATATGTTCAAACAATTTTTCAGTTCTGGCTTTAATATTCTCCTCCTCCTCATATCGGTTATCTTGTACGGGATTATCAAGGAATTGAGTGATGTAACCTCACTTTCATATATCATGAATAATGCCGATCCGTCAGAGTATTCGGAGCTTCTCTCCAAAAATAATATCTTTTCGTGAGTATGAGCGATGGTAGGACTTATTATCTCATGAGTGATTCTTTCATTTAACATCTTTCTCGCAGTTACTATTCTTGTTATATTTATAGTTACATTCCTTGTTTTTATCGTTATTTACTTTGATAATTCCAAACTTACGATTAATGTAAATTTCGCCGATATCAGCAAACTCAAGGTTATATCGGCAAGAGATACCTTGGAATCCGTGAAGCAATATACGGTCACACAAATAAAAAAGACTGATTTCGCAAATGTGGCTACTGGTATGAAGTTTATTTTCCTGAAGCCTCTTCAACTCCATAAAACGGTAGATGTAAAAGAAATCATCGAAACAACAAAAAAGGATATACGATCTTTTATAGATATTCTTATACATCCACCCCTCAGTCACAAACTTCTTATCATGTCGGCAGTTGTGGTATTCTTTGGTTTCTGGGATACCTTCGTGGTGACATTCCTTGTGGATTTCCTAGATAAAATCATCAACTCTAATCGTGATAATCTCCTCCTTCAGACCAAACTCTTTACCGGATACGTATTTATCGCCATTCTGGCTATCCCAGCATTTGGAGCACAGATTCCCTTTATTGGTCTCTCTAAAAAGATTGGAACGTTTTTTGTTATCTTCTTTGGGGTTCTTCTTTCTGGTATATCCATGTTTCTCTTTGGACTTTTTGAGGGGTTTATACCGATACTTATTCTCGGTATCTTGAATAGTGTCGGATATGCAGCAGCCATGCCTCTGGCTCAAGGAGAATTCTCCGATTCTTATAATCAGGTGTATGCCACAAAACAAAAACTCGTGGAGATTGATTCCAATGCCTCAGCAGCACCACTCAAAATGATCCTCAATCTCGCGAATGTCTTCGGACTCATTATGGGAGGATTCTTCGTCGGAGTATTTGGGTTCAATGGGACATTCTTTTTCTTCTGAGCCGTCCTTATCGGAATCTTTATTATCACAATGATCAAGAAAATGGAGTGGAAATTATAGGAAAATAATAAAAAATCAGGACACAGTCCTGATTTTTTTATATTGTCGGTTATTTTTGGTGGAGATGACCGGAACCGCCCCGGTGTCCTTGCGAGGTTACCCTCGACGTCTACTATCATAGATCTTTTGATTTACTCTCGCCTATGAAAAGATCAAAAAGGTTATTGAGGATATGACTGAATGTACTTCGATCTAGCCGTCCAGAATTATCAGGAGTTCGGATAGGGAAGACCCATGGGTACAAGAGAGGCACTGGATAGATACATTCTCAGGTTTGTAGCAGGCCATTCGGCACTCATCTCCGGAGAGAGGGCTACGTTTTACTACTAGGCAACGAGTGCGAGAGTAGAAGGGGCAAGTGCTTTCTTGAAAGCAGCGAGTCCGCGTGCAACACGAGTGTTAGCAGTTGTGTTTGTTGGTCATTGATTACGGAAGTGGCCAACACCTCCCGGATAGCGGTACGAAAATAACAAAGTCTCCAAGTAGAATACTATATCATCCCCATGCGTCCCATTATACGGAAAAATCTGATTTTTCAAAAAGATTTTATCGTCCTCGATTAGCAGCTCGTCCCGGGCGTCTTTTACCACTGAACATATTTCCATGTTGTCCTCCTCTGAATTGGTTCGCTACTGGAAATGTTGGACCAGATCGTGAGATCGGTGGTTTCGGTGGTGTTGGTTTTGGCTTCTCTTCCACGATAACTTCTACTACTTCTGGAGTTTCTACAGGAACTTCCTTCCTTTCTTTTTTGGTAGGTTTAGGCATACTATTTTTATTAAAAATTAAACAGAGATATTGTATTTTAAACAGAGATTTTTGCAAATTTTCTTATTGGAAAATTTTACTGACATCGGCCTCAAAATATTCAGCCCCCTTTACCATCTTGTATTCATGATAGTCTTTACTCATATTGGATCGGTGTACTTCCTCGAAAACAGCCTCCATCTTATCCTGGAGTCCGTGCTCCAATATCGTCCCATACACACTATAGAGGATATCGGATAATTCCTTGGCTATATTTTCGATATCGCCATCCCGGACACCACCAAGATATTCCTCAACCTCATCCCGGATGAGTTTGTATCGCAAGTTGGACCTGTCCTCGCTGATCAATGTCGGTTCCTCAAGAACCGGTACCCTGAATTTCGCATGAAATTCTTGCACGAGTTGGAGTTGTTTTTGCATGAGATTTTGTAAAAGAAAATAAATTATATTTCATAGTTTGAAATGATTTCTTCACCTTTTTTATACTTTAATCCCTAAAAAATCGTAAATAATCATTCAGATTTTCATGTGTTTGCCAAAGGAAGTACTTGTAGAATTCTTCGAATCCTTGCTTTGTTCAGAGGCTTCGTATATACTCAAGCCTCGTAACAACCGGGAAGATAATTGGTAAAAAACCATTCTTTACGAAATAGAGATTCATAAGTAATCTCGCGATTCTTCCATTGCCATCGACAAACGGATGGATTTTTACGAAATCATAGTGAATTTTGGCGATTTTTTCGAGTATATTCTCTTGCTCTCAATTGGTAAAATCTATGAGTGTGTCCATGAGTCATGGAACTTCTTTGCTTTTCGGAAATGTATCATCCGATCAAGAGACATACACTTGTGTTTCTCTATATTTTCATAAATTTTCTTTTTCTATTCAGGTCAAGAGATTTTTGTGGAGTTCTAAGAGAAATTTCTCATCCAGTGTGAAGTCTTTCTCAAAAAAATCCCAGATTATATTTGTGAGTTCTGCGAGATTTTGTGTTTCTCTGAGTTCTCGTATGGTTTTTCATCAAACCGTTATCCCATCTTCTATGAGGACTTTGACTTCTTCCTGAGTAAAACTGTTTCATTCGATAGCGTTCGAATGGGCTGTGAAACTGATCTTAAACCAATTTTGTAGATTTTTCAATTGAACCGACGAAAAAGGTTTGAAAGTATCAATTTCAAGTTTCAGTTTCTGTATTTTTTCTTCGTATTGGAGGATGTCTATATCTATCATACAAATCTATCCGTAATAAAATAATGGTTTATCCAGATTATTTTACCGACAAAGTAAGCAAAAGCAACAGTTTTTTACTTTTTCTTCTTCACAAAACACGTCTTCAGAACCAGCCCACCCGGGCAATCCACCTCCTCCGGATCATCCGTCAACCGGATCTTATAAACCGTCCCCTGCTTGAGGGTCGTCTTCGACCCCTTGACAGTCAGGTCCTTAATCAGGAATACTTGATCTCCAGTCTGGAGGATATTTCCGTGTGCGTCTTTGGTTGGTGTGATGTTCATAGTGGTTTTTGGTAAGTGATTAAGGAATAAAAATATTACCAATCATTCTTATCTTTTGGGAAATCAAACCAGATTCGCGCACTGATTGTGTCGCAAACATGAACAAAAGCAGCAAGGGGTCATTGGATTCTCATTTTTGGATCATAATCACTTCATTCGCCATGAACGTATTTTAAACCGTTCCAATGTTCATCTGTTAGTTGAAATCAATATTCGATTATTTTACTTTTGATAAATTCTTTGTAATCCGAAAAACTTTTTAATTCTGCTTTTTGTTGCTCATTTCCTGCATATTTCCACGGTTTCTCCAAATCATGGAGAAAAAGAATCAATAATGCATCGGATAAGGAAAAAGACAAAGGTCTATGACTACCGAGGTTTTTATATAATTCAGTAGCAATATTCATTATATCTCTTATATGATCCAGATATCAACCTTCCCATGCCTGGTGTTTTACACTTGATCCTTTGGATTGGTCGAAAATGGATTTATTTTCTATGTATATTTTCCTACAAGCACTTCTATTTGGTTCATCTATTTTATCAATAAGTTCTTCCAGATTAGCATATCTTTCATTTTGTAGAATCGAACAAACGGAACTAGCCATTTGATCTGTTTGATTCTGGGTTTTATCAGGAACCTTAATATCTGGTCAATTTCAATTATCCAACTCCATTTTTTCAAAAGATTAAAAATTAAATTTCTATTTAGGATATCCCCTTGATTTTTCTCCACTTTTCCATACTATACGCGGAAATTCCGGAGATTATATTTAAATGCCTGAGAAATACAAGCATTTTATGTAAATCCGGTTGGTTTAGGTGAAAATCCAAGTACATACATTATCAATTCATTATCTATTAAAAATCTTTATGCAAAAAATCCGAAACTTCTGTATCATCGCCCATATTGACCATGGGAAGTCGACACTCGCTGATCGAATGCTCGAAATCACGGGGACGATTGATAAGCGGAATATGCACGCGCAGACGTTGGACACGATGGATATCGAACAGGAGCGGGGGATTACGATCAAGTTGACGCCGGTTCGGATGAATTGGAAGGGGGTGGAGTTGAATCTGATCGATACTCCGGGGCACGTGGACTTCCAGTACGAGGTTTCACGATCTTTGGCGAGTGTAGAGGGGGCGGTGTTGGTGGTGGATGCGACGCAGGGGATTGAGGCGCAGACATTGTCGAATGTATATCTGGCGATCGAAAACGACCTGACCATCATCCCGGTTCTGAATAAGATCGATCTGCCGAG
>Ga0310040_1000969_pt1 | contig 23188 bp, 18 predicted proteins | sample EPASupsiteHSE623_FD_200237 | JGI IMG/M metagenome (GOLD analysis project Ga0310040, IMG submission 200237) | Bioremediated contaminated groundwater from EPA Superfund site, New Mexico - Sample HSE6-23 (v2) (version 2) | ecosystem: Environmental > Aquatic > Deep subsurface > Groundwater >... | reverse complement strand
AACATTATGGTATCAAAAGTAAAAAGTCTTTAAATGATAAAGGCCATATTTTAGGTATTCTAAATTTCTAAAACGGCAAAGATATGCTTCCTTGTACGGCAAAGTTATGAGTTAAGTCACACTCTCTCTCCTCCTCCTTTAGTTCTAGACCCTCCCTCCTTCTTCTTATTCTTCTTTGTTGTTTTTTGTTGGTCGCCACTTTATAGCATTTCTACATACCCTTCTGTTCCATTCACGCGAATTCGTTGCCCATCTTTTATCAGTTTAGTGGCATTTTCTACTCCGACAACTGCTGGTAAGCCATATTCACGTGCGATAACTGCTCCATGGGTCATTAGTCCGCCAACTTCGGTGACCAGGCCTTTTATGGATACAAACAATGGTGTCCAGCTAGGGTCAGTAAAGGCGGTGACTAATATATCTCCATCTTCCAGATCAGCATCCTCCATGTTTAAGATGACACGTGCTCGTCCCTCTATGACTCCGGAAGAAACAGGTAGACCTACAATAGCTTCGGCTGGGAGATTTTCTCGTTTGTACTCACCTGCAATGATTTCACCATCAGACGTGATAACACGTGGAGGAGTTAGTTTCTCATATAATTTGTACTCGTCTTTTCGTTTATTGATGATCTGGTAATCCAGTTTATTTGTGCATACGACTTCGCGCAGTTCTTCAAAAGTGAGATAGTATATATCTTCTTTTTTGTGAATAACGTTGGCTAATGCGAGTTGTTCAGCTTCTTTCAGTAAAGCCTGCTTATAAACGAAGTAGCGATTACTCATGCCGTATTTTGGATATTCACGATAACCCATAAAATTACGGATTAGGCTGATCATTCGTTTTGTCTCTTCGGCTTTTTGCTCACCATCCGGCAATTGCTTCAATCGATCTAATAACTCTTGTTCTTTTTTCAGAGCCTCCTGTCGCCCTTGCTCGAATTTTCGATTGCTGGCATTAGGCTTGGAAGTTTTGATGTTACTAAGAATGATAGGAACAAGTGTAGTTGGTTTTTCACTCCAACGAGTTTTAGTAATATCGATTTCTCCGGCGCCTCGCATTCCGTATTTGCCCAGAAAAGCATAGATAGCGTCCCGGGTTTCCTTTCCACCATCAAACTTAATCAGTTCATCCAAAAAGTTATCATCTTTTACATGGCGAAAATAATCAATTACTTCCGGATAAGGACGAATCACATCTGCCACATCCAATAAGGCCAGACCCATTTCCGAAGTAATATTGTTGGGTACAGATTGAGAAAGCGTATCAGCTGCGTTCTTTTCACCTAACCACTCATTCATTTTTTCATTGATCCATGATGAAGCATCCATAGCAGCCATAAACACACCTGTACTTCGTGGGTCAAATAAAATCTTCTTTAATTCCTGGATATCTTCCAGGATAAAATCAAATAGATCCGGTCCTGATTTCGTCTGGATGTTATGCTTTAACGCTTCTATCGATGTCTGACTGATCTTGATCAAATCAGCAACGATGGCCGGATCGTTTTCGACTTGGGTTCGAAAACCAGCAGGCGAAATAACTTTATTGCTTTTACCGGAACTGAGTTCTTTTTTATCATCTGGCAGAGATTTTATAAAATCTCCCCGCTCTCTTATGGTCATGAGTGCGTCTTTTGTGAGCGGATCGGATTGTCCCAAGGTATCTAATAAAGTCTCTCTGCTGTCAGGTGAAGCCAGCATAGGTGTGACATCAACAAACAACCTTCCAGTAGCTTTACGCATGAGTGCAGGAGTCGTTAACAGGAAAAAAGACAATCCCAATGGTTTCATGGGGTCGGTCATCATTTGTTGGTGACCGACAGATACATAGACGTGATTTTCCTGATCATTCGCTTCAGGTATCGGGTATAAAGTAGTGACTGGCCGACTCTGGACAATGTAAAATGTATCATCAGCCAAACACCATTCGATGTCCTGGGGGCGGCCGAAATGTTCTTCGATCTTTCTGCCCATTCGCTCAAGCTGTAAAATCTGCTCATCCGTCAGCGCCTGGCTGTTCTGCCTCTCAGGTGGGGTCTCCTGTTCTTTAGTACCGCCCTCTTTCAAAGCATAAATAGCCAGTTTCTTGGTGGATATCTTCTTATCGATAACCTTCCCGCTACGCACTTTATAGCTATCGGCATTTACCAAGCCGGAGACCATAGCCTCACCAAGTCCGAAGCTGGCATCAATGGATAACACCTTCCTATTAGAAGTGAGAGGATCGGCAGTAAATAAAATTCCTGCCACCTGCGGGAAGACCATCTTCTGAACAACCACAGACATGTGGACTTTACGGTGGTCGAAGCCGTTTTGAAGTCGATAAATTACTGCCCTCTCGGTAAATAGCGATGCCCAGCACTTGCTGATATGCTTTAGGATTGCCTCCTTGCCGATAATGTTCAAATACGTATCCTGCTGGCCTGCAAAGGAGGCCGTCGATAAATCCTCTGCAGTTGCGCTGGATCGCAGGGCATAGGGATTCTCCTCGCCAAGCCTGGATAGGAAGCGGGTTATCTCTTCATTAATTTCTTGGGGGATGGCTATCCCCTCGATGACCCTGCGAATCTCCCCGCTAAGTTCACTGATTTTAACCCGGTCTTCCAGCTTTAGAAGGGATAACTGATCAAGTAATTCGTTAATCGACGACGTCTCCCCCGTGATTCTTTTAAAGGCTTCAGTAGAAATACAATAGCCATCCGGCACGCGTATTCCTTCAATCTTGGAAAGTTCCCCCAGATTCGCACCTTTACCTCCAACAACCATGAGTTTTGTTTTGTCAATATCCTGAAAACCAAGCACAAATGAACTCATACGTTTCCCTCCTTTGGCAATTCCTTCTTTTATAATTTTAATGACAACTTTCAGACTAAACGACTTATCGGAGTACTGTACTGGCCTATAATGTACCCATAATAATACCCCTCTAACAATACGCGTTAATGTGCTATTGCATTATAGCAGCAGCACATGGGAACAAATAGTCTACCTTTACAATTTTTTAAGGGTTATAATTAAAGTAGGAAGAGAGGTGCAACCGACTGTGAATCTCTTCAATTTGCACTTCTACTTGACTGAATTTAAACCACTACTGATATTTTTCAACCCTTCCAATCGTCATAACACCTTCAACTCTTCCTCTCGAGGTTCAATCAAATCGCAGTTATATTTCTAGCTGAACAAGTATAGAAATAACTTGTAATGTATTCTGACTGAAGAGGTTGCACCTAATGAAATATTTTAGAAATCCAAAAATAGTTGGTTTGCTGGTGATAATTGTCGTTCTCCTAAGTGTTGAAATAAATAATGCTCTTTCTCATTCCATCCGCGACATTGTTAAAAATGGTGAACCTATCAATATTCTGCTGCTTGGTATAGATGCTAGACCCGGAGAAATAAGCGCGCGCAGCGATACCATTATATTGACAAGTATTGATACTAAAATTAATAAAGCCGCTTTAGTGTGGATACCACGCGATACGAGGATAGCTACTTCCAACAAGAGCAAGAAAATAAACATGGTGTTCCAGCTCCAAGGGGTAGAAGCTAGCTGCAAAACCGTTGGGAAACTACTAGGGATTAATGTTGATCATTATATCATTACTAACTTTTCGGGATTCGAACGAATAATCGATATTTTAGGCGGCGTTTACCTTGACGTGGATATCAATTTATCCAGCCCTACCTCCGATGTTTATTTAAAAAAGGGCTATAAACTTTTAACTGGTAAAGAAGCTCTTAAATATGCCCGTTATCGAGGTATAGAGGATGGCGACATCGGAAGAACTGGACGACAGCAAGAGCTTTTAAGGGCAATCACAAAACAGCTCCTACAAGTTGAGACTTTAGGCAGAATCCCTGATTTGGTATCTGCTTTGCAGGATAATGTACAAACCAATATTTCGGTTGGTGATATGCCATATCTAGCTAGTTTACTTTTTAAATTAGATAATGATGATATTATAACCCAGACATTACCAGGATACGCTTATATAGACCAGTATTCCGGAGCAAGTTACTGGGAAATCGACCCGCAATTATCATTGAATATAATCGATTCTCTGTTTCTAGGATACAAATATGATGTGGATTTAGATTATCCAGCGGATTAATTAGAAGCTATTTATCAACCCTCGCCATCGCTCAGTTTGTGTAATATTTAGTCTCTGTTATAATGGAAACAATCGCATGGAATGGAGAGATAATACTATGGACATGTCTTCTTGGGCTGGATTAAAACGCTTTTTAACAGTTATTAATCTATTTATTAATATATTTTGGTCCTTCTACTCAATTAAGTATAAGAAATTGTGGCACAGTAGATCGTGGCCCGAGTCTAAACGTCAGGAACTCTATGTTACAGAGGCACGCCGTTTTCGCAACACGGCTATCGAGTTGGGTGGGTTGTTGATTAAACTCGGTCAGTTTTTCAGTACCAGGGTTGATATTCTTCCTCAGACTGCCGTCCAGGAATTGGCCGGTTTGCAGGATGAGGTTCAACCCGTTTCTTTTAATGACATACGCCTGGTTGCTGAAACTGACTTTTCGCGTCCTCTCTCCGAAATTTATGCTGAAGTGGAGGAAATGCCACTCGCATCTGCCTCGCTGGGACAGGTTCATCGCGCTGTCTTGACCAGTGGAGAAACCGTAGCGATTAAGATACTGCGACCCGGAATTGAAGAGCTGGTACGTATTGATCTAAAGGCAGTGCGCAGGATTGTTGACCTCCTAAAAATAATGACCGACTGGGAACAAAAGATTGATTTGGATGCAATTTTCGATGAGTTTTCCGATACTTTACTAGCCGAACTTAACTATATTCAGGAAGGCCACAATGCCGAAATTATTGGCAACAATTCCAGCGATGACCCGAATATCCTAATGCCGGTTATTTACTGGGACTATACCACCCAACGGGTTTTAACCATGGAATTTATGGAAGGTATTAAAATATCCAACTACCATGAACTATCCCAGGCCGGGGTAAACCGGGAAGCAATTGCGCGTAAATTACTGCAGACTTATATAAAACAAGTTCTGGTGGATGGTTTTTTCCATGCTGATCCACATCCTGGCAACCTCTTTGTTACTAAAGATGGTAAGCTCATAATGATAGATTTTGGTATGGTCGGAACCATTTCCCCTAGCCTGCGGGACATTCTGGTTGACCTGGTATTTGCTTTGGTTAAACGCGATAACCTCCAGGTAGTTGGGTATTTAAAACGTATTGGGTTTCTGCGTTATGATGCTGATAATGAACTGGTGGCGAGGGCAGTGGGAGTGCTCCTGGAAGAGGCTCTGGGTGCTGGAACAGATCTTTACTCAGCCGATTTCAGCGGCCTTCTTGGTGACCTGGAACAGCTGCTTTATGAACAGCCTTTTCAGATACCGGCTCAATTCACCTTCCTGGGTAGGGCTTTAGGCACTTTATATGGACTTTGTATAGGACTAGATCCAAATATTAACTTTCTGGATGAAGCCAAGCCATATTTGGAAGGCTTTGCTAAGGGCGAAAACAGCATTTGGAATATAGTCAAAGAAAAGGCTTCCCTATTAGGAAGCTCATTGGTAGAAATACCACCCATCGCAGAAAGAGTGCTGCGTCGCATGGAACGCGGTGAACTATCCCTTAAATTGCCTCTTTCTACCCTGGAGGATTCTATTGGTGCTAACACCAGGGCTATTAAAAGTCAGTCCTGGGCGATTATTCTTGGTTTCACTTTGTTCATTTCCGCTTATCTGCAAGTCAATCAACAGAGCTCAGAAGCCCGGTATGCCCTCTATGGTTCAATTCTGGCATTTCTCTTAATGCTGCGCCAAAACCGGACTGTTAAACGTCACCGCATGAAAGCCCCCCACCCACACATGATCAGAAATCGCGAGAAAATTTCCTAATTCAATAAGCTCTTGCACGAATTGCGCGCCAAAACGCGAGCGCTTTAGCGCATTCCTTTCGCGTTTTGTGTGCATCGCGCCGTGAGCGTTTTTATCAAACGCCTCCCTGATTAGGGAGGCGTTTGATAAAAAAAGCAGCCGTCCAACATTTAAGGACGGCTGTGCTCATATATTGAAGTATGAGGGTGAGTAATTAATAACTTGCTTCAGAATAACATTGTCTCTAGCTGTCATATATTATGAGCAAAAAAGAGGGAAAAGTTTCAGGCTAACAATAAGGTTATTAATGAGGTTAAGAAACCACTCAACCTAAACACCTGCTTAACAACTATTTGTGAGGTTTAATAAGAGCGTTTGAAAACCTTTTTGGCCTTATTGGCTCACCTGATAACAAGTTATGAAGTGGAGGGAGGAAAGGTTACAGAATGGCTGATATTTTTTATAAAATAGGAGAAGTTGCTGAGATGTTAGATATTGAACAACATACTCTGCGCTATCTGGAACATGCTCTAAGACTTAAAATTAAGCGGGATGAACGCAGTGACCGACTTTATAGCGAAGCTGATTTAGACACGCTGCGCTTAATTATGAAGTTAAAAAATGAAAAAGGTCTTAATACTACCGCTATCAGAATGGCCTTGGGTAACATGGAAGAATCTCAGGAAACGGCAGTGGTTGCTCCCGCAAATAATAATATCGACATTTTGGAACTGACAACCAATATTCGTAGGATAGTGGAGCAGAATGATGAGTTGCTTTATCAGAATAAAGCTCTTCATAAGAGAATAGAGGAACTGGAATATAAAATTAATAAACGCGATGAGAAAAGAGAAGAGAAAATTGATGAGCTAATTGGAATATGGCGCAAGGAGCAGGATGACAGAAATAAATCCTGGTTATCTAAGCTAACCCGCAAGTAAATTTATCATAGATTTTTCCCAAATATTCATCAAAATATGATATTATTTTTTCATATGTTCAAAGACTCTGAGAACCTTCCTGGTAGCGGTGTAGGATAGAAGCGCAGGTCAAACAGAGTTGAACAATCGGTTTCACAATAAAATAACTGTAGGATAGGAGGATGGGGTTACATGGATGTACTACTCACGTTAGTACCTATTATTGCTGTGTTGTTTTTTCTCATTTTATTAAAATGGCCAGCAGATCTCAGCGGCTTGTTCGGGTGGCTTCTAGCCGTGGTGGTTGGTTTTTTCTTCTTTCACACTTCCTTGCAGGTCGGCTTGACAGCGAGTCTGGCAGGAATAGTGGCATCATTTCCAGTTTCTCTCATGGTTGCAACTTCGATTTTTCAAATTACCTTTCTTGAAAGTACCGGCGCCCTAAAAAGAATTGTGGTATTTGTAAAAACCATTGCCAAAAACGATCATACTGTCCAAATAATGATTATTAATATGGGTATAGGTACCCTGCTGGTTTCGGTGGGGGCTACCCCGGTCTCAATTCTTCCCCCAATTATGGTAGCATTGGGATATTCAACCTTTGTGGCGGTTGCCCTGCCAGCACTGGGTTTTGATTCGCTGTGTACGTATGCTCTGTTAGGAGCACCACTGGTGGTTTTCTCTGATCTGACAGGTACTTCTCTCAACGAATCAGCTCTGGTTTTCTCGCAATTTATGCCTATTATTTCGACCATGATAGGCTTTGGTATGCTGTATCTTGTTGGTGGTTGGGCTAAGATCAAAGAGGGTTTCTTTCCCTGCTTGCTGGCTGGTTTAACCATGGGATTTACCGCCGTGGCAGTGGCTCATGGCGGCAAAGGTATTGTTCTAACCGGAGTTATGGGTGGAGCGGCCACCATAGCCGTAATGTTAATTTATATGAAATTATCAGGCAAAACTATTATCGATCGCAGCGGTGTTGCTGCCGAAGATATGGAAACTGAACGTTCAATGTCTTTGCTCACAGCACTTGGGCCCTGGACTATATTGATTGTATGCTGTCTCTTTATTAATTTTTATATCCCTCTATACAATTACTTATCAAAAGACCTGGCCATGCCCATTGCGATTATACCTGGTGCCAAACCTATAATGACCAGAATGCTTTGGAATGCATATACCTGGGTTATTATTAGTACGCTGCTGGCTGTTCCCTTTATTAAACCTACTTCCGCTCAATGGAAAGACATAGTATCCAAATGGATCAGCAGGGCACCCCGTCCGGCCTTTTCGGCAGCTATATTTTTTGCCATTGCCTATGTTATGATGTATTCCGGTTTTGCCCCTGCTCCAGTCAACTGGCAGTTGACTGATCCTGCCTTCAACATGATATCAATTTTGGCAACCAGTTCGGCTAATTTCTTTAAGGGACTATACCCGATTGCGGCAACTTATTTAGGTCTAATGGGTGGTTTTGTGAGCGGCAGTGAATCCTCAACCATCGCCCTATTCACCAAATACAACATTTTGACTTCGAAATTACTTAATATCAATCCTCTGGTCGTAACTGCCGGAACTGCAATAGCTGGCGGTTTAGCCTCTGTTATATCGCCTGCCAAACTACAAAACGCTGCAGCCACTATTGATGCTATGGGAATAGAATCGCAGGTTATAAAAACCGTGGTAGTTATAGCAATTGTCTTCACCGCGGTAGCTGCTCTGCTAACCTTCATCTGGGCTTAAGCACAAAATAATAAGGGCAAGGGTACGGTATTAATCGTTTCCCTTGCCCTTTAATTTATGTATGTATATGGTATATGAGGTTTATTAACTTACACTCTTTATTGCCGGTGCGCTATGGTCAACCTCAATGGTTCCGTCACGAACCAATTTAACGAATATGTTAGTAATTAGCGGATCAAATTGAGTACCCATATTTCTTTCTATTTCATTAAGAGCGTCATTTACATTTAAGCAAGATCGATAGGGACGATTAGATGTCATAGCATCAAAAGCATCCGTTATTGAAAGGCACCTAGCCGCCAGTGGTATATTTTCACCCTTTAAGCCGCGTGGGTAACCTCTTCCGTCCCATCTTTCGTGGTGTCCGATTACAGCGGGTATCACATGATTCAATGAAGGCAAATGCTTAATAATAGTAATTGACATCTCAACATGCTGTTTAATCATTTCGAATTCTTCAATAGTCAGCCTGCCAGACTTGGTAAGAATACTTTCGGGTATGCCTATCTTCCCAATATCATGTAGAAGAGCAGCCTCCCTGATTATTTCGATATGTGATTTGTCCAATGCTAATTTACTCGCCAAAATTGTCGCATATTGCGCAACTTTTTGAGAGTGGCCGAATGTATAATGATCCTTGGCATCAATGGCAGCTGTTAACGCATATATGGTAGCGGCGAAAGTAGGTTTAGCAGAGGCTGACCTATCGGTGTTTTCATTAAATGCAGTTTCTTCTGAAGTTACTTGCGGTGTATAAATAACCGTTTGATTCTTACCTGAGTTTTTGGCAGTATACATGGCAAGATCCGCCCGTTTCAATAGCTCTTTTCCATTGGGCGCGGCATGTGGATATGTGCACACCCCGATACTGGCAGTTAAGAATCTCTGAGTAACATCAGTCATGTTAAAGAAGGATTTCTCTATGTCGAGACGAATCTTTTCAGCAATGTCGAAAGCCATTTTGGTATCATGATAGGGTAGCAATATAGTAAATTCCTCACCACCATAGCGACATATAATACCCTTTTGACCTGCATTTCGCACCAATATGGCAGCTACCATTTCCAGTGCTTTATCTCCTTCAACATGCCCGTACAGATCATTAAAAAGCTTAAATAAGTCTAAATCAATCATAAGAATTGACAACTCAGCAGAGCCAACTTTGGCCATCTGCTCACTCAGCGCTTTGAAAAAGTATCTATGGTTATGAAGCTTGGTGAGGCTATCCGTTAAAGCTTCATTCTGGGAACGGGTGAAAAGTCTGGCATTATCAAAGGCAACTGCAGTCGAAGCCCCCAGATAGGATAGCAAGTCCAAGTCATCCAGAGTGTAGGCCGTATTATTCTGCTTCCGGGTCAGCATTAGCATACCAATAAGTTCCTTCCGGCTCTTTATCGGTATAACAACTTCAATACCTATATCATGAATATCCTTTTTTTCCTTTTCCCACATGGATTTAAAAAACGGCAGGTAATATAATTCTTCTCTCGAAAGACTAGGATGATCTTTCGAAAACCATTCAACAATAGGATTGTCAAAAGAGATTTGTATTTCTGGTTTAAATATTTGGGAGGACGTCTGAAAAACGCCATAATGCCCCTGATCTTCATTCTTAGCTAAGATAAATACCTGGTTAGAGCGAATTGCCAACTGAACTGCTTCAATTAACTCTTCAGCTATACTGTTCAAATCAAGGTTATTAGAAATGACTGAGCTAAAGTTTCTTAGTGCCTGACGCTGGGAATATTCCGCACGGTAAAACATCTTATCCACCAATTTACTAGTAAACCTAAATAGTGGCTGAAACAAACCAGCAAACACTAAGGCTGTAAGAGTGGTAATATACGGTATAGCATCTTGATACAGGTAGCTAGTATGTTGATCAATATAGAGGACAATATATACATAAAGACCGGTAAGGACAGCCGCAAATATTGAATATACTATACCTCTGGTAACCATAAATCGTAGTTCCAGCATACGATACTTATAAATGGCGACAACTATAAGTATTGCATTTATTAAAGTAAACAATATATCTATAGGGTATTTTCCTAATTCGGTAATTATATTGGATAGCGAACCAACAAACATTATCATAACGCCAATAGTAATTAGACTGATTCGTCCCCATGTTGTATCACCATTACGTACGGTATTTCTAGCTTTTATTAGTATAGCGGCTATAATGATGAACATAAATACATATATTGGAGTTGCCATTGGGCCCAAAACATACACAAACTCAGTTGTTCTGACAGGGTTTCCATTAACCATAATTGTATTCGTAATCACATTGGCTTCAGCTACAACCAGACCTAAAAGGCCAATGACACAAGCTGTTACAGTTAGAGTCCCCCATATGATAGTTCTAACCACATTTAAGGAATTGGTGAATACAGATAAAAAGCAATACAATAAAAATGGTACAGACAGCATTCCGGCGATCATTATTTTGTTCCAAAATAGCGCCCCTGGGTACAAATCCACTTTCATTAAAAGAGCACCAGCTGTCCAAATAATCAAGGCCGCTAAAACCATCATAAAAATACGGATGTACTTGTCCTTCTGCGATAATACAAAAAACAGCATGAGCATACAATAGCTGGCTAATGCAACTACGGGTACGGTCCAAAAGAATAATTGAGAAAGGGGCATTAAATCACCTCTTTTCTGCTCCCGCCGCGCGCAATTTTTAAAACCTCGATAATATCATATGATGACGGATTCATTCTGCGGAGACTGCGGCCAAATACACTGGCGAATTGACTCTTTGTCCCCTTCGGTAATATTGAGACAACCAGTGGTTCAATCCCCAACATACGTTTTAAATCTTTATAGTCAGCATCAACGTACCTGAAATATATGGCAAGGTGTTCATTTATTATGTCTTTAGTTAGAGCTCCCAGCATCCCATCGGTGCCTACCTCAACATAAAGATGTAAAAAAGCCCGCTGCAAATCATCTACTTCCTTGACTGCAAACCAATCGTATATACTGAGTTTTGATATTTTCAAAGCCTCATTTATAGTTTTTTCTGAAATGCGGGTGAAACCAGCTATGTCTATTAAATTAGGACAACGGTCTACATACGCAAACTGGGGAAGTTTAATACCGTCCTCATCATTTGATAATGATAGGCATTTGAATATATCACCAACTCTGTATCTGGCAAATGCCCCTCCCTTAAGGTTTGAAATTACAAGTTCATATTCATTTCCAGCAACTAATTCGTCTATTAGATATGTATTAGGAATGTGTGATGGATCATCTATGTTAGCTTCCATTTCCGCCTTAGGAATAAACTCATAAAAGCCAACATCAGGAAAAAACACTAACCCCTTCTTACTCCATGTCTCAGTAGCAATACAAGCAGGTTCAGTACCGCCAAACATTTCCAGCGGTTTAACCCCCCAGTATTCCTCGATCTTCTTTTTTGAATAGAGAGAATCTGTTCCAGCGCAGATCAATCCTTTAAGATTCCAAATATCCTTCGGTCTTATTGGAACATTATTCTTTTTACTTTTTATCCATGCTTTTAATAATCTATAATTCATTTTAGAAGAATTCTTTAAGATATTCATACTATCACTTGAACCGCTGCTGGCAGAGAATGAGTCGCCCATTTTAACGATTATACTGCTAAGCCCGAAGAATAAATCTACACCCTGTTGGATTCCCATCTTAAAACCCACTTTATTCCTATCACCGAAAGTCATTAACTCGGCCTGCTGCGTAGGAGGAAGAAAGTTCATCGACATTTCTTCGGATATTACATGCGGAACTATTCCCGTAATGAATGGTAAAGGAGCCATTCCATAAAGGAAGTTTTCTCCCCCCCTTAATGTGAACTGCCCTCTTTGATTACTAGTAGCAAGAATCAAACATGCGATCAAATTATTTTTGTAACTGTGAATCATGCTGCTGGTATATGGAGCAACCTTTATTGGATTCGTTGCTCCCTCCCAGGTAGTCTCAATCCAAAGCAATGGTTTAGCCGGAAGGGCCGATTCCACCTTCGGCAATAAAAGATCGGCATAATCCTCATAGGTGGTAAGTGGCACCATATTTCTGAATTCATCAACACTAGCAGGTTTTTTCCCTTTCATTATCCGCTTGCCCAGCTCACAATTCGAGTAGAGCTCAATTTGCTCCAGCATAAGACGATTTTGTATTTCCATATATTGTGATTTTGTAAGATCCAAAAACCCACAGTACTGCTGCCATATTTGATCATACTGTTTATCTTTTAATTGTTGGTCTAGATTCATTACAAATCCTCCAAAATGAAATAATATACTATAACCGAAACATGCACAGTAAAGGGCATACTAAACACTTTCATCTCAGGTGTTTAGAGTGCTCCAAGGATAAAATATTCGAATTATATGTGACGTTGTCCGGATCTCAATCGATTATGTATACACTAAACCCAGTATATCTATAGATAGCCCTAATTTAGCATATTACATTTGCAAATAACTTACAATAAAATTTATTAAATTTTTCCATATTCCGCTAAAAACGATTTATAAACTCAAAAATTATATATAATAATGCTTTTATTAAGTACGATTTCTTAGAATATAGTGTGATAGACATCTTCTAATACTAACTCCATCCGGAATTAAAAATGGCACTCGAGACTTATATGTGTCATAACCATCAAATGTGTAGGGGAAAAACCAACGATCTTGTATATAAACATGAATAACGTCCATGATTGTCCATATTATTCCTGCCCATAGCATAATTATTTTCTCAGAAGCAATCCAGAGGCATAAATATAAGAAGAAAAACCATATTACGCCAGGATGGCGACAAAGGGCGTATACACCTGTATCAATCAATTGATTTGTCTCCTTTGTGCTTGTATAAGTTTTATTAAATGGTAAGGCAAAAAATAAACCATAAATCAGTAATAAAAATAAAACAATAGAAATTATTCCTGCTAATAAACGAATTGCATTAGAGATTTCAAATCTGTCAAAGTCACCCAATAGAATACCTATTGTCGAGCCTGCTAAGACCAGAATTCCTAAAGCAAAAGTTATGTTGAGATATTTATTTTGAAACTTATTCTTATTTACATCAAATATGAACAGAAAACCAAATGACAAACAACCCAGGACAATAAGAGCCATATTTCGACACCATCCATCGTTATTTTTCACATGTTAGCACATTATGGATAATATATCTATGCAGAAAAATATATAAACCCCTGATTTTCAGGGGTTTATTTACTATGGTGCGGTAGAGAGGACTTGAACCTCCACGAAGTTGCCCCCACTAGAACCTGAATCTAGCGCGTCTGCCAATTCCGCCACTACCGCATTTAAAGCTGATTTTATTCTCAGCAAGGAAAATTATATTACATGCTTGTCGATCTTGTCAAGTCTGCTGGGTGGCACAGCTTTCTTTGTTTATGAAGGCAATTTATCTTCTGCCAACAATTTGGCGCTATCACTGCGCAAGGATTAACCTTATAATAAAATCTAGGCAATACGTATATCATATTGTTTGTAGAGCCATATATGAGGAGGTGTATTTTAGTTGCGAGTTGTCGATAAGAAAGAGTATATAGTGGTAGCAATTATTTTTGTGGCTGCTATGCTCATGTTTTCCCTGTATTCTCGTAATCACGTAAATATCATTAGAGAAACTCCTGATCAGTTAGCTGTCCTGACTGAAAATGATATGACGGCCGCAAGTCCTTCAGGTAAACTAGTCGTTGGAAAATCAACTCGTGAGGAAGCAATAAAGATTTATCCGGGCGGTACTGATCTCGGCAGAAGTGGTGTTTATCGTCCCAAGGATTTAGATTGCTTGCTGACTTTTTCTCGCAGCGAAGATGTTCTTATTAGAATGGATATTGGTGTGAGTGATATCACAACCTCAAGGGGTATTAAAGCCAACGATTCCTTTGATAAAGTGGTAGAACTATACGGAAACGGATACACAAAAGCCTATGACAAGGACAAACCTCAAATTTTTGATGCCTATTATGGTGCCGATCAATATATCTTGTTTAAAATTGAAGACAATTTGGTTAATAAAATATATATCGGCAGTCCGGTTCAGTAAGGTAACAGAGAGCTTGTTCAGAACGTACAGAACACCTGAACAAGCTCTCATGTATTTTTCAATATATTGCGATGTATTCCAATCCTAGAAGCCAATTAAATTATGCTAGATTTCTCTTATGTCCAAATTATTTAGGATTCTCGGTTGTATCTGTTACAGATCCGGTGAGGAATTTCTGATCAAGCAGGTCTATATAAATATACTGAGGAGCCTTAACGATCTCTTTCCTCTTCAATAGAATGTTAACTGCATTACTGGCAGCTAAAACCGAAGCCAGTCCAACTCCAACGCTGATGGTTGGAACCGTTCTTTGCCCAGCAATGATTTCCTGCAACATTTCCACCGACATGGCCTTTGTTACATAAGAGGGAAAAACAGGCAGAATTCTTTCAATCGGTACCGACAACTCCCCAACCTTTTCTAAGTCCTCATTGGGCGGTATTTTATTATATTCTTCCAGGGTAATCCCCTGAGGATCAAAATTGGCCAGAAGTGCCCCAAACCCGATTGCCCCTGCAAAGAGGTAATAGATGTCTCTTTTTCTGGCTGCCCGCTGTAAGTAGATTGACTCCTTCCACGCCCCATAATCCATTTCATCAATAACCAGGTCGGAGCCGTCTACAAACTTGATGGCATCCGTCTCCGCAGTAATACCATTATTATCATAGTAAATGTTGGCATCAGGATAAATCTCCTTGATATTCTGATAAACCACTTCAGCCTTAAACCGCTCCATTGTGAGCATTGAGGAACCATACTGCCGATTTAAGTTGCTTGTTTCAAAGGTTCCCAAGTCGGTAATCTTTATGTTGCCCACACCCAGTCTAATCAGTCTTTCAACCAGCAAGCCACCAACCCCACCCATACCAGCCACAGCGATGGTTGAATTTTTTAGTTGCTCCTGCTCTGTTTCTGTAAATATACCAATATTACGGCAGTAACTCTCCTGGTACTGATTACTCATTAATATGCCTCCCCATAGAAGTATTTTTGGGATTCTCAGTTATTTGCCAGAATTCCCTTATCAAAGCAAATTCCAAAATTGTAAAACTAAATAATTAGCAGTCATACTCAATGGACCTTGCTTCTATACTTTATTTATATCACTTTTATTTAATTCTGACAATTTCTATCGGAATATTGATTTGTTTCAGCTAATAATCCATTAGCGGAAACAAATCAAGGGGCAAAAAGAACGGTTCTCTTGTTTGGTTTTTAAGAACCCTCTGACCAAAACAAGAGAACCGTCCCCCAGTATTTTCTTAGATCTCGTTTAACAGATTGACCATCTCAATCGCTGTTACAGCTGCATCTGAACCTTTATTGCCAGATTTTGTTCCTGCTCTTTCTATGGCCTGTTCAATTGTATCTGTGGTAATTACTCCATAAATTACTGGAACTCCTGTATTAAGGCCCACTTGGGCAATTCCTTTGGTAACCTCATTTGATACGTATTCGAAATGGGGGGTCGCTCCCCTGATCACTGCACCTAGGCAAATAACCGCATTATAACCTCTACCTACCATCTTCTGGGCTACCAGAGGCACTTCAAATGCACCCGGTACCCATGCAACATCGATGTTTTCACGGTCTACCCCATGTCTGATCAAAGTGTCCAGACAGCCCGAAAGCAATTTATTGGTAATAAACTCGTTGAATCTGGTTACTACAATTCCAAAACGCTGGCTCTCGCCAATAAGTTTCCCTTCAAATACCTTTGCCATGTTAATTAATACCTCCATACTATTAATTTTTTGATCTTTAAATTATTCCTTTTACATACTGGCTAATAGATGTCCCATCTTATCTTTCTTGGTTTGCAAGTAGCGGCGGTTTTCATCCTTAACCGGCATCTCAATGGGCACTCTTTCTGTAACTTCCAACCCATAACCTTCCAGTCCTTTTATCTTCTTGGGATTATTAGTCATCATCCGCATCTTTCTCACCCCTAAGTCGACTAGAATCTGGGCGCCTATTCCGTAATCGCGAAGATCCTCTGGAAAACCTAAGTCCAGGTTGGCTTGCACTGTGTCTCTGCCATTGTCCTGAAGCTTATAGGCCTTAATCTTATTAACCAATCCTATCCCTCTGCCTTCCTGACGCATATACAGGAAGACTCCTTTGCCCTCCTGTTCAATCATAGCAAGTGCCGTTTGTAATTGTTCACCACAGTCACAGCGATTGGAACCAAATACATCTCCAGTTAGGCATTCTGAATGGACCCGCACCAGAATTGGTTCATTTTCCTCCCACTGGCCTTTTACTAGAGCCAAGTGTTCCTTGCCGTCAAGCAGGGATTCGTAGGCGATGGCTGTAAAGTCACCATATTTGGTAGGTAGTTTAGTATCCTCAGCCCGTATTATCAGTTTTTCTTTGCGCCGACGATATTGAATCAAGTCAGCGATGGTTATTATCTTAATATCGTTCTCTTTGGCAAACTCCATCAGCTCTGGAACTCTGGCCATCGTACCATCACTACTCATTATTTCGCAAATAACCGTGGCTGGATACAAGCCTGCCAGTTTAGCCAGGTCGATAGACCCTTCGGTATGACCAGTCCGCCTTAGTACTCCACCATCTCTATAGCGCAGCGGGAATATATGACCCGGTTTTCTGAAGGCGCCCGGTTTGCTTTCAGGATCTATCAAAGCCTTAATAGTAGCGGCCCTTTCATGTGCAGAAATACCAGTTGTCGTCGTTATATGATCTACGGATACTGTAAAGGCAGTCTGATGGTTATCAGTATTTTCCAGAACCATGGGCTGGATCTCCAGTTCATCGAGACGTTCCCCGGTCATGGGCATGCAGATTAAACCTTTGGCATGGGTGGCCATAAAATTGATGATATCCGGGGTGCTTTTTTCGGCCGCTATTATTATGTCGCCTTCGTTCTCTCGGTCTTCATCATCAACCATGATCAGCATTTTACCTTCTCTGATGTCATTAATTGCTTCTTCAATGGTATTAAACATTGTATTTCCCTCCTCTTTATAAGAAACCGTGCTCAGCCAAAAACTCCGGACTTAATACTGATTTATTTTTGCCTTCACTCCTTTTCAGCAGTTTCTCCACATATCTACCTATAATATCAGCTTCCAGGTTTACAGTATCTCCTGTCTTTTTGAATCCCAGAGTAGTCATTTTAGCTGTATGCGGTATTATTGATATTGTAAAACTATCTGCCAACACAGCTACAACCGTCAAACTAATGCCATCTATAGCCACCGAACCCTTGGCTACCAAATAACGCAATATCTCCACTGGCGCCTTTATTCTCAATACCATGGCAATATCCACTTTTTGCTGCTCAACTATTGTTCCTACTGCATCTACATGACCTTGTACCAGGTGACCACCCATTCTGTCCCCCAAGCGCGAAGCCCGCTCCAGGTTAATCCGATGACCGCTGCCCAGATCTTTAAGATTAGTTTTAGCCAGGGTTTCAGCCATCATATCAGCCGTAAATTGTTCTTTATCAAAACTGGTCACCGTCAGACAGACTCCATTAATTGCGATACTGTCTCCTAGCTTCACATCCTCCAACACTTTTTTAGCTTGAATGGCGATCTGACAGGAGTTACTCCCCCGGTCTAATCTTTGCACCGTTCCCAATTCTTCGATTATACCTGTAAACATTATTTAAACCACTCCTTGAAATATCCTGTTAGCAATATGTCATCCGTAAACCTCATTAGGTCCACAGATGTTAACGTTAGTGCGTTGCTCATATGTTCAATCCCCTGTCCGCCGATCGGTGAGGGGGCCAGACGACCACCAATTATTTTGGGAGCAACAAACCAGTAGACTTTATCTATCAAATGATGTTCAAGCAAATAAGCATTAATTTCTCCCCCACCTTCAATAAGCAGGCTGCCTATCCCCTTTTCACCCAACATTTCTATTACTTTTTCGAGCGGAACAATATCCGGATTACAATTTAAGCTATATACCTCAATCCCCAGGCTCTCTAATTGAGACCTTTTGGTTAAATCAGCACTATCTGAGCAAAAAACCATGGTTCTTTGCAGGTTAGCGGTCTTGCCGATATTGCTTTTAGAAGGTAAATCGAGGCTACCATCTATTATAATTCGTACCGGGTTTCTAATATTACCTGCCTCTAATCGAGTATTAAGCATAGGATCATCTTTAAGTACCGTACCTATGCCCACCAGGATGGCATCGTAAACATTCCTCAATTCATGCACATAATTACGAGCATCATCCCCCGTTATCCATTTGGAATCCCCACTATAAGCAGCTATTTTTCCATCCAGAGTCATAGCCGTCTTTAGTGCTACGAATGGAAGTCCAGTTTGAATATATTTATTAAATACTTCATTTAAACACGAGGCCTCATGCTCCAGCACCCCTACTTCAACTTCAATACCCGCTTCCCTTAGTCTTTCAATTCCCCTGCCGGCTACCAGTGGATTAGGATCAACTGCAGCAATTACAGTTCGCTTAATTCCGGACTTAATGACAGCATCAGCACAGGGGGGGGTTCTCCCGAAATGGCTGCAGGGTTCCAGCGTAACGTATAAAGTAGAACCGTCAGCATCCTTACCAGCCTCATTTAAGGCATGAACTTCGGCATGGGGAGTACCTGCCTGATGATGATATCCTTCACCAATTATCTGACCAGCCTTAACAATGACAGCCCCCACCATTGGATTGGGATTAGTTCTGCCTAGGGCCAGTACCGCTAGATCCAGGGCTTTTTGCATAAACACTTTATCTTCCTTAATGATAATAACCAATCACCCTTTATAAGAAAACTTATGCAGCCTGATACTGCCATAAAAAAACCCCGACTTATAGTCGGGGTTTTTCGAAAAAACGAGCACAAATGAGAGCATGCGAATCTATGCAGACGCATACCTATGGCCCTTCTTCTCCTATCCAGACTATACTGTCGGCCTCGGAATTTCACCGAATCCTGCCCAAAGGCTCGCGGGCTATACCGCCGATAGGGAATTGCACCCATCCCCGAAGAAAGGAAATTGTATATATCAAACGCCTCATAATAAACGTTTGATAAAACGCTCGCAGCGCGATGCACTCAAAATGCAAATGGAAGGCGCCATAGCGCCAACATTTTGGTGCACAATTCGCGCAAGCGCTCATTGATTAAAATCTAATTAATATTAGCATCAACCGTCTTTTTGGTCAATAGAAAGTCGTTAGTTGGTTTTACCGCTTATTGTCTCTTCTATAAGCTGTTTTACCTCGGTTGTCATTATTCCGCCCGCAAATTTGGGCTGTCCATTGATAAGGGTAACTGGATAAGGATAACCCATCTGCAGGACTTGTTTCATTACGGGATAATTATCAAGTCCGACCTGGTCTACATCGACATATTTAACTTCCACTTTATCTCCATAAACTTGTTTAAGTTCATCTGTCATCTTGGTTGTTAAGTCAGCGAAATCCATAGTTGTACCACAACTAGCTGCGGAAGCGCAGTCACTGGTACAGCTTCAGCCTCCGGTATTAACTTGCGTTCCCTGGAGTACTTCTATTAATATTGTTTTATTTTCTTCTGGCATGAAGATTCTCCTCTCACAACAATTTTCTTGATTTATTATATATCCACCTGTACTTAAGGTGAAGATACACCAACTCAATCGTTTGCCACGGTATTATATGATATATTTTTACCGATTCGCTCCAAACGATACCTTAAACACTTACCTTTGTTCAAGCCTGCAATTTGATTATATTTTTTGGGGTTCAGGGTAATCAACACCAAAGGTGTCGACGGTAACTTTCTTCATGCGCTGATCTTCCTGAGGGCGATCACTGCGGTTGCGAGGCACACTCACTATCATATCGGCAATGTCCATTCCTTCCGTTACCTTGCCGAAAGCAGCGTATTGCCCATCTAAATGCGACGCGTCGGTTGTCATTATAAAGAACTGCGATCCGGCTGAATCTGGCATGCCGCTTCGAGCCATCGATATTACTCCACGTGCGTGCCTTAAATTATTGGCACAGCCATTTTGAGAAAATTCACCTTTAATGCCGTAACCGGGTCCACCCATGCCGGTTCCCTGCGGGTCTCCGCCCTGAATCATAAAACCAGGTATTACTCGATGAAAAATAGTCCCATCATAAAATCCCTGTTTGACCAAATGTATAAAGTTGTTGACTGTATTAGGGGCAATTTCGGGACAGAGTTCTACCAGTATTTTTTTACCGTTTTCCATTTCTATTGTAACTATGGGAGCTTGGCTCATCGCAATCTTCCTTTCTTATTGCAGGATATTCACCCTAAGAAATCTTATATAAGAAATGGCTCCTTATATACTCTTAAAATTCTACTAATTTAGTATGCCTTTGTCTATTTATTTTCATTAATAAGGATACTTAAATCAATTTAATAAAACAAACAATTGACATCCACCGCAAATGCATTTATAATTCATAAGCTACTACACAGCAATTGTTTATGATAGCATATTTCATTACATAAGTCAAGGTTTTATAAATGGTAAATTTGAAGTGAGGTGTGATAACAACATGGGTTTTCTTGACATTCATAGTTCTATGGCGAACATTTCAAAACATCTTTCCATTGATGAATTGCTCAAGACCAATGAAGATTCCGGTAAATATGGGTTATTGTTATCCTCCCAAGATGCTCTCGAACTTATCGAAGCAAGAAATCTGACTATTCAAAACTACGGTAGGGTTGAACTGGGTATAGATGTAGTAAAAAGTATTATATCCGAATTTTGCAGTACCCCTTACATCAACGCTCAGGATTACACCATGACCTTGCATGAACTCGTAGATATTTTCTATTATATGAAAAATGAAACCGCAGACAGAATTGGCGACAGTGAATTAATAGGTCTCATGAAAATTTATTTCAATAATTCCTGCCGTGGATCAACTGATCTTCTTAAGAATAGAGAACTTGCACTGATTGCCAGCATTTTAAAAAAGTCATGGGATTACGCTGGGGGTGATGATTAATGGTGGAAAGCAACACAAGTATCGAAAAAAGCAGCGTACTCAGGCAGGCGCATATTGATTGCGAACACTATACTCTCTCCTTACTGGAGGAAGGCAGCTATGCCGGTCTTATTGACGAATCAGGCCTGACTCGTATTCAGACTGAAATCATGTCTCTATTGAAAGAGACTTTAATTAAATATACCCACGGTGAAAGTACCTCGGTTAAATCCGAAATCGCCGAGAGTATTTTAACATCTATCCTTTACTCGGTTGATGCCCAGTTATTATGCTTTTCTCCCCAAGTTGCCTTGAATTCTCTAATAATGGATGATGTGAAGAAAACTTACCAAAAAGGTCTTGATCTCATAACCTCATGTTTTGATGAAACAAAAATACTATACAGGCAGATTGCGAATAGTAAACTACATGTGGATTTGTATGCTTACAATTCCACTATTGATGAGGCATTACCCGAGTTTTTTGCCCACTACGATCCCGTATACAGTGCTCAGAAAACTTGGGCACTGATGGACTATCCCCTGCTTTACAGCGATCTAAAGGGCAGCGGGATATACTTCATTAAACAATACCTTGAAAGTTTGGCAATAGAAGAACACTTCTGCAGCCTGTTTGATCATGAGGCTGTTGATAATCTTTTATACAACTATGGCAAGGTTTATCGTATTAATTATAGAGAAACCTTAATTAATATAATGGAGATCCTACTAACCAATTCGATTTTCTCAGTATTGTCAGGCAATAGGGCCCTTGATTTGCGTATTACCACCTATCAATATACACTGCTGCAGGAGAAATTTAAGGATTTAGATAGTGGTCTTTGTACGTCCATAATTAGCAGTGCAATTATTACATTATTGGAAGAACTCCATATCGATGCTCCTAAGATATGTGATTATATTAAGAAATACCAGGCATTGTTAATGCCGAGGTTTATTTCTGCTCTTGAAAATGATAATTTAATGAATATCATTATTATTTCTAGAGATAAAGACCAACCCCTGGACATCCGCTGGGATGAGGGCAATAAGCTGAATGATGATGATTTCAGACTTATGGTGGAGCAAATACTGGAATGCACTGTTGGGACAGATAAAGCCGCCATAATAAATTCAAGTATTAACTCTTTAGGCGACTTCATTGATGTGATGGAAGCTGATTGTTTGTTTGATACAGAATATACGGACCTGTTTACAACCCTCGGCGACATGGAATTGTCTATCCTGGTGCGCATAGTCTTCGCTGAGGAATTGAGAGTTGGCGGGACAGTTAATCTGCGGCCAATTGTTGATGAGAGACAGCTGGAAATACCTTGGCAGATTGAATTTTCCGGTTTTCTAAATGGATTGACCCCAGCGCGAATAAGAGCGATAGAGTATTTTATTCCCGCAGCGCTGCAGACCAATAAACCTTCAATATATTGATACTAATTTCTAAGTATATCTCATTCTAATTCTCTCCTATCTCAATATTTGAACATATATCAATGGATTTATCCATTAATCTCAGTATTTCAATAGTTTTCATGATTCCTTCTTCATGGGTACTCTTTTACATGTCTAATTTTATACGCCGTTACTATCC
>Ga0310040_1000956_pt1 | contig 23336 bp, 29 predicted proteins | sample EPASupsiteHSE623_FD_200237 | JGI IMG/M metagenome (GOLD analysis project Ga0310040, IMG submission 200237) | Bioremediated contaminated groundwater from EPA Superfund site, New Mexico - Sample HSE6-23 (v2) (version 2) | ecosystem: Environmental > Aquatic > Deep subsurface > Groundwater >... | reverse complement strand
AGATGTCAAAACGATATCTACCGGCTTACTTAGCCGAAATCGATTACAAGTTCAACCATAAACATGAACCCGATTTTGTTAAAAATATGCTTAAAATGCTCCTTTGTCCGTTGAAGGGATAATCGCCCAGAAGTGTCCCCGGGTTTATGCCTGAATTAGTCACGGTGCGGACTATCAGTTACTCCCGTTTTTTTATTCTCTTACGCAGAAGACCACGGGATGAATGCGCCGCAGGATTGCGCAAAGAGGGGGACTGCTTCGGAGGAATTCCTCTACGCAAAAATCCCCCAGGCTTTTAACAGATTCCACAGAGATTGCTTCTCCGCCGCAGACGGATCGCAATGACGATGCAAAGGTGTCATTTGACCCAACCTGTTTAGTCCGGTAAGTATTCATTTAAGTGTTGTATCACCGGAATTATTGTAATAAAATAGCGATATGCTGGCTCTATATCTGAATCTTTTTGTCTGGTTGTCGGCCGGGGCGTTGTATCTGCCTGTATTCATTCAGCTTTATTCCCTGCGTTGGCAATTAATAGATTACACGCACGCCTATTTTATCCTGCCTGTTGCGCTTTGGGTCGTCTGGACCAAACTTCCGTTGATCTGGGAAAAAATCAATGCTCCGCGCAAAAATACGGAAAGACTGCAGGCGGCGCTGTATTTTCTTGTTTTTGCCGCAGGGGTATTGTTGTTTGTCGTAGGCTGGAGGCAGGATTTTCTGTTTATTACCACCTTATCGCTTATTCCGTTGTCGGCAGGCCTGATCGGGTTTCTTTACGGGAGCGCGGTATTGAAAGAAGTGCTTTTTCCTATCGGGTATTTATTCCTGCTTATTCCGCCGCCTTTGGGCATTATTGATCAGGTAACCCTGCCTTTGCGGTATTGGGTCTCTTACGCGGCGGCGGGGGTGTTGAAGATAATGCATTATCCGGTCAGCCGCGAGGGCACGTTGATCTTTATCGGGCAGAGGCAGATACTGGTAGGAGATGCCTGCAGCGGTTTGCGTTCTTTGATAACGATGCTGGCGCTGGCTTTGCTTTACGCTTATCTGAATAGGGGAAGTCTAAGGAAAAAGATAATCCTTGTTTTATGCGCGGTGCCTCTGGCATTGCTGGGGAACCTGTTGAGGATAATTTCGATGTGTCTGGTAACGTTTTATTTCGGGGAGAACGCCGGGCAGAGGTATTTTCACGATTATTCCGGCATCGCCGTTTTTATCCTGGCGATCCTGGCCCTGGCGGGAATAGACCTGTTCTTGAAAGAAGGGAAGAGCCATGCCAAGAATTAAGGCGGTATTGGCGCTGGCAGTCCTGCTTACGGCGTTGAGCCTGGCGTTCTTACTGCCTAAGCCGCGTTATTCCGGAGTGGGTATCCTGCAGAGGCTGGATATTCCGGCGGCGATGACCGGCTGGTTAAGCAGGGATTTTTCCGGCGAGATCAACCTGATGGATGAGCGCTACCGTTTTGTCAGCGGCGCTTTCTCGCGCGAATACGTCAACCGTTATCAGGAAAGCCTGTTGTTCATTGTGCTCGACGCCGGTAATTTTCATAATCCCAAAACTTGTTTCCGGATGTCCGGGGCCCAGGTGCGGGAGTTGTCCGGGACGGTGTTCGTGATCAAAGGACGCAGGGTGCCGGCGCGGGTGGTCTATACCGAGGCAAAGGGCAGGGGGACTTTAGTAGTTTACTGGATGTGCGTTGACGGCAAACTTTCCGATTGGGCCGGCCAGAAATTCAAGGAATTTCAGTATACGCTTTTTAATAAGAAGAAGGCTGGTTTAATGGTGCGGTTGGATATTCCGGTTACCACGGATACGGTCGATCTTTCTTTGAAGCTGGCAGGGGAATTTCTGCGTGACCTTTCCAATTCGCTGGATGACGAGCAGTTGGGGTATTTGTTCGGGGTTCCTTTAAAAAAGGGTTCTGGGCTTTAGGCTCCGGGTTCCGAGAAAACGGGTGCTGGGTTCTCGGTTTTTGGTTCTGGGGAAATACACGAAGGACGAGGCACTTTGTTATTGTGTGGAATTGAGTAAGTGTTCACCCGTGTGAAGAAAAGGAGCGTAGTCTCGTCAACGCATCAGTGGCGGGCGAAGCCTAGCCAACGTATTAATGGCTGGCGAAGCACGAGGACCGGGGCTTGGATTAAAATCTTAGAATCCTTTTGTCTTGACAAGAGAAGAAAATATATGTATCTTAACCATATGCTGAACAATATAAGTAAAAAAGCCATTTTAGCAGTTATATTTGGGTGTCTTTTCTGCGCGCAGCCGGCGGCAAAGGCCTGGGCGGCGATTGACGATTATGCCGCGTTCTATACGGTGGCGAGTTCCGGCTCTACCAGTGCAACTTCCGAGTTTAATTTGGATAGTAAACCCTGGCTGTATCTCAAGTTTAATACGACTGATGATATCGTAAATAGCGTAAGTTGGTCTACCCCGGAAAGTTTTGATGTCGCAACCTCGCCTGTTGTGGTAGCAAATCTTACCAGTACTTACAGCGAATACTGGATTTCGATGAGCGACGCGGATTGGAATACTTATGCGGCAACCGGGGAATGGAATGTGGCCGCGCTTTCCAGATCCGGCTTAAAAGGAAATTATACTTACTATATTCAAGATAAAGATTTTACCGTCACTCCCGAACCGTTAAGCTGCGTGTTGTTCTTGACCGGCGGCGGATTGCTGGCAGTGTTGAAAAGAAGACGTAAGGCAGTTAAGGCGTAGCAGGGATTTAGGTTATCCGTCCGCAAGCGGGATTAGGCGGAACAATGCGGCGGTTTTTTATTGAATTATTCGTAAACCAATTTAGAAAGGTTTATTAGAAGATGTTGAGACTCAAGCTGATTTCTTTATTAGGAGTATTGTTGTTGAGTTGTTTTACTGTATGCTTGCCGAAGGCGTCAGCCGAATCTTCCCCATCTTCTTTATTTGAGAAATTCTATATGGTCGTTGCTTCAGGAAGCACGGCTGCTGTTAAGAATAATGAGTTTTCTCTGGGCCAAGTGCCGTATCTTTATATAAAAGCCAGCAGCGCGGATTTAAATTGGTATAGTAATTTAATATCGACTTGGACTTCGTCTTCCTATACCCCGTATTATATTGAATTTCCCGCAGGAGATTACCTTTATACCACTGGACAGGAAGCTTGGATAGCATTTGACGCTGAATATTGGGAAGATATCGTAGAAACGGGCGATTGGAATGTAACCGCATCTATTTCTGGATATAACGGGACGACAGCTTTTAAAGTTACCTCTTCTCCCACCGTTACCCCCGAACCGATATCTGCAGTTTTATTCCTCACCGGCGGCGCGGCGTTGTTTCTGCGCAGACGGCGCGGTACTGTTATGAAGCACGAAGCATGAGGCACGAAGCATGAAGGACGAAACTGCTAAAAGAGACCACAGTTACGAAAGACGAAGCAAGAAGCATGAGGGACGAAAAAGATTGAAGCGCGAGGGAGGAGGCAGGAAAGATACAGAAGCACGAGAAGAAGTCCATATTCCACAGTCGATGGTCCACAGTAAATACACGGAAGACGAAGCAATCTTATTCCACAGAGATTGCTTCGCAAAAGACGCTCGCAATGACAATCACGAAAAAGCTAACCGCATTAAATATCCCCAGAGATCTTAATCGATAGCCTATTGTTACATAAGTTTCTGATAATCGAAAACCGGAATTAGATCCCTGCATTGCTTACTCCGTCCTTCGACTACGCTTAGGACACACACCTGATCTAAATTGAATATGTTCGTTCGAATGCAGAGCAAGCGTCAGTCTGCGGCGACTCTATGCGCTGTTTAAAAAACTTATTTAACAGCGCACTAACCCAGATTGTCCGTCATTGCGATACCGCCGCAGGCGGGAGAAGCAATCCAATCCGCGCAATTGTTATCTAAACAACTATACCGCAGTGTGTTACGTCCATCGTTTAAAAATAATATTTGACAGTTTTACCTGTCGGCAGTAAAATATTGCAAATCCCGTAAAGGGTGGGAGTCGCAGTAGTTCAGCAGTATATAGCCTTTTCGGCTATAAGAATTATCCTTCGGTTGTTTTTTCTGCAGTCGGCGTTTCGCAGGATGAAGGCCGGAAGGCTCCCTTCGTTTTCCCTCATATTACTCTTCAAGGAGCGGCTATAATGAAAGAAATACGTATTCACGCAAGGGCGGGACAGGGCGCCATTACCACGGCTTCATTGCTGGGGTATGTTTATTTCCTGCAGGGGAAGTATCCGTATGCGTTTCCGAATTTCGGCGCGGCGCGTATGGGAGCGCCGATGAACGCGTATGTGCGCGTAGATTCCAAACCGGTGCGGCTGCGCAGCCAGATCTACGAGCCGGATTATCTGCTGGTGATCGATCCGACTTTAATGCGCGGGTTCAATTGTTTTTCCGGCCTGCAAGAAGAAGGTATCGCCATAATCAACGGTAAAGAGGGCGAAGTGGATATACCCAAGCTTTCCGCGCGGCAGAAAGCGCTGCTGGTCCCGGCGACGGAGATCGCCATGAAGACCATCGGCAGGCCGCTGGCGAACACGGCTTTGCTGGGGGCGTTCGCCGCCGCCACGGGCGAGTTCAGCCAGGAAGCGCTGTTGGAGGCGATCAAAAGGAGATTCAGCGGTAAGGCGTTGGATGGGAATATCGCGTCGGTAAAAGAAGGATTCGAGTACGTCAAACACAAATATAACGAGGTAAAATAATGTTCGGTCCACTTATTTGCAAGCCCGGTTCCAGCAAGAGCAATAAAACAGGTTCATGGCGGGTCGAGAGACGGCCGAAGTTCCTGCAGAAGAATTGCATCGGCTGCCGTATGTGCCTGGTGATCTGCCCGGAAGTATGTATCGAGGGCGAAGGAAAAAATACTTATAAATTCGACCCGGATTTCTGCAAGGGGTGCGGTAATTGCGCCGCCGTTTGTCCTAAGCAGGACATCGAAATGGTGAAAGAAGAAAATTAACCGCGGCATCCCTTAAACTGAAAAGGAATAGCTATGAAAGAGTTTGTTGAAGGTTCACACGCAGTCGCGGAGATCGTCCGCCTTTGCAAGCCGGGCGTGATATCCGCTTATCCGATAACTCCGCAGACGCATATCGTCGAGGACCTGGCCCAGTTCGTGTCCGACGGTAAACTCGCCGCGCAGGCCGTCAACGTGGAATCGGAACATTCCGCCGCGTCGGTCGTGCTGGGGGCTTCGGCCACCGGAGTGCGTTCTTATACGGCGACCAGTTCCCAGGGGCTGTTTTATATGTTCGAAGTGCTTTTTAACATCTCCGGGTTACGGCTGCCGGTGGTGATGACCTGCGCCGCCAGGGCGGTTTCGGCGCCGATCAATATCTGGAACGACCATCAGGACGCGGTTTCTTTGCGCGACAGCGGCTGGATCCAACTGCACGCCGAGGACATCCAGGAAGCCGTGGATCTGCATTTGATAGCTTACAAACTCGCCGAGAATAAGTCGGTGATGCTGCCGGTAATGGTCTGTATGGACGGTTTTATTCTTACTCACGGTATCGAAACGGTGGACATTCCGGAGCAGGCGCAGGTCGACAGTTTCCTTCCGCCGTATGTGGCTCCGTATAAACTCGATCCGGCCGCCCCGATAACTATGGGCCCTCTGGTTGATCCGGATTATTATATGGAAACCCGTTACGCTATGCAGGAAACCCATAAGCAGGTGCTGGAACTGATCCCCGGGATCACCGCGGAGTTCGCGAAAACCTTCGGCAGGCAGTATAACGGCTTGGTGGAAGGGTATCATATCGAGGACGCCGAACGCGTGATCGTCGCCATCGGTTCGGTCTGCGGCACGGTCAAGGAAGTCATAGACGAATTCAGGGCCAAGGGAAAGAAAATAGGTTTATTGAAGGTTTCCTGCCTGCGGCCGTTCCCGGCGCAGCAGATATACGACGCGCTTAAAGGCGCCGCCAAAGTGGCGGTAATAGACAGGGCGTTGTCCATAGGCTCGACCGCGCCGCTGGCTTCCGAGGTCAAGGCCGCTTTCTTCGGCAAGAAGAAGGCGCCGTCGGTAATCAGCAGTTTTGTCGTCGGCCTGGGCGGCAGGGATATCACCAAGGATTCGATCAGGGAAGTCGTTAAATTACTCAACGGCAGGGAAAGAAACGGCGAGTTCATAGACCTGAAGCCGGAACTTCTAAAGGAGAGTTATGAATAAGAACCTTTTTGTCTCGGGTCATACCGCCTGCGCGGGATGCGGCCAGTCCATGGCGGCGAGACTTGTCATAGACGCCAGCGGGCCGAATACTATAATCGTCAATAACACCGGCTGTCTGGAAGTGTTTTCCACCAAATACCCGGAATCGGCCTGGGAAGTGCCGTTCATACATTCTCTTTTCGAGAATTGTTCGGCCGTGGCCTCCGGCGTGGAGTCGGCGCTTAAATTCCTGAATAAAAAAGAAGGCATCAACGTCATCGCCCAGGCAGGGGACGGAGGGACCGCCGATATCGGTTTGCAGGCCCTTTCCGGAATGCTGGAACGCGGGCACGATATCCTCTTTGTCTGTTACGATAACGAAGCTTATATGAACACCGGCGTGCAGCGCAGCGGTTTGACGCCTTTCGATTCCAATACCACCACCAGCCCGGCAGGCAGCAAGTCTTTCGGCAACTTAAGGCCGAAAAAAGCGATGCCGGAGATCGCCGTGGCGCACGGGATACCGTATGTCGCGACAGCGTCGGTGGCGTTCCCGCAGGACATTCAGAGAAAAGTAAAGAAGGCCTTTTCCATAAAGGGGCCTAAGTATATGCAGATCCATGTTCCCTGCCCGCTGGGGTGGAGGCACGATTCGGCCCTCACTTTAAGCGTGGCCAAGGCCGCTGTCGATTCCGGCCTTTATCCGCTGTTTGAATATGAGAACGGGCAGCTCTCCGCTGTGCGTAAACTTCCGCAGGCCAAGCCGGTGGAAGAATACCTGAAGATGCAGGGTAGGTTCAAGCACCTTATGGGCGCCGCCGAAGAAATAAAGAAGGTCCAGGAGATTGCCGACGGCAATATCAAGAAATACGGCCTTAGGGACCAGATCTCCGGGAATTAGCGGAAGGGGGTAGGTTATGGGAAAACAGGCAAGGGCAATAGTAGAAGTCCCGTTGAAGGATGTCGTCAAGGACCTGACAAAAGCGTACGCCGACGAATGGCTGGCGCATTACCTTTATTGGTATATGGCGCAGATCGTTTGCGGTAAGGCTTACGAGGATATGAAAGAGGCCCTTGAAAAGATAGCCAACGACGAGAAAGAGCACGCGACGGAACTGGCCGACCTGATCATAAAACTCGGCGGGGTTCCGATAGCCAATCCCATGGAACTGGAAAAGAACGCCAACGCGCCTTATATTATCCCGCCCAAGAACGGCGCGGATATCAACCGTATGATCCGGATAGTCACGGAAGCTGAGGCATCGGCGATAGATGTTTACAATAAGATCGCGAAAAAGACGTTCGGCAAGGACCACGTGACGTATCAGCTGGTCACGCACATCCTCGCGGAGGAAGTAGAACACGAAGAGATGTTCGAGAACCTTATGGACCGATAAAGTAGGACCCGGACCTCGGCAAAACGGGCCCGGGGTAATTCAATCAGGAGGACAAAAATGGCAAAGGTAAGTATTAACGCTTCTGTGTGCGTCGGCTGTGGTTTGTGCGAGCAGTTGTGCCCGGAAGTGTTTGAAGTTCAGGCTGACGGCGTCGCTCACATTAAGGCGGATACCTGCAATACGCATAATGTCAATGAGATCGTAGAACAGTGCCCTGTCAGCGCTATCAGCGTAGCCTAAACAGACAGTAATAAATCAAAAAACCCCGCGTGAAAACGCGGGGTTTTTTATTCTCCTACGCAGAAGACCACGGGATGAATGCGCAGGGTGAACGGAAAGGTATCGCTGAAAAAAGAGGGTAACTGCTTCGGAGGAATTTAGCTCAAGCAGCAGAGAAACCCCGGGCTTTAGCCCGGGGAGCTTCATTGCTTTAGTCTCCTAATTCCTCGTGATCAGAGGCTTCGTTGTATTTAGAACCCAGAACCCCTAACACCCAGAACCGGTTTATTGTATTCTTCAGAACCGTTTCGCGCCGGATTTCTTATCCAGTTCCTGGAGGAATTTGCCGAAAACCTCATTCTGTTTTCTCAACAGCACTGTGCGCGAGAATTCATCTTTTTCCTGGGCGAATTTCTTTTCATCGATGGGCTTGAACGATTCCGGGGTGATTATGTAAAAGCCGGAAGCGGCTTCTATCACGCCGCTGTATTGTCCGGGGGAGAGCTTTTTCGCCTCGGTATAGAACGCGTCAGACGCACCGATGCCTTCGATATAACTGCCGAACTTGAAGTTGCCGGTCTGTCCGGATTTCAGGGATAAGGATTTAGCAAGCTGTTCGAGGGAAACAGGCTGTTTGGCTTCGAGAGCGCTTTTGATTTTTGTCAGGCAGCTTTCGATGCGCATCCTGGCTTCCTGTCCGGCTCTCTGTTCGAGCATACGTTTCTTTATGTCGGGTTTTATCTCTTCCAGGGCCGGTATATAGGGTTCTTTTTTCTCTTTTATTCTTAAGATGAATATTCCGGAAGCGGTTTTGATCGGAGGCAGGAGCCGCCCGGGCGTTCCGCCGGCGAGCTGCGCGGTCAGTTCCGAAGACCAGCCTATTCCGGGCACAGGGCCGTTCTCCGGGAAGAACCCGGTTTCTTTGGCTTCTAATCCCGTCTTTTTAGCTTCGGCCGGGAAATCCCCCGTTTTCGAGAGCCGGTTGAGCGTATCGCGTATCCGGCTTTCCTGGGCGGAGGGTTCGAGCAGGACATATTCGAGGTTATAAGATAGCGGTTTTTTGAACTGCAGGCTGTTGGCCGTAAAGAAAGCTTTTATTTCCTCGTCCGATACGGAAAGTCCCGGCATTATCTCCGCGGGCAGGGCGGCGATGTATTTTAGGTTCAATTCTTGGTTGGCTTTATCGTAATTCTCTTTTATCTCGGCATCGGATACTTTCACTCCGGAGGTCACGCTTTCGAAAAGCCTGCCTATGGCCAGGTCCCCGCGCACCTGTTCTTCGAAAGTGCGGGCCGGCACGTGGAATACATAGCGCAACACCTGCCTGTATTGTTTTTCGTCGAATTCGCCCTTTTTATTCTGCATAAAAGGATAGCTCTGGATCGCCTCTACGACTTCTTTGTTCGAAATGCTTATTTTCCGGCGCGAGGCCTCTTCCAGCATAATCAGGCGCTGCCACGCCTGTTCTTCCAGGTTCAGGTATTGTTGTATCTGTTGGAGATTCTCTCCGAAGCGCATAACCGCAAGCGTCTTCACCGACTGGAGCGCGGTTTTGTAATCCTGCGAGGAAATTTTCCTGCCGTAGATTTTGCCGGCATAGAAGTTTTTATGGTCGGAACGCTTCAGGGAGTCGAAGAATCCCCAGAGCACGAATCCCGGCAGTATGGCTATCAGAAGGATTATCCAAACAGTCTTTTTAGTTTTTTTGCTCAACATAGCTAACCTCCGTAGGGGAAATATGCCGGGTTATTTATATCAGCAACTGGATGAGCGCAGCCGCGCACCAGCTGACCACGGCGATATAGGCCGGGATATGTATATATTGGCAGACGTCATTATCGAAGTACATTTCCGGATTCTTCCAGATATCCTCGCCGCTGGTAAAGGTAGAGAAGTCCGTTATCTTGCGGAAGAGAAAGATATAAAGATAGTAGAAGCAGCAAGCTATAAAAGTTAACGTGAAAATATTACGAATGATGATGAACGCCATATTTTGACCTTATCTTTTTATTCTTTACCGCGTTGATACAGCCGCATTTTTTAATTATACTATTTTTGTGGTCAAATGGCAAATGACAAATGTCAATTAGTTGCTTTACAAAAGGCCTTTCAATCTGTATAATTAAGAAACTATTCGCTGGGTGTTCCTGAAAAGGACACCCTCTTTAGGTGCGTATTGCGTTTTTGTCCGCAAGATTTAATTATAATCGAAAAACGCGTTATTCTCCTGCGTAGAAGACCACGGGATGAATGCGCGTGGTGAACGGAAAGGTATTACCACATAAAGAGAGTGACTGCTTCGGAGAAATTTCGCTCAAATAACAGAGAAACCCCGGGTTGAATCCCGGGGAGCTTCATTTAAAATAAAAGATTCTTTAAAAAACATATCGGAGGTTGTATGTCCGTAACTAAAGCGCAGAATAAAACGTTAAAACTCGGCTTACCCAAGGGGAGCCTTCAGGAAGCCACATTCAAGATGTTCAGGAAAGCGGGATTCAATGTTTCTCTGCCTTCGGAACGTTCGTATTTTCCTTCCACCGGCGACCCGGAGATCGAGGCGATACTGCTCAGGGCGCAGGAGATGTCCCGTTATGTCCAGGACGGAGTGCTCGATTGCGGGATCACCGGAGAAGACTGGATAATCGAGAACGGCTCGGACGTGGTCAGGGTCACCGACCTGGCTTACGCGAAGCAGAGTATGAGCAAAGTGCGCTGGGTGCTGGCGGTCCCTGAATCTTCCGGAATAGACTCCGTCAAACAGCTGAATAATAAACGCATCGCTACGGAATTGGCCAATGCCACCAGAAAATACCTGAAGGACCACAAGGTGAACGCCGAAGTGGAATTCAGCTGGGGCGCCACCGAGGTCAAGGTCAATTCCGGGCTGGTGGACGCGATAGTGGACCTGACCGAGACCGGCAGGAGCCTGAAAGCCAATAAGCTGAAGATAATCGCCACCATCTGCGAGTCCACGACGCAGTTTATCGCCAATAAGAAAGCCTATAAGGATGCCTGGAAGAACGAGAAGATGCAGCAGATCGCGCTGCTTTTGAAAGGCGCGATAAACGCGGAGGAAAAGGTCGGCCTTAAGATGAACGTCCGCAGGAACGATCTGAAGAAGGTCATCGAACTTCTTCCGGCGTTAAAAAGGCCGACGATATCCGGGCTGGCGCAGGAAGAATGGTGCGCCGTGGAGACGATCATAGACGAGAAAGTAGTGCGCACCTTGATACCGGGTTTGAAAAAAGCCGGGGCTGAAGGTATAATAGAATATCCTTTGAACAAAGTGATTTATTAAACTGGGGATTCCGGATGTAAAATCCGGGTTAAAGGGAGGGCAAAATGCCTTGCGGTAAGAAAAGAAAGAGAATCAAGATACGGACGCATAAAAGAAAGAAGATGCGCCGTCGTCTTCGTCACGTGAAGAAGAGAGACTGGAATTAGTATCCGTTAAACGCGGAGACAAAATCCCCGCGGAATCCGCTAACGCGGAAGGCCGCAGGGGATTTTGTCTTGCGGTTCCGCTCGAGCCCCTGGATAAAAATGATTTTTAGGCCGTCATTCAGAGCAAGAAACTTTATCATCCGCCGTCCGGGGCCTGGTTCCTGTCTTTTCCGGGGGCTGGTCTTCCCGGCGATATTCCTCGTTTTTCTCGGCGCCGGCCGGTGCCTTGCGGCGGGAAATCCCGGATCTACCGCTCTTAGTCATTACATTACCGGGATGATCTACAACCGCCGCGGCGAACAGGAGAATTCTATCCGGGAATTCCGGAAAGCCCTGAAGGCCGACCCGCAGAATGTCTTTATACGCATAAAACTCGCCGTCCGTTATATGCACGGGGAAAATTATCCGGCGGCCATCGATGAACTGCAGGCCGCTTGTAAGCTGCGCCCGGATATGGCGGAACCGCACGCGCTGCTTTCGCTGGTGTATTATTTGCTGGAAGAGCCTGATAAGGCGATCCAGGAATACGAAAGCGCGCTAAGCGCGGTGGCGGAGAATAAACCGGACGACGCGGAGATCTCGGGCAGCCTGGGCCGCCTGTATCTTTACCGTGGTAAATTAGAGCAGGCCGAACAGGTGTTCCGTAAAACGGTAAGCCTGTCGCCTTCTTCCTGGGAAGCCCACTATTATCTCGGGGATATTCATTACCGCCTGGGAGATAAAAAAGGCGCGGAGAAAGAACTGGTCAAAGCGATAGCCTTGAACGCCGACTGCCACCAGGCGTTGAATTACCTCGCTTATATGTATATCGAAGAGGGCAGGAATTTCAAAGAAGCCGAGGCGATGGTAAAACGGGCGGTGTCTCTGCAGCCCGATAACGGCGCTTATGTGGACAGCCTGGGCTGGCTGTATTTTAAAAAAGGGATGATGAAAGAAGCGGGAAGAGAGTTGAACAAAGCCGCTTCATTGTTAAACGATCCGGTGATATTCGACCATCTGGGCGATTTCTATATTAAGACTGGTAATAAAGAAAAAGCCGCGCAGCAATGGCGGCAGTCCCTGCAGCTCGACCCCAAACAGGAAACCGTGAAAGCGAAGTTAGCGGCGGTGGCCGGGCAGGCGGAGAAAGACGGAGAACCGGTTAAAAATGGGAAATGAAGCTTTAGAGATAAAAGAACTCCAGGAAAAAGCCAGGCAGGTCAGAAGAACGATCATTCAGATGCTTTCCACGGCCGGTTCCGGCCACCCGGGAGGCAGCCTTTCCTCCGCCGATTTAGTTACCGCGCTTTATTTCTCCGTGTTACGGTATAAGCCTTCCGACCCGTCGTGGCCGGAGAGGGACAGGTTCCATATGTCAAAAGGACATTGCTGTCCGTTGTGGTTCGCCGTTCTATCGGCTGCCGGATACCTGCCGCAATGCGAATTGGCGACCCTGCGTAAGTTCGGTTCGATCCTTCAGGGGCATCCCGATAAGCGCGCCCCGGGCGTGGAATTGTCTTCCGGTTCCCTGGGGCAGGGGCTTTCCGTGGGGGTGGGGATGTCGCTGGCGGCGAGGCTCGATTCAAGGGCCGGCCGGGTCTATGTTTTGATGGGCGACGGGGAAACACAGGAAGGCAATATCTGGGAAGCGGCGATGGCCGCCGCCCATTACAAGTGCGATAATCTCTGCGGCATACTCGATTATAACGGTTTGCAGATAGACGGCAGGACTTCGGATGTAATGAACCTTGAGCCGATAAAACTTAAATGGGAAGCGTTCGGCTGGCACGCTATAGAAATAGACGGGCACGATATGTCCGCGATCCTCGGCGCGTATAGGGAAGCCGCCGGCGTAAAAGGCAGGCCGAGCGTGATCATCGCGCATACGGTCAAGGGCAAAGGCGTTTCTTTTATGGAGAATAATGTCGATTTTCACGGGCGCGCCCCCACTAAAGAAGAGACCGAGCAGGCGTTGAAGGAACTGGCGTAACCGGCGCGGAGATGAATTTTATGGCTGAATTACAATATCAAAGGGATGTTTACGGAAAAACGCTCGTGGAACTGGGGGAGAAGGACGAAAATATCGTGGTTCTGGACGCCGACCTTTCCAGTTCCACACGGACGGGATTGTTCGCCAAGGCGTTCCCGAAAAGATTTTTCAATATGGGGGTGGCGGAACAGAATATGATGGGGGTTGCCGCCGGGCTTGCGGTATCGGGAAAGACCGTGTTCGCCTCCACTTTCGCCATCTTTGCCACCGGACGCGCCTGGGACCAGGTGCGTAACGGGATCTGTTATAATCATCTTAACGTTAAGATCGTAGCCACGCATGCCGGCCTGACGGTCGGCCCGGACGGGGCCAGTCACCAGGCCCTTGAAGACCTGGCTTTGATGCGCGTCATCCCCGGGATGAACGTGATCGTGCCTTGCGACGGGCCGCAAACCAGGGCCGCGGTGATCGCGGCGGCGGCAAGCCAGGAGCCTTTTTACATCCGCCTGGGGCGGGCCAAGGTGCCGACCATAGAAGGGTCTGCGGATTTTCAGATAGGCAAGGCCCAGGTGCTGAGGGACGGCAAAGATGTTTCCATTATCGCCTGCGGGATGATGGTAGGCAATGCCTTGAGCGCCGCGGAGGCTTTGGCGGCTAAAGGGATACAGGCGCGCGTAGTAAATGTGCACACTTTAAGGCCTTTTGATACGGATGCCGTGAAAGAGGCGGCGCGCGCCGCGCGCGGCATAGTCGTTTGCGAGGAACATTCGGTGATCGGCGGGCTTTGCTCCGCGGTAACGGATACCCTGGCAGGGGAATTCCGCGGTAAAATAATGAAAATCGCGGTAAAAGAAAAGTTCGGGCAGTCCGGGGAACCGGATGAACTGCTCAAAACCTATAAACTTACCGCGGGTGATATAGAAAAAGCCGCTTTTGACAGCCTTAACGGTTGAAACGTAAGCTGATGTCCTTAAAGAAGATCCCAGCGGGAGCGCGGGCGGTATTCCATTCATACGCCAAAGTAAATCTCTACCTGGAGGTATTGCGCAGGCGCAGGGACGGTTATCACGATATACGCACGCTCTTTGAACGTATCGACCTGCGGGATCAAATAAGTGTCCGGCTCCGCGATGACGGGATCATCAAAGTCGCCTGTAATTATCCGGGAGTGCCGCAGAATGAGGGCAATCTGGTTTACCGGGCCGCGGAAGAATTGTTCAGGCGCTGCGGTGTCGGGGGAAGGGCCGGAGCGGATATCCGCATCCGCAAGAATATCCCTCCCGGGGCCGGTTTAGGCGGCGGTTCCGGCAATGCGGCGGCGGTGCTGTTGGAATTAAACCGCTTGGCGGGGTTTAAGTTACCGTTCAGGGAATTGCGCGAATTGGCCGCCGGCATAGGCTCCGATACGGTTTTTTTCCTTTATGAATGCCCTTTTGGCCTGGGGACCGGCAGAGGAGAAGTGATCAAGCCCCTGCGCAGGCTGGATAAGCTGTTTTTTTATCACGTTCTGGTGTTTCCTTCCGTAAGCGCGCCTACCCCGTTGACCTACCGGGAGTGGGATAAACGGCGCTCTCTCCGCAAGAAAGACGTATTGACAAAATCGTTATATAATGTTAAAATAATAAATTCAGGTTATAGCCGGTATGTATTCCCCGGTTATAAAGGCGAGTTGTTTAACGGCCTGGAAAGTGTTGCTGTTGACTTGTATCCGGAAGTCAGACGCGTAAAGGGAGTTTTTGCGCGTCTTGGGATAGAAGCAAATGCCATGTCGGGCAGCGGTTCTTGTGTGTTCGCCGTGGTATCCTCACGTCGTGAGGCTTCCAATTTAGCGCGTTTAATGCGCGGCATAAACCGCCGGTGGCGTGTTTTTGCCGCCGGGACTGCGTTATCGCGGGAAGAACAGCACAAGGAGGTAGGCCGATGGAGATCACGGAAGTAAGGGTATTCCTGAAAGACTCGCCCGACAAGAAACTTAAAGCTTATGCCACGGTAACCTTTGATAACGCTTTTGTGGTCAGGAATATCAAGGTTATAGAGGGCAATAACGGCGTGTTTATAGCGATGCCGTCGCGTAAGTTGAAATTCGCCTGCCCTAAGTGCGGGTTCAAGAATGAAATTCGCAGTAAATATTGCAATCAGTGCGGCGCGCAGCTGCCGTTGACTTCCGCTCCGGTGGAGACAGACGCAGTCGGCGGAGCGCAAGCGGAACATAAAGATATCGCTCATCCTATTACCCAATCGTTCAGGGAATATCTCCAGAAAAGAATACTGGATGTTTATGAACAGGAAAGGAAGCGGGGTGGCGCGGGGATAACGGCGGAACCGGAATTCGGCGCTGAATGACCCCGTAGTGCGCTGTTACATTAATTCTTGATATATGCAGCGCACTAAGTCCGCCAATGCTTCAATCGCAGGCGATCTAATTTAGATTTTCGATTATCAGAAACTTATATAACAATGGAGTAGGGAAGGAATCAAACAGCTGCCCGGTAGTGTAATGGTAGCACATCAGAATTTGGGTCTGAGCGTTGAGGTCCGACTCCTCACCGGGCAATACTTCCCGCCTATGGCGGGAAGTATAGAGAATCGAAAGTAGAAAGTTGAGAGTTGAAAAGATAGAGAACTTTCGATTCGGTCAAATTTCTATTTTCTAATTTCAAGGTTTTAGTGATTCTCAACTGAGATCTAAAGCTGTTCGCCGCAGGCGGATTAAAATAGAGCAATCGAAAATCGAGATTAGATCAAAGAGATTCTTGATTGCGGTCAAATTTCGATTATCGATTTTCAAAAGATGGCATTTCTAATTTTAAGGTTTTAGTGATTCTCAACTGAGATCTAAAGCTGTTCGCCGCAGGCGGATTAAAATAGAGCAATCGAAAATCGAGATTAGATTAAAGAGATTCTTGATTGCGGTCAAATTTCGATTATCGATTTTCAAAAGAAGGCATTTCTAATTTTAAGGTTTTTAGTTTAAAGTATTTGATTGAAGGAAGAAGGATATTCATGTCGCCCAAAACAGAAATATTAACAAAAATAAAACAGCATTCCAAAGACCTGAAGAACTATGGAGTTAGAAAGGTCGGTCTTTTCGGGTCTTTTGCGCGTTCAGGGCAACACCCGAAGAGCGATATAGATATTCTCGTTGAATTCAATAAAGGCGATAAGACATTCGATAATTATATGGATCTTAAATTCTTCCTGGAGAAATTGTTTCATCGTAAGATAGATTTGGTAATTAAGGATGCTTTGAAAGCGCAAATTAAAAATAAAGTGCTTTCAGAAGTAAAATATGCGTAATTATAAGTTATATCTTGATGATGTATCTGAAGCGATAAAAGGGTTTTAACTCGGATTCAGAATAAATAATGAAACCACGTAAGACAGCCTGTATTATCCTTGCCGCCGGAAAAAGCACGCGTATGCGTTCCGGCCTGCCGAAGGTCTTGCATCCTTTGTGCGGGAGGCCGATGCTGCAATATGTTCTGGATCAGGCGTCGGAGTTGAAGGTTGAACGCTGCGTTGCCGTTCTCGGATATAAGCACGAGGAAGTCGCCGCCTGTTTACCCGATAAGGTCAAGGTAGCTGTGCAGAAGGATATCAACGGCACAGCTTCAGCGGTGTCGCAGGCGTTGGCCCTGTTGAAGGATTTCCGCGGTGACGTGGTCGTTCTTTACGGCGATATGCCGCTGCTTAAAGCGGATACGCTGAAAAAATTGCTTGCGGAACACCGCAGAGGCGGATTTGCCGCCACGGTATTGACCGCCGGCGTGGAAGACGCCGCCGAATACGGCAGGATCGTCAGGGACGAGTATTCCGCGATCAGCGGCATCGTCGAGGCCGCTGAGGCGGACGGCTATCAGAAGGAAATCAAGGAGATCAATACAGGCATTGTCTGTTTCGACAAAGAGAGCCTGGCCGCGAGCCTGAAGAAAGTAAAACCGCGCAACCGCAAGAAGGAATATTATCTGACCGATTGCATCGGTATATTGTATGCCATGGGGAAGGCGATCGGCGGGGTGCGGGTGAAAGATACCCGCGAGGCGGCGGGAGTGAATTCCCGCGTTGAATTGGCGTCCGCCCAGGGTATAATGCAGGCGCGTTTGAATGAAGACTATATGAAGCAGGGCGTAAGCCTTGTTTCTCCGGAAAATACCTTCATAAATTACGGCACCAGCATCGGCGAGGATACCGTGATATATCCCTTTACAGTGATAGAAAGGGATGTTAAAATCGGGAAAAACTGTTCGGTAGGCCCGTTCGCCCATTTGCGGGAAGGCACCCGTTTGGCGGACAACGTCTGCGCGGGTAATTTTATCGAGATGGTGCGCGTCAGCGTGGGGGAGAACGTTTTTGTGAAACATTTTTCCTATCTGGGCGACACGCGCGTCGGGCGCGGCGCGAATATCGGCGCGGGCACGGTAACGGCTAATTTCGACGGCGTCAATAAGCATAATACGGTGATCGGCGAGAACGCCTTCATCGGTTCTGATACGGTTTTAATAGCTCCCGCCAGGGTGGGCAAAGGCGCCAGGACCGGCGCGGGGTCGGTGGTCACTAAGGGCCGGAGCGTCCCGGACGGGGCAGTGGTCGCGGGGGTGCCGGCGCGGGCTTTAATCGGGGCGAAGCGGTAAATCAATCTGACGGGCGGTTATTTTTATCCGGCGGTATCGGGGAGAAAAATATGAATAAACTGGCGGTGTTCACCGGCAATGCGCATCCGGAGTTGGCAAAAGATATCTGCGATTATCTTAAGATCGACGTTTCAGACGCCATGGTCGGCAGGTTCAGCGAGGGCGAAGTCAGGGTAAAAATAAACGACAACATCCGCGGTAAAGACGTTTTTATCGTGCAGCCGACGTGCCCGCCGGTCAATGAAAATCTGGTTGAACTTTTAATTATGATCGACGCGCTCAAGAGGGCTTCCAGCCAGCGCATAACCGCGGTGATCCCGTATTTCGGTTACGCCAGGCAGGACAGGAAGGACCAGCCGCGGGTGCCGATCAGCGCAAAACTGGTGGCGAACCTTTTGACTACCGCCGGCGCCAACCGGGTGCTCACTATGGACCTGCACGCCGGCCAGATCCAGGGGTTCTTCGATATCCCGGTGGACCATTTGTTCGCGGTGGGCGTTTTTATCGAATATATCCAGACCCTCGGCCTGAAAGACCTGGTGGTGGTTTCGCCCGATGTCGGCAGTATCAAGATGGCCAGGTCATACGCAAAAAGGCTGATGGCGTCGCTGGCGATCATCGATAAAAGGCGGATATCTCCGGATAAGGCGGAAGTTATGCATATCCTTGGAGAGGTCGAAGGAAAGAACGTTCTGATCGTCGACGACCTGATCGCCACGGGAAGTTCGCTTTTTGAAGCGGTGGAGATATTGCATAAGTGTAAGGCCAAGACTATCAGGGCCGGTATCACTCACGGAGTGCTTTCCGGGCCCGCGATGGAGCGCCTGGATGCCTGCCGGTGGCTCGAGGAACTGGTGATCACCAACAGTATCCCGGTCAGCGGAGAGAGGGCGCATCCGAGATTAAGGACATTGTCAGTCGCGCCTCTGTTGGGAGAGGCGATAAGAAGGATACATAACGAGGAGTCGGTAAGCTCTCTGTTCGATTAGAGTTTTCCCCGTGCGTTCGGGCGGTGTTCCCGGTTACGGTAACAGCGCGGAGCGCAGGGGTTGGGCTTTACTCCGGGATTAAGCACAAGGAAGCGAGGTCGCAGTAATGGAAAAAATGTTTCTTAATATTGAAGCGAGGGGTGAAACCGGCAGGGGCAAGGTCAAAGCGCTCCGCGGAAAGGGCTTTATTCCCGCCGTTATTTACGGCGAAGGCAAAGAGGGCCGCTCGGTGCAGGTCTCTAAGCGCCAGATCTTCGACCTGGTGCATAAGCACAGGCTGGAGAACGCGCTTGTGACGTTAAAGATGGAAGGGGAAGCCGAAAGGCCATGCCTGATAAAGGACATCCAGCACGACCCTTTGCGCGGGGATATTATTCACGTCGATTTTAACGCTATCGCGATGGACAAGAAGCTGCGCATTAACGTGCCGGTCATCGGCGACGGCGAGCCTTCCGGAGTCAAACAGGAAGGCGGTTCCCTGGAGCACACGCTTTGGGAAATAGAAGTCGAGTGTCTTCCGTCCGATATACCGGAGAAGATCGTGGTGGATATCAGCGGCCTGAAGCTGGGCGAAGCCATCCACGTCAGAGACCTGAAACTGGCTGCGGGAGTCAAATCCCTTACCGATCCGGACAGCGTGCTGTTCACGGTAGCCGCTCCGACGGTGCAGGCGGTAGAGGAAGAAGCCGCCGAAGGGGAAGCCAAAGCGGAACCCGAAGTCATAAAAGAGAAGAAAGAAGTCCCGGCGGAAGAGTCTAAAGATAAAGAGAAGAAATAAACTGATGAAGTGCATCGTCGGCCTGGGGAACCCCGGAAAAGAGTATGTCAATACCAGGCATAATCTGGGCAACCTGCTGGTGCAGTCCCTGGGGCGCGATCTCGGATTGGTCTTTAAACGGGAAAGCGGGGTTTATTCATTTACCGCTTACGGCGTTGTCGACGGCGTAAAAGCCGCCCTGGCGCTGCCGTATACATATATGAATCTGTCGGGCCGTGCGGTTAAGGCCCTGACCGCTAAATACGGGCGGGAGGGATGGGAACTGCTGGTGGTTTGCGACGACCTGGATTTTGATCTCGGGACGGTCCGCCTGAAACAGGGCGGGTCTTCCGGAGGGCATAAGGGAGTCGAATCGATCATTCAGTCTCTGGGCGGCAGTGATTTTTGCCGTTTACGGATGGGGATCGGCAGGCCGCCGGCCGGTTACGACGCGGCCGAATATGTGCTGGAGAAATTCGGCCCTTTTGAGAAATCAGCCCTTCCCGGCATACTGGAGGCGGCAAAGAAGTGTTCTAAAACCTGGCTGACGGAAGGAACAGGTAAAGCGATGAACCGTTTTAACGCCGGCGCGCAGGATAACAGTAAGAATAGAAAAGGAGTAAGGCAGGATGAATAAGTATGAAGCGATGGTGATTGTGAGGCCTGAACTTTCCGAGGAGGAAAGAAAGGTCGTTTTGACGCAGCTTACGGATACGATAACCGCCAACGCCGGTGTCGTCGCGCAGGCGGCAGTCTGGTCGGAGCGCAGGAAACTGCAATTCCCGATCAAGAAACACTCGGAAGGCGTTTATTACCTGATCGATTTTTCCGCAGATCCCGCGTCTATCGAGAAGCTCCGCGAGGTTTACAAGCTGAATGATAACGTGTTAAGGGTACTTATAACCGTGCAGGAAGGCAAGTAATCGCTTCCTTAACCGGGCCGGGAGGTGTGATATGGCTAATTTTAACCGGGTGTTGCTTATCGGTAATCTGACCAAGGATCCGGAATTGCGTTATACCCCGCAGGGCACCGGCGTGGTTAATCTGCGTTTGGCGGTGAACCGCAAGTTCAAGGACAGGAATCAGGAGTTAAAAGAAGAGACGTGTTTTATCACGGCGGTCGTCTGGGATAAGCAGGCCGAGACCTGCAACCAGTATCTGCGTAAGGGGAGCCCGGTTTTTATCGAGGGCCGGCTCCAGTCGCGTTCCTGGGAGGACAACGCCGGGCAGAAACGCAGCACAATCGAAGTAAGGGCCGAACGCGTGCAGTTCCTCAGCGGAGGCAGCGGCAGGGAGAACGGCGCAGCGCCGGCCGAAACTAATACTGAACATTCCACGGAAGCAGAATGGATGGGAGAAAGCGAGGAGAAGTTAAATGAGAGAGAAAATCAGGAAAACGCCTAATAAGAGACGAAGAGACGCCAATTCTTCCGGGCGCAAGAGAATCTGCCGTTTTTGCGCCGACAAGATGAAAGAGATAGATTATAAAGATATCAAGAGGCTTGAATTCTTTATGAGGGACAGGGGAAAGATCGTTTCCAGCCGTCTCTCCGGGAATTGCGCCGGGCATCAGCGGAGACTTGTGACTGCAATCAAAAGGGCGAGATTTCTGGCCCTGTTACCTTATTCGAGGGCTTAAAATGAAAGTGATACTTACCGATAACGTGGAAAAAGTCGGCAAATTGGGGACTGTCGTGACCGTTAAGGACGGATTCGCCCGTAATTTTCTGTTTCCCAGGAAATTGGCGGTGCCTTCCACCCAGGGAAACCTGAAGGCGCTGGAAGCGAAGATGAAGAAAAAGGCCAAGGAAATGGAAGCTTTGAAGAAGGACGCGGAAAAGACGCGCGCGCGCCTTGAGACCCTTTCTTTGACCATGGCCGTGCTTACCCATGAGGACGAGAAACTGTACGCCGGCATCTCCACCGTGGATATTCTTCAGGCGCTCAAGGACGAAGGCATCGCGCTGCAGAAAAACGATATCCTGCTGGAGGAACCGATACGGGCCCTCGGCATTTATGAAGTCCCGGTCAAGCTTCACCCGGAAGTCGACGCTAAAGTCAAAGTCTGGGTGGTGAAGAAGTAATAAAAGACAGGTTCTGGGTTTTGGGTACTGGGTTCTAAGAACTAAGGCAATTAAAAGAAGAAAACAAAATCGGTTCTATGTTTTTTGAAAGCCGGAACCCGGGATCGAGAACCTGTTTTGAATTAACCAAAAGCGGACTTTGTTTTTTTATTACCCAGAACCCAGCACCCAGAACCATTTTTTATAATGCCCACGGACACATCCATCGAAAAACTCCCGCCTCAGAATCTCGACGCCGAAATGGCCGTCCTCGGTTCTATGCTTATGGACGAGGAAGCTATCGCGGTCGCGGCGGAGCATCTTTCGAAGGAGTGTTTCTACAAGGATTCCCACCGGAAGATCTTCGAGACCATCCTGGACCTTTTTAACGTCAATAAGGCCGTCGATCTGATCACGCTCACCGATGAACTGCGCCGCAAAGGGATCCTCGACGAGACCGGCGGAGCCAGCTACCTGGCGTCCCTGGTGAACGCGGTCCCTTCGGCCGCCAATATCCGGCATTACAGCGGGATCGTCCGCGATAAAAGCGTGCTGCGCGGGTTGATACACAGCGCCACGCGTATAATCTCCTCCTGTTATGAGAACGAAGGCAATGTGCGCGAGGTGGTGGATAACGCGGAAAAGCTGATCTTTGAGGTGAGCGACCGCCGACACCGCGGCAGCGCGACGCATTTGAAAGAGATCATCAAGGACAGCATCGAGCTCATCGACCGTTTATACCAGAAGAAGGCGCACGTCACCGGCATACCCACGGGCTTTACGGACTTCGACACTATAACTTCCGGGATGCAGCCGTCGGACCTGATCATAGTGGCCGCGCGCCCCTCGATGGGAAAGAGCGCTTTGGCCTTGTCTATGGCAGAGTACGCCGGGGTGTCCGCGAAAGTCCCCACCGCTATCTTCAGCCTGGAAATGTCCAAGGAACAGCTGGTGCAGAGAATGCTTTGTTCTCACGCCAGGGTGGACGCTCATAAAGTAAGGACCGGTTATCTTTCCGCTTCCGACTGGCCGAAGCTGACCGCGGCCGCCGGCAGACTTTCGGAAGCGCCGATATATATAGATGATACTCCCGGCATTTCGGTGATGGAGTTGCGCGCCAAGGCGCGCAGGCTTAAGTCTCATCACGATATCCAGTTCATAATCCTGGATTATCTGCAGTTAATGCGCGGCAGCGGCAACGGTTCGGATGAAAGCCGGCAGCAGGAGATCTCGGAAATATCGCGTTCGCTGAAGGCGCTGGCCAGGGAGCTTAATGTTCCCGTGATCGCCATCAGTCAGTTGTCCCGCGCGGTGGAACGCAGGGACGATCACCGCCCGCAGCTATCCGATCTTAGGGAATCGGGGGCCATTGAGCAGGACGCCGACGTGGTCGTGCTCATCCTTAGAGAAGAATATTACAATCCCACTCCGGAGAACCAGGGCATAGCCGAGGTTATAGTGGCTAAACAGCGCAACGGCCCGGTCGGTTCGGTCAAACTCTCCTTCATCAAAGAATATACCCGCTTTGAAAGTTACGCCCGCGCGGAGTTTTAATTCAGAAAAGAAGTCCATAGACCATAGTCAATCATTGCTGTCCCAATTAGCAAAAAGATAGTTCAAGTTGCAAAGGGCGAAAAGTTTTAGAGCTATTGGAATGGAACGGCGCATTGAGCCAGTCCCAAAGATTGCGTTTCGAAAAAAGGTTTGTCG
>Ga0310040_1000953_pt1 | contig 23413 bp, 22 predicted proteins | sample EPASupsiteHSE623_FD_200237 | JGI IMG/M metagenome (GOLD analysis project Ga0310040, IMG submission 200237) | Bioremediated contaminated groundwater from EPA Superfund site, New Mexico - Sample HSE6-23 (v2) (version 2) | ecosystem: Environmental > Aquatic > Deep subsurface > Groundwater >... | reverse complement strand
GGGATCTGATTCAATACAATATCGTTCGCGGCGACATTCCGATTATCAGTGTCGATGTCAGCTACATGATCAATGACCAAACCGGCTATGTGAAAGTAAGCCGTTTTGGAGAAAAAACCTACGCCGAGTTTATGGAGGCCATGGAAAAACTGAACAAGCTGGGAGCCGGTAAAATTATTGTTGACCTGCGTTCAAATCCGGGAGGATACCTGATGGCCGTTATTCAGATGGTGAATGAATTTTTGGATAAGGGTGAATTGATCCTTTATACGGAAGGGCATTCCCAGCCACGTAAAACCTATACGGCAACAAGCAAGGGCAAATGGCTGGAGAAGGATGTTTTTGTTTTGATTGATGAATATTCAGCTTCAGCCAGTGAAATATTCGCCGGCGCCATTCAGGACAATGATCGCGGCATCATCATCGGCCGGCGCTCATTTGGAAAAGGCCTTGTGCAGGAACAAATCCCCTTTTATGACGGGTCAGCGCTGCGTCTTACTGTGGCACGCTATTATACCCCAAGTGGCAGAAGTATTCAGAAACCTTATGAAGAAGGTGGCACTGACGAATATTATCATGATATTATGAACCGAGCTGTTCACGGGGAGCTGGAAGTGGCCGACAGCATTCAGTTTGCCGATTCGCTCAAATATGAAACAAAGAAAGGACGGATCGTCTATGGCGGTGGCGGGATCATGCCCGATTATTTTGTACCCATCGATACGTCAGGGTATTCGGGCTATTACTCAAAAATTACAGGCAAGGCGCTTGTATATAACTTCGCGCTCGATTTCAGTGACAAACACCGGAACGAATTGCGGAAATATAATTCAGCAACTGCAATTGAAGCGTATCTGGAAAAACAACAAATTCTGGTGCATTTTGTCGATTATGCTTCCAGCCAGGGCGTCAAAAAAGATCAAAAAGGGTTAAGCACCTCAGGAGAGATCATCAAAACCCAGGTCATGGCTTACATCGCCAGAAATATTCTGGGAGAGGAAGGGTTTTTCCCGATCATTAAGGGCATAGACGAGACTTTGCAGAAAGCCATTGAAATTTCTTCATCAGAAGAGCAGATAAAAAAACTTCTTGCTGTAACAAAATAAACCTTCATCCGTCGTATAAGGGTGAATTGACAAAACCCTATGACCGCTGGAGAGTATAATGACGCTGTGAATAGCTACAGCGACTGCATTTACCGGTTTATTCTGAAAAATATCAGGGACGAGGAAAGGGCCCGCGATATTGTCCAGGACAGCTTTGAAAAGCTCTGGATTCATCACCTTCAGGTAAGCGCTGATGCTGTAAAGTCATATTTATACTCGACGGCATATCACCGGCTGATCGATATCGTCCGCAAAGACAGCAGACTGAGCCGCATGGAGGCTCATCCGATTCATGAAAATGTGCACAACGATCAGTACAATGATCTGTCGGAAGTGCTTAATCAGATCATCCGGCTTCTCCCAAACGACCAGCGTTCGGTATTGATGCTGCGTGACTACGAAGGATATTCCTACAGGGAGATTGCTGAAATAACAACCCTCAGTGAAGCCCAGGTCAAGGTTTACATTTACCGGGCCCGGGTGTTTATGAAAAATTACATCGGGAAAATTGACGTTTTAATCTAAGACTATGCAAATCGACAGGACCAATTACGGAGTTTATTTCCTCGATTATATCGACGGGACTCTTGCTGTTGATTTGATCGATGAATTCCTGGGATTTCTGGAGAGTAATCCTGATTTGAAAGAAGAACTACTCGCGGTTTCTCAAAATCCGGTCAGGCTCACAGGTGAAAACATAATCTTTGAAGGCAAAAAAGACCTACTCAAAAACGAGCTGACCGGCAGTTCCGATTTCGACTATCGGGCCATTGCTTGCATGGAGGGAGATCTGACTGAGAAAGAGAAAGCTCTTTTCTATCAGGAACTTCAAAAAAATACTCAAAAGCAAACCGACTTTGATCTGATCAAAAGCCTGCGGATTAAGCCCCGGCTAGATATCGTTTTCCCCGGAAAAGACAAACTTCTGAAAAAGCAAAAAAAAGCCGGCCTCTGGATCTGGGCTGGTCCTGTCGCTGCAGTACTGACCCTTGTATTTTTAATCCGGATGTTGTCTCCAACGGACCAGGTAGAGACTCTTTCATCGCAGAAAACTCCCGTCGTCGCACGGAATACTCCACCGAAAGGGAAACTTGAAAAACCACTTCCATCAGACGAAAAACAGCAGCCCCCGGTCAATCTCAGCAAAGGAGCTGCAACGATGACCGCTGTTTCAAAACAGGTCGTCTCAGGTCAGTCAATTCATACAATCCTTCCCGGCACAGAAGAAGCACCTGTTCCGGCATTGAAAGAGGAACCAATGAAGACGCTGCAGCCCATCAGCATCGAGGCTATTCCTGTTCAAACGGAAAAAATAAGCCGGCTTCCAAAAGCGGGAGGCGAACAGAGAAACGAGATTCAGTATACGAAGCTTACCGACTATCTGGCACAAAAACTGCTTGATGTACCCAAAGGCGAACCGGTTACTCTGGCCAGTATTGCCAGGGTGGGACTCGAGGCTGCAGAAAATATCAGCAACAGGAAACTGAGTATCGAAAAAACCAAGGAAGGACGAATTGAAGAGATCAATTTTAACTCAATGTTGTTTGGATTCTCAATACCCGTCAAAAAAAATAAATAGGCGCTGTAACTTATCCCCCAACCGTCCGTCATAGGGCAAAGATTAAACGCAAACAACTTGAAACGAATAAATGTATGAAGAATCTGTTTCTACTCATGATGATCATGGTCCTCGCAGTGCCTGCGTGGGCCCGGCAGGATACAACCAAAGTCCGTGTTGTTAGTAAAAAGATCGTCGAAGTCAATGAAGATGAATCCGGCAAAACCGAAGTAAGCCTGCTCAACGGAAAGATCAACATTCTCGACAACTCGAATAATGATACCACTTCCATTCGTGTCGGACGCCGTAATATTGAAATTATCGAAGACGGAGGCAAGACCGACGTCAGCATCCATCGCATCGAGAGAGATGAAAACGACGAAAGAAGGTGGAAGAGAGGAAAACATTTTAACGGACATTGGGCCGGATTTGAACTGGGATTTAATGGCCTTGCCGAAAAAGATTACAGCCTTTATGAAAATCCGGATGATGATTTCATGGAGCTTGACCAACCCAAATCGATGGAAGTAAACCTGAATTTCGTCGAATACAATATCGTTCTTGATAATTGCATTGGACTGGTCACCGGTATGGGATTCTCGATGAATAATTACCGGTTCGACAATGATCTGACCTTGAGTAAAGGTGACGATGGCATTATTCATCCCTTGTCGCTCGAGGGACAAAAGGTAGAAAAGTCAAAGCTTACCGCTTCCTACCTGACTGTGCCTCTGTTGCTCGAATTCCAGATCCCGGTAAACGGACGTTCCAACCGCCTTTTTATTTCGGGTGGTGTGATCGGTGGAATTAACCTGGGTTCGCACACCAAAGTAAAATATGACGATTCGAAGGAGAAGGATCGCGGAAGTTTTAACATCAATCCGTTCAAATGCGCAGCAACTGTCCGCGCAGGACTCAAAGATCTCTCATTATATGCCAGCTATGGCCTCACTCCTTTGTTCAAAAATAATAAGGGGCCGGAACTTTTTCCGTTCAGCATTGGCATCAGCCTGATTAATTTTTAGCGAAGAAGCTGTTAGCTCTTAGCCTTTAGTAAAGAAAGAAAGACCCCTGGTCCCTCTACGTTCAGAAAACAGAAAGAAAAGGTTTGCAGAAATGCAGGCCTTTTTTGTTGGTTCATCTTTCAGAATAAAAAGTGTTTCTTTATATCAATTTGCCTCTTAACTTTGTTGTACTTTTATAAAGCACAGCCATTCTAAAAACAAGACAATGTGGAGAAAAGTATTTTTATTTGTCATTTTATCCGGTTTGTTCACTGATTTTGGCCTGGCACAGGAAGACACGACGATGCAGCGTTCGGCTGCAGATACCGCAATGTTCGGGCTTCCGGCCGATCGCCGGCAGTCAAAGATAACGGTTCTGAAAGATCAGATCCTTGGAAAAAATTACTGGGAGGAGAAATTCAGGGGAAACTGGGCGGGAATTTTTATTGGCGTCAGTGGCCTGGACGGGACCGATTATTCGCTTTATCCGGAAAACCAACAGGATTTTTTTGATCCGGAGCTATTCCGCTCGTATGTGATCGATATCAACCTGCTTCAGCTTTCACAGGGATTGCAGCGTTCGCGTAATACGATCGGGCTCGTTACCGGAATTGGCCTGAAACTTCAATCGTGGCATCTTGATAACCGGACATCGATCATGGAAGGGACCTCACACATTGAACCGCTTGAACTGAACTATGACGATCCCAAAAAATCAAAGCTGGTCCTGAATTACCTCAATGTTCCCTTGCTTATTGAATTTCAGGTCCCGATGAAAGAATACGGGAACAGTCTCTATTTTTCAACAGGGGTCATCCTCAGCAAGCGTCTGGGCAGCCACACCAAGATCAAATACACGCATGAGGACAAGGATTACAAGCTGAAATCGCCTGACGACTACTTTTTGCGCAGCTACCATTATTCTGCAACCTTCAGGATCGGTTACCGCTGGATCAATCTTTATGCATCCTATGATCTGCAGCCTCTTTTCAACGGGAAGAAAGGTCCTGAAACCTTCCCGTATTCAGTTGGCTTTGCATTGATATCGTTTTAGATGAAGCAAGAAACAAAAAAACAGACAACAGGCAAAAAATGAAGCTTTTACTGATCAGTAATTCAACCATGGCCGGGGAACCATACCTGGCCTATCCCAAACAACAGCTTGAAGATTTTTTGGGCGAAACTCCCGTTAATGCGCTGTTCATTCCTTATGCAGCCGTCAGCTTTTCATTCAATGACTATGAATTAAAAGTCAGTGAAAGGTTTAACGAAATCAATCATACCATCACGGGCATTCATCATTTCGAGGATCCGGTGAAAGCCGTTGAAGAAGCTGAAGCCCTTGTTATTGGCGGGGGAAATACATGGCAGCTTGTACGGATGATGCACGACAATAACCTGATGCAGGTTATTCGTAAACGGGTTATGGGCGGCATGCCTTATATCGGCTGGAGCGCCGGATCGAATATAGCCTGTCCCACCCTGTGTACCACCAACGATATGCCCATCGTTGATCCCCACGGCTTTGATACCCTGGGTCTGGTTCCTTTTCAGATCAACCCGCATTACCTGGATTCCAATCCTGCCGGACATGCCGGCGAACCCCGCCGGCAACGGATTGAAGAATTCATTGCGGTTAATCCCGGTATCGCTGTGGCTGGTCTGCGCGAGGGCTGCATGTTCAAACTGGAAAACAACGCACTGAAACTGATCGGTACAAAACCGATCTGCATTTTCAGGAAAGGCCTGGAACCATTGGAATTAACAGCAAACGACGATTTAAATTTTCTGCTGAAGTCTTAATTCCAGCTACTCACTACTTTTTTTTACGTCCATTGATTTCACCGGGTACCATGCAGCCAGAAACCCGATTGACAGGACAATCAGAAAAGTTGCCGCAATATCCGGGAGTTGGAGTTCGACGGGGTAGGCAGAAATGGCAAACGACCCTTCTCCGGGAAGTTTGAGCAACTCAAAGTTTTTTTGGGCCCAGACCAGTATAATACCCAGCACCATGCCGGCAGTAGCTCCCGAAATGGAAATAAGCCAACCCTCAAAAAGAAAGATCCGCCTGATGAGACTAGGGTCAGCACCCATGCTTTCCAGTATAAAAATATCATTCTTCTTGTCAATGATAATCATCGTGAGTGAGCCAAGCAGATTAAAGGATGCAACAACAAGAATAAAACTCAGGATCAGGAAACTGCTCCACTTCTCGGAGCTCATCACCTTGTATATGAATTCATGCTGTTCGTAGCGGTCCTGAACTTTAAATCTTTTCCCGAGCATTTGCTTCGCTACGTTTTTCATCCGGCCGACATCTGTTCCCTCTTTCAGCTTCAGTTCCAGTGACGTGATCTTACCTTCCAGTTCAAACACGGAACGGGCAAATTCAATCGGGACCAGAATGTACTTGCTGTCAATTTCCTGCTGAACCGAAAAGACCCCTGAAGGGAAGAGGGAACCCTGATTAAATGCATTTTGAAGATTAACGATCGACTTTTGTTCCCTTTTTGGATAATAAACATGAATCGGATCGACAAAGGTCAGCCCTACCGAAAGATCGTATGCCACGCCCTGACCGATAACCGTATAATCAATTGAATCCTTTACAAGCCGGAACTCGCCGTCAGTCATCACGGTGTCAATACCTGTAAATCCTGCATAACCGGCTTCAACGCCTTTCACTACGGCATATTTTTGCCGCCCGTCGTACTCAAGCAATGCATTCTCTTCAACCACGCGGGCATATCCGGCTATACCATCCAGCTTCATCACTTCCTCCAGTCCCGGTTCATCAAGCGAAAAACTCTTTCCCTCGGTGACCGTTATTTTTAGATCAGGATCGAAACTTGAAAGCATATTTTCAATAAAGGAATCAATGCCATTGAATGCTGAAAGGACCACAATGAGCGCCATAGTTCCCACCGCCTGGCCTGTGACTGAGATGCCTGAGATCAGGTTGATCACATTGACTGACTTTTTTGAGATCAGATACCGGTGCGCTATGTAGTATGCAAGCTTCAATTATTTCCAGGCTTTTACGATTAATCCCGTTCCCGACGAATGATTCCCGTTTACGTCGATATAATTCAGCACAGCCGCCAACGGATAGACGACCAGGTAGTAAAAAGGAAGCAACACAAAAAACAATTTGCTCACGCCCAACAGCCGGATCGGATACTTCATTGAAAAACGCCAGGATATTTTGCCAGCAGGACCATAGGAATAACGGGCCTCAACCTTTGAAAAACCTGCCGTTTTCAGCTTGCTTTCAATCTCATGAATATTGTATCCGTCCCGGACATGCTCCTCAATAAAACCCTGGACTCCGTCAGTGTGATCATGTACATCCGAGCCACCCTGATCAGAAGGTGTGGAGATTAAAAGCATACCCCCTTTCTTCAGTGAGTGCCAAAAGTTTTTAAAAACCTCCATATCTTCTTCGATATGCTCCATCACATCAACAGAAAGGATCAGCTCAAACTGCTGCGGACGGACAAACCCGACAAGATCTTCCACCTGGAAATGAACTCTCGAATCGTCCCCGATCTGTTTAAAAAATGCATTGCACTGTTCGATTTGTTCCTCCTTGACGTCGACAGCCAGAATAACCGCTTTGCGGAACATCCGGCTCATCCGGTAAGTGTACTGTCCAAATCCGGACCCGGCGTCAAGAATAATACCGGCATTCCCTGGGTTAAGCTTCCTGAGCTCTTTTTTCACATACCAGGTACGCAACAAAAGAAGGTCGAGTAAACGATAAAATATTTTTCGAAAGACCGGGGTCTGATCAAACACTTTCCCCAACGAACGTTTAATCGGATCGTATTGCATAATCAGGACTTAAGAAGCTCGTCAATATGATCGATGTAGTCGAGACTGTCGTCAATGTAAAACTCCAGTTCCGGGACGACTCTCATTTGCTTTCCAATGCGCCTCCCCAGAATACCCCTGATGCGTGGATTGGCAATCCGGATTTCTTTCAGTACCTCTCTTTTATTGTCGCCAGGGAAAATGCTGACGTGGACCCTGGCCATCGACAGATCAGGCGTAACCCGCACCACCGTGACGCTGATCATTGCCCCCATGAACATTGTTTTGCTTTCGCGCTGAAAGATCTCAGCCAGCTCTTTTTGAAGCAACCGGTTTATTTTTTGTTGTCGTGTCGATTCCATAATTCAAAATACTCGTGAGGTGCAAAGTTAAACAAATTCATGTTGCAGAGAATGAATATCGGTGATAAAGAAACAAAAGCCATCCAGGGCTCCTGCACTGATCGTTTTTTTGATCAGTGCAGGTCCCGGAGACGGCCAAACACGAAATCCGGTACCTGAACGGTAACCTTTATTTCGGCAGCGGATAACCTTTCAATTGTTCCAGATTCTCCCGGATCTGCGACTCAGGATACTCATAATCAGTCAACTGTCCTTCCATATATTTGTTATATCCAACCAGATCCATCAGACCATGCCCGGAGAAATTGAAAAGAATGACTTTTTCCTTTCCTTCTTCTTTGGCCTGCCTGGCTTCACGGATCGCCTGAGCAATGGCATGTGTGGTTTCGGGAGCAGGGATAATCCCTTCCGTTTTTGAGAACAGAAGACCGGCTTCGAAACATTCGCTTTGATGAATGGCCTGAGCTTCCATCAATCCGTCGCGCAAAGCAGCGCTCACCAACGGAGCCATTCCGTGATAACGGAGCCCGCCTGCGTGGATCGGAGCAGCCACAAAGTTATGACCCAGGCTGTTCATCGCCAGCAGCGGCGTCATTTTAGCCACATCGCCATGATCGTATACAAAAGGAGCCTTGGTCAGGGTTGGGCACGAGAATGGCTCAACACCAATGATCCGGATGTCGGCGCCATTGATCTTGTCGGCCATAAACGGGAAAGAGATCCCGGCAAAATTACTTCCGCCGCCACAGCAACCGATGATAATATCGGGATTCCTGATACCGGCCATTGCAAGCTGCTTTTTTGCTTCCAAACCGATGATGGTTTGGTGCAACATCACATGGTTCAGCACCGATCCTAATGAATATCGGGTTTTCCCTGTCGGATCGGAAACAGCTTCCTCTACGGCCTCTGAAATGGCAATACCCAGCGATCCGGGCGTATCCGGATATTTAGCCAGAATATCGCGTCCGGCCTGTGTTTCCATGCTTGGACTTGCAACGCATTTACCCCCCCAGGTTTGCATCATCAGCTTCCGGAAAGGCTTCTGTTCAAAGCTCACCTTTACCATGTAGACCTTGCACTCGATACCCCCGAGCTGGGCACAGGCAAAAGCAAGGGCTGATCCCCACTGACCTGCCCCGGTTTCGGTCGTTAACCGCTTAATTCCAAATTGCTTGTTGTACCATGCCTGAGCAACAGCCGTGTTGGGTTTATGACTTCCTGCAGGTGAAACACTTTCGTTTTTATAGAAAATTTTGGCAGGTGTCCCCAATGCTTCTTCCAGTTCGTAGGCACGAATCAACGGACTGGGCCGCCATTGAAATAAAATCTGACGGATCTCCCCGGGAATATCGATCCAGCGTTGCATACTCACTTCCTGCTCAATCAGATTCATCGGGAAAACAGCCGCAAGTTTATCCGGGGTCAGCGGTTGACCGTCTGCTCCTAATGGCGGATTCAGCGGCGTTGGCAGGTCAGGTGCCAGATTATACCATTGTTTTGGCATATCGGACTCGTTCAGGAAAAATTTCTTTTGTCTGGTCATAATTGTCTGTTTATAAACAAGGCCATGCTGCGTAAACAACATGGCCTGTCATATCTTAAATCCATATTTCAATTCCACTTTGGTATAATTGGTTACGTCACTAACTTACCGTATGAGATTTCGTTCCGATCACCAGTTCATTCAAATTGAAAAGCAAAATTAATTATTATTTTTAAAGTTTTCAATACAATTTACCATTGAATTGAAATTTTTTATTCATTTTTCCTGATAATTTTTCAGGCATTCCTTTAGGAACAAGAATCCCGTCTCTTTCCGAAAACACGCCACCCTCCCGTTTCATTCGCAAAAAAAGGAGGGTGTCTCAAAAGTAAAGAATTACCTGACGTGTTCGTAATCAGCCTGTATTTTTTTACCTTTTGGACCGCCGTGATAAAAATATAATTTTGTGTTTCAAGGATTCAGCTTATTTTTGCAGACTCAATCCGACTCCACGAATTCGGAACGAAGATTGGCAGTTGTGATTGGAATTGAATTTTTATTTTTTTGATTTGGTTTTTCACGTGGCCGGTTATGGCTATGTGATTATTCTTTTGATTAATTTGAATTTTTTGTCTTGTGTCTTGATACCTGATACTTGTGTCTTGATACTTGCGTCTTGATACTTGATACTAAAATATTATGAAACAACAGATCGTAGTAAGCGGCATCCGGCCAACCGGAAATTTGCATCTGGGGAATTACTTTGGTGCGGTACGCAATTTTTTGAAAATGCAGGAAGATTATAACTGCTTTTTCTTCATTGCCGACATTCACTCGCTCACCACCCATCCCACACCCGGAAACCTCCAGTCAAGTGTCAGGCAGGTACTGGCCGAATATCTGGCTTGCGGGATCAATCCCGAAAAGGCCGCTATTTACATTCAGAGCGATGTTCCTGAAGTGCTGGAACTCTATACTTTCCTCAATATGAATGCTTACCTTGGCGAACTTGAACGAACCACCTCATTCAAGGACAAAGCCCGGAAACAACCCGATAATGTCAACGCCGGACTGCTCACCTACCCGGTGCTGATGGCTTCCGATATCATCATCCATAAGGCCAATTTTGTACCCGTGGGGAAAGACCAGGAACAGAACCTCGAGATGGCCCGCAAATTCGCCAAGCGCTTTAACCGGATGTATGGGAAAAAGGTATTCCCGAAGCCAAAACCATTCACTTTCGACGGAGCTGATCTGATTAAGGTCCCGGGTCTCGACGGAAGCGGGAAAATGGGTAAATCGGAAGGAAATGCGATTAACCTGGTCGACAGTCCCGAAGATATCCGTAAAAAAGTGATGCGCGCTGTAACCGATGCCGGTCCGACAGTCATGAATTCACCTAAACCCGAGCCCGTTCAGAACCTCTTTACCCTGATGAGTATTGTTTCGGATCCGGAAATTGTTAAGAATTTTGAAGAGGCTTATGCCCGGTGCGAGATCCGCTATGGTGACATGAAAAAACAACTCGCGCACGATATCACGGCCTTTACTTCTCCAATCCGTGAACGAATCACGGATATTTTAGCTGATGACGCTTATCTGGCCAGGGTGGCGTCTTCGGGGGCAGAAAGGGCACGGGAATCCGCATCTGCAACCTTGAAGGAAGTCAAGGAGCTAATCGGCTTTAAACGACTGTTTTAGCGTAAATTATTTGTTAATTTTCATTTTTGCTATCTGGAGATTGCAATTTGCATTCACTTAAATCCTATATTTGCGCCGCAATTAGGATTGTATGATCAGGCTCGTTCAAATTTGTGCTTTAATGATATTCGCTGCAATGCTTCAATCCCTTGTAACAGAAGCATCAGATCTCCATCACCCTTCGCGAAATGGAGCGGACTTTTTTGCTCCTGAGAGATCACCCCTGAAGCACGCATTGAAGCAGCCATGGCAGTGTACTGTTATTCCATACGATATCAATTCCGATCTCAACAAGATTCCTTCAATCAAGAAGACACTCCTGTTTACAGGATCTTTTCGCAGGTACGGCTCTTTCAGTAATGAGTTGAATGACCTGTCAAAAAAACTTTTTCAATCGTTTCGTTCTTCAGATCCTTTGCGTTATTATGTATATGGTTTGAGAAAAATTATTACTTAGGCGACCCCGCTCCTGTTACACACGACCATACAACTCCCTTACCCTGGGAGCACCTTTTGTTTTAAAAACCAAAATGATCCCGAAATATGAATTTTATTCTACTTGTTGTTGTCATTTTAACCGCCTTCGCTTTTGTTTCGATCGCGTTGCTCGCAGCAAAAATGATATCTCCGCGGTCGTATAACCCGCAAAAGGAAGAAGCCTATGAATGTGGTATCCCAACACGTGGTAAATCATGGATGCAATTCCGTGTGGGTTATTATCTGTTCGCTATTTTATTCCTGATGTTCGATGTGGAAACCGTGTTCCTGTTCCCCTGGGCTGTCATCGTGAAAGACCTGGGCGTATCGGGACTGATCAGTATCCTGTTTTTCCTCGTTATCCTCGGTTTAGGCCTTGCCTATGCCTGGAGAAAAGGAGCGCTGGAGTGGAAATAGTCGTAAATACTGAGTTATAAGTCGTAAGACAAAACGACTCGTCAACATCTTATTGACTTATCTTGATACTTGTGTCTTGATACTTGATACTAAAAAAATGAAAAAACCAGAAATTAAATCGATTCCATACGAGGAGTTCACCGATAATGAATCGTTGGAGAAGATCGTTCGTGAATTGAACCAGAACGGAGCCGGCGTCTTCGTGGGTGCAATTGACGACATCATAAACTGGGGACGCAGCAATTCATTCTGGCCCCTCACTTTTGCCACAAGTTGCTGTGGCATAGAATTTATGGCGCTGGGCGCCGCCCGTTACGATATGGCCCGCTTCGGATTTGAAGTGGCCCGTGCCAGTCCCCGCCAGGCCGACATCATCCTGGTCTGCGGAACCATCACCAATAAAATGGCCCCCGTGCTGAAACGTCTGTACGATCAAATGCCCGATCCAAAATACGTAATTGCCGTGGGCGGTTGTGCTGTCAGCGGCGGACCCTTCAAAAAATCCTATCATGTCGTGAACGGGGTAGACCAGTTTCTGCCCGTTGATGTATACATTCCCGGATGCCCGCCGAGGCCGGAAGCTTTTTATTACGGATTAATGCAATTACAGCGCAAGGTGAAGGTTGAAAAATTCCTTGGCGGTGTAAACAGAAAGGAGGATCAGGCATGATAACTATTCCGGAAATTCCGTTGGACCAGTTTCGCGATGAAGCGCTGAAACTTCGCAACGAAAAGCAAATGGATTACCTGATCAACCTGGTCGGGATGGACTGGGGCGATCGGCTGGGTGTTGTATACCAGCTCGAGTCGACCGTAACAGGCGAACAAATTGCGGTAAGCACCTCAACAACCGACCGCGAAAAACCGGAGTTGCCATCGGTGTGCGATATCTGGAAAGCGGCCAACTTCAAGGAACGTGAAGTATACGATTACTTCGGCATCCGGTTCATTAATCATCCCGACATGCGCCGGCTGTTCCTGCGTAACGACTGGGTGGGATATCCCCTGCGCAAGGACGACGATCCCACGGACGAGCGAAATCCACTACGGATGGAGAACGAGACGACGATCGATACCACGACCGAACTGGAGCTAAACCCGGATGGAACCCTGAAAGACAAGGAAAACATGATCTTCGAAGACCGCGAATATGTGGTCAACATCGGGCCCCAGCACCCAGCAACCCATGGCGTACTACGCTTTCGTGTATCGCTCGAAGGAGAAACCATCAAGAAGATCGATGCGAACTGCGGCTATATACACCGGGGCATTGAAAAAATGAGCGAAAATCTCACTTACCCTCAGATCCTGGCGCTGACCGACCGTCTTGATTACCTGGGTGCACATCAGAACCGTCATGCCCTGTGCATGTGCATCGAAAAAGCCTTGGGCGTGGAAGTGTCGGACCGGGTTCAGTACATCCGCACCATCATGGATGAGCTGCAGCGGATCGACTCACACCTGCTGTTCTATTCCTGCCTTTGCATGGACCTCGGCGCTTTAACAGCCTTCTTTTACGGGTTCCGCGACAGGGAAAAGATACTCGATATCTTCGAAGAAACCTGCGGCGGACGCCTCATCATGAATTACAACACCATTGGTGGCGTGCAAGCCGACATTCATCCCGATTTTGTCCGGAAGGTCAAGGAATTTATTGTTCACCTGCGCGGCATTATCCATGAATATCACGATATATTCACGGGCAACATCATTGCCACCCAGCGAATGAAGGGTGTGGGCGTGTTAACCCGCAAAGATGCCATTTCTTTCGGAGCCACCGGCGGTACAGGCCGCGCTTCGGGATGGGCCTGCGACGTCCGCAAACACAAACCTTATGCAGCATATGCCAAGGTTGATTTTAAGGAAATCGTGTATCAGGAAGGTGACAGCTTCGCCCGCTATATGGTCCGGATGGACGAGATCATGGAATCGATGCGCATTATTGAGCAGCTCATCGACAATATTCCCGAAGGCAACTTCCAGGAAAAGATGAAACCCATTATCCGGGTTCCGGCAGGCTTTTATTCGTCAACCGTTGAGGGAAGCCGCGGTGAATTCGGCGTGTTTATCGAGAGCAAAGGTGAAAAGTCGCCATACCGGCTTCATTTCAGAAGCACGGGTTTGCCGCTGGTTTCACTGGTCGAGACCATTACCTGCGGGGCAAAAATCGCCGACCTGATCACCATTGGCGGAACACTCGATTATGTGGTACCCGATATTGACCGGTAAAAATGGTGACAAGGTTACTCACCTTGCTACCTTTTGTGTCTTGTGTCTAACTTTATTTTAAAAATATGTTTGATTTCAGTATACTAACAAACCGGGTGCACGAGCTGCTCATTTCGTCAATGTCGGAAGGACTTGCGATATTCGTGGAGTGTATCCTCGTCGGCGTTTTCATTCTGATCATGTATGCGCTCCTGGCGCTCATTCTGATTTACATGGAGCGGAAGGTATGTGCCTTTTTTCAGCTCCGGCTGGGACCGACCCGTGTAGGCAAATGGGGCCTCCTGCAGTTATTTGCAGACCTGATCAAGCTGTTCACCAAGGAGATCATCTCGCTGAAGAGTTCAGATAAATTTCTCTATGGGGTAGCACCCTTTATTGTGATCGTTGCTTCGATTGTCACCTTCTCCTGCATCCCCATCAGCAAAGGGCTGGAAATCCTTGACTTCAACGTCGGCGTCTTTTTCCTGCTGGCCGCCTCTTCAACCGGGGTAGTCGGGATTCTGCTGGCCGGATGGGGAAGTAACAGCAAGTTCCCCCTGATCGGAGCCATGCGAAGCGGCGCCCAGATTATCAGCTATGAACTGTCGGTCGGACTTTCGATCCTGACCATGGTGGTTCTGATGGGCACCATGCAATTTTCGGAGATCGTTGAATTGCAGTCGACCGGGTGGTTTATTTTCAAAGGCCATTTGCCCGCGCTGGTCGCGTTCGTCATTTACCTTATCGCAGGGAATGCCGAGACCAACCGCGGCCCCTTCGACCTGCCCGAAGCGGAAAGCGAACTGACTGCCGGTTATCATACCGAATACAGCGGCATGCACTTCGCCTTCTTCTACCTGGCCGAATACCTGAACCTGTTTATTGTGGCCGCCATTGCCAGTACGATCTTCCTGGGCGGATGGATGCCCTTGCACATCCCGGGACTGGATGGCTTCAATGCGATCATGGATTATATTCCGGGCTTTGTCTGGTTCTTTACCAAAACATTCGTGGTGGTGTTCCTGCTGATGTGGATCCGCTGGACTTTTCCACGTCTGCGCATTGACCAGATCCTGAGCCTGGAGTGGAAATATCTGGTTCCCATCGGTCTGGTCAACCTGATCATTATGGTATTAATCGTAGTCTTCGGATTACACTTCTAAAAGGAGGGAAAGATGAACGAAAAAAGCTATATCGGCGGGATCCTTCACGCAGTGAGCTCCCTGCTCACCGGAATGAAGACCACCATCACCATATACTTTCGGAAAAAGACGACGGAACAATACCCCGAAAACCGCGCTGAACTGAAAATGGCCGACCGTTTTCGCGGTTCGCTGGTCATGCCTCACAACGAAAACAACGAACACAAATGTATAGCCTGCGGCCTGTGCCAGAATGCCTGCCCAAACGATACGCTCGAGGTCGTCACCGAAATGATTGAAACAGCCGATGGTAAAAAGAAAAAGATCCTGACAACCTATAAATATGATCTGGGGTCGTGCATGTTTTGCCAGTTGTGCGTGAACGCCTGTCCGCACGACGCCATCACGTTTGACCAGACATTTGAGCATGCCGTGTTTGACCGTCAGAAACTAAACCGGGTATTGAATCACGAAGGAAGTAAAGTAATTCAAACGAAATAAATCATGGGACTAACACTTGAAACGATCCTGTTTTTCGTACTGGCGGCATTTATCACCGTCTTTTCGATACTGACGGTGGTTACCACCCGCATTGTACGGTCGGCCACCTACCTGCTGTTTGTGCTTTTGGCAACTGCCGGGATCTACTTTATGTTGGGGTATACCTTCCTCGGATCCGTCCAGATCATGGTCTATGCCGGAGGTATTGTTGTGCTGTACGTTTTCTCCATCCTGCTCACCAGCGGTGAAGGCGATAAAGCGGAGAAACTCAAGCGCAGCAAATTCCTGGCAGGACTTGGCGCTTCGGTTGCCGGAGGTATGATCATCCTGTTCATCACACTGACTCACCAATTTGGCCCCACGTCAACACCTGCACCCGTCGAGGTCAGCATTAAATCGATCGGGTATGCCCTGATGAGCGGTGACAAATATGGCTATATATTGCCCTTTGAGGCGGTCAGCATCCTGTTGCTGGCCTGTATTATCGGCGGATTATTAATTGCACGAAAACGTTAAGATTATGACTATACACATGGAATATTACCTGATCGTATCGGCAATCATGTTCTTTGCCGGGATCTACGGATTTTTTGTCCGCCGCAATACGCTGGCCATCCTGATCTCGATCGAGTTGATCCTGAATGCAACCGATATCAACTTTGCTGTATTCAACCGCTTTTTGTTCCCCAACGGACTGGAAGGACATTTTTTCGCCCTGTTCTCCATTGCCATTTCGGCAGCCGAAACAGCAGTAGCCATTGCCATCATGATCAATATTTACCGGAACATCCGCAGTATTCAGGTCAGGAACCTGAACGAAATGAAGTGGTAAAGCAAGTAAAAAGTGAAAAGTGATTATCATTGACACGATAATAAAAAACCCAAAATGAATCTGACAATACTCATCCTTATCTTACCACTGATTTCCTTTCTGATCCTCGGGGTCTGGGGTAAATGGTTAAAACCCGCACAGGCCGGTCTGCTGGGAACGATCTCGCTGGCATTGGTCACGTTGCTGAGTTATTATACGGCATGGCAGTATTTCACGATGCCCCGCACGCCTGAAGGGACTTTTGAAACGCTCATGCCTTACAACTTCACCTGGCTGGCTTTCACCGAAACCCTGCATTTCGATATGGGCATCCTGCTCGATCCGATCTCGGTCATGATGCTGGTGGTGATCTCAACCGTATCGCTGATGGTACACATCTACTCGCTAGGCTATATGCACGGCGAAAAAGGATTCCAGCGTTACTATGCATTCCTCTCGCTGTTTACCATGTCGATGCTCGGACTGGTCGTTGCTACCAACATTTTCCAGATGTACCTGTTTTGGGAACTGGTGGGAGTAAGCTCCTACCTGCTTATCGGATTTTACTATACGAAGCCGGCTGCCGTTGCAGCCAGTAAGAAAGCATTTATCGTGACCCGTTTCGCTGACCTGGGATTCCTGGTTGGTATTCTTTTCTACGGGTTCTACGCCGGAACATTCACCTTCTCTCCAACCCAAACGGCACTGGTCGCCGGTGGTGCTGCCATGCTGCCGCTGGCTCTGGGGCTCATGTTTATCGGGGGCGCCGGTAAAAGCGCCATGTTCCCGCTGCACATCTGGCTGCCCGATGCCATGGAAGGCCCTACCCCGGTCAGCGCGCTGATCCATGCCGCCACCATGGTGGTTGCGGGGGTTTACCTGGTAGCCCGGATGTTCCCGCTATTCATCGCTTATGCTCCCGAAACCCTCGAAATTATTGGATGGGTGGGTGCATTCACCGCCTTCTTTGCAGCAGCGATCGCCTGCGTGCAAACCGACATCAAGCGGGTGCTGGCCTTTTCCACGATTTCACAAATCGGCTTTATGATAGTGGCATTGGGCGTTTGTACCGGCAGCGACCCCCACGAAGGCGGGCTGGGTTACATGGCTTCGATGTTCCACCTGTTCACACACGCCATGTTCAAGGCGCTGCTCTTCCTCGGCGCCGGAAGCATTATTCACGCCGTTCACAGCAACGAAATGAAAGACATGGGCGGATTAAGGAAATATATGCCCGTTACCCATATCACCTTTTTAATTGCCTGTCTGGCCATTGCCGGTATTCCGCCGTTCTCCGGGTTCTTCTCGAAAGACGAGATCCTGGCAGCCAGCTTCGCCTACAGTCCTGTTATGGGCTGGGTCATGACAGGAATTGCTGCTCTCACTGCGTTCTACATGTTCCGCCTGTACTTCGGGATATTCTGGGGTAAAGAAGTGGAGGTACACGGTTCGCACAAGCCACACGAAAGCAAGCTTCCCATGACCTTCCCGCTGATGTTCCTGGCTGCAGTGACCTGCGTGGCCGGATTCATTCCTTTTGGCGAATTTATCAGCAGCAACGGGCAGGCCTATCACATTCACCTTGATCTGACCGTAGCGGTCACCAGCGTGGTTATTGCCGTGATCGCGATCGTCCTGGCAACACTGATTTATATGCGCCCGGCTCAGCCTGTGGCCGACAAGCTTGCCAAAAACCTGGCAGGACTGCACAGTGCGGCTTCGAACCGGTTCTATGTTGACGAGATCTACCAGTTCGTCACCCATAAGATCATCTTCCGGTACATCAGTACCCCTATCGCCTGGTTCGACCGTCATGTCATCGACGGATTCTTCAACTTCCTGGCATGGGGTACCAACGCGACCAGCAATTCGATCCGCAATTTACAAAGCGGGCAGATCCAGCAGTATGCACTGGTCTTTTTGCTTGGCGCACTGGCGCTGATATTAATCCTTTTACTGACTTTCTAAAAGAATAAAGATCATGAACATTTTATTCCTGTTTGTAATGATCCCGCTGCTGATGCTCGCCGGACTTTGGCTATCGAAGAGAGAAAAAGCCGTCAAAGCAGTGATGGTTGCAGGAAGCTCGGCCTTGCTGGCCCTCTCTGTGGCTCTTGCCGTGATGTACCTGGGCGAACGAAGTGCAGGTAACACGGCCGAAATGCTTTTCCGCAGCGACCTGAGCTGGTATGCACCCCTTCATATTGCCTTTTCGACAGGTGTCGACGGGATTTCGGTCGCCATGCTGTTGCTGAGCTCGGTCATTGTTTTCACCGGCACTTTTGCCTCCTGGCAGATGAAATTGCAAACCAAAGAATACTTCCTGTGGTTTACCCTGCTCAGCATGGGCGTTTTTGGTTTTTTCATCTCGATCGATCTGTTCACCATGTTCATGTTCTACGAGATCGCGCTGATCCCCATGTACCTGCTCATTGGCGTGTGGGGAAGCGGACGCAAGGAATACTCGGCCATGAAACTGACCCTGATGCTGATGGGAGGCTCAGCCTTCCTGCTGGTAGGGATCCTGGGAATTTATTTCGGCAGCGGGGCTACCACCATGAATGTTTTGGAAATTGCCAAACTGCACAATATACCCTTTAGCCAGCAATTGATCTGGTTCCCGCTCACTTTCGTCGGCTTTGGCGTTCTAGGTGCACTGTTCCCATTCCATACCTGGAGTCCCGACGGCCACGCTTCAGCGCCAACAGCCGTGTCGATGCTTCACGCAGGGGTGCTGATGAAGCTGGGAGGATACGGATGTTTTCGGGTAGCCATTTTCCTGATGCCTGAGGCTGCGCAGGAGCTTGGATGGATCTTCCTGATCCTGACATCGGTCAGCGTCGTTTACGGGGCGTTCAGCGCCATTGTACAAACCGACCTGAAATACATCAATGCCTATTCGTCGGTAAGCCACTGCGGACTGGTGCTTTTTGCCGTCCTGATGATGACACGCACAGCATTTACGGGCGCCATTCTGCAGATGCTCAGCCACGGACTCATCACAGCCCTCTTCTTCGCCCTGATCGGGATGATCTACGGACGTACCCACACCCGTGATATCCGCGAACTGGGAGGACTGATGAAGGTCATGCCCTTTCTGGCCGTGTGTTATGTCATCGCCGGACTTGCCAATCTGGGCTTGCCGGGATTCAGCGGCTTCGTTGCCGAGATGACCATCTTTGTCGGATCATTCCTTCATACCGATACCTTCCACCGCGCGCTGGTCATCATCGCCACCACGTCGATTGTGATCACCGCTGTTTACATTTTACGGCTGGTGGGCAAGATCCTGTATGGCAATCATGTCAATGAACACCATCTGGAACTGACCGATGCCACCTGGGATGAACGTTTTGCCGTGATCTGCCTGGTGCTTTGCATTGCAGGCCTGGGTATGGCACCGTGGTGGATCAACGATATGATCAGCGAAAGCATGTTACCGGTCTTGCAGTTCTTAAAATAATGTCAATCAACTAATCACCACACAGACCATGGATTATTCACAATTCCTGTATATGAAAGAAGAGCTTTCGCTCGTAGCGGTCATCGCCATCATCCTGGTGGCCGACTTCTTCATGAGTCCGGATGCTCACAAAAAAGGCGGAAAGCCCCGTCTGAATACCTTTATGCCCATTCTGGTGCTGACGATCCACACGGTTATCAATCTTTTTCCCGGACAAGCCGGAGATGCTTTCGGAGGCATGTATCACTATGTCCCGATGCATACCATCATTAAATCGATCCTCAGCATCGGTACGCTCATCATTTTTCTGATGGCACACGAATGGATGGCCCGTGAGGATACCGCGCATAAGCAAGGTGAATTTTACGTACTGACGCTGAGCACCCTGCTGGGGATGTATTTTATGATTTCGGCCGGACATTTTTTGATGTTCTTTATCGGGCTCGAAACCGCATCCATTCCGATGGCGGCACTGGTCGCATTCGATAAATACCGGCACAACTCTGCCGAGGCCGGTGCGAAATATATCCTCTCGTCACTGTTCTCCAGCGGCCTGCTGCTGTATGGCATTTCGCTGATCTACGGAACCACCGGTACGCTCTATTTTGACGATATCCCTGCCGGCATTAACGGCAATGCCCTTCAGATCATGGCTTTTGCTTTTTTCTTCGTGGGTATGGGATTCAAGATCTCGCTGGTACCCTTCCACCTGTGGACAGCCGACGTGTATCAGGGAGCTCCCACCATGGTGACAAGCTACCTGAGCGTGGTTTCGAAGAGTTCGGCCGCATTTGTGCTGATGGCCGTTCTGATCAAGGTATTTGCACCTATTATTGCTCAATGGCAGGAAGTTTTGTTCTGGATCACCATCGCCTCCATCACCATTGCCAACCTGTTTGCCATCCGGCAACAAAACCTGAAACGCTTCATGGCTTTCTCCGCGATTTCACAGGCCGGCTACATTATGCTTGGTGTGATTGGAGGAAGTCCCGAAGGAATGACCGCTTTGGTTTATTACGTGCTGGTATACCTGGTTGCCACCTTGGGCGTGTTTGCCGTTATCGCTATTATTGAGCAGAAAACCGGCAAAGTGAATATGGACGATTACAACGGACTTTACCTGACCAACCCGAAACTCTCGGTTCTGATGACCCTGGCGCTGTTTTCGCTGGCCGGAATTCCGCCGTTTGCCGGATTCTTCAGCAAGTTTTTCATTTTCATGGCCGCCTTCAGGGAAGGATTTCATTTGCTGGTCTTCATTGCGCTGGTCAATACGGTGATATCACTGTACTATTACCTGCTCATCGTGAAGGCCATGTTCATCAACAAGAGTGAAAGCCCTGTTATCGCCTTCAAAAGCGATGTTTACAGCAGGATCGGCATGCTGATCTGCCTGGCCGGCATCCTGCTTATCGGGATCGCCAGCATTTTCTATGAAGTCATCGATCAGTTCAGCTTTGGGATATAGATCCGGAGACTTAATCAGCTATTGCAAAGCCTGGCTCTCCGGAACAGCCAGGCTTTGTATTTTTACCCGTTCCGAATGACTTAAGACGCTTTCAAAAGTGCCACGTTTCCTGCGCACATCCTACGGTCTCCAGACACAAGCTCACTTATTTGTCCGCTTTTATTTTCAGGACTTTTACTTTCCGGTCCGTTGAATAAGCCGCAAAGAACCCCCAGGCCTTCCGCGGACCGGAAATATTGGTCCGGATATTCGCCGGATTACCGCTCAGCGGACTGGAACCATAGAATTCCCACAGCGTGTCGTCCAGAAACTGATAATAATGATACGAAATATGGGAAAGCTCCAGCATAATCTGATCACCATCTTTCACCTTATACTGTTCGATCTCCTGATCCAGGTAGAGTACCGGCTCATCCTCAGCACGTTGTCCATTGAAGAGCTCATCGTCTGTAAAACTCCATTCATGCAGCGAGTCGGTCACCATGAAGTTGTTGATACTTGCCCGGTATAGATAAGCATCGTCAGGAGTGGGATCTTCCTGTGAGTAATAGCTGATCTGCAAAACGTCGGTGTAAAACTTGTGCACTACGGCTACCCGGATCGAGTCCAGTACAGGCAGTGCCGGCATGGTGCTCTCTGAAGTATAGGTTTCCGCCTCTCCGTCCTGGTCGCTGTCAACACCGGTAATGGTCAGACGGTAGGTTTTACCCGGAACACCGTAAAAGTCTGCCGCCGTCTTAAACAGTCCCTTTTGCCCGGGATCTTCGGTCAGCACGTAATTGTTCGTGCCCTCCGAAACGGTTACTCCGGCACCTTCAACTTCATTCTCTCCCGTTTCATAGTAATCGGAGGTATAGCTTAACCTGATCTGGTGTGCCGTCGTGTCGGAGGTGATCTGACCTTCAACAACAAGCATCCGGGTTCCCTGGCTCTTCAGGGGCAGGTCAATGTCTTCCGTGCAGCCTGTTGCGGTTAATGCTGCCAGCAGGGTATAATAAATATATCGTTGTTTCATGACGCTCAGAATTTTAAGTTATAGGTGATTGACGGTACAAAGGTGAACAGGTACAGGTTTTTGGCTTTCATCACCTTTGGATCATCATCGTCCGCTTCAAACTGGATCGCCCAGGTATTGCGCCGCCCGTAGGCATTGTACAGCGAGAAGCTCACATCCCGCTCCACCTTGCCCCAGTTGCGCAGTTTATGCGTGTACGACAAATCCATCCGGTGATAAGCCGGGAACCGTTCCGAGTTCCGGTCGGAATAAATGGGCAGCACCACGTTCCCGTATTCCATCCTCCCAACCGGGAAGGTGGCCGGTTGTCCGGTGGCATACACCCAGTTCAGTCCGAAGCTGTTCTTTTTGTTGTGCTCATAGTTCAGCACGATGTTGACCGAATGCGGTTTTTCGAAAGGGGACGTAAACCATTCTCCGCCCGCAACCTGATCAATTTTCCGTTCCGAACGGGTATAGGCATAGCTCACCCACCCGCTGATCTTTTTGAAGTTCAGCATCGCCATTACTTCTGCTCCGTAGGCATAACTCTTCCCATACCGCAGCTCTCCTTCCAGCCTGCGGTTAAAATACAGCTCCGGGTGGTCTTTAAAGTCGATCGTGTTTTGCATGTTTTTGTAATAGACCTCGGCCGAAAGTTCAATTTTCTGATCGTACAAAAACCGGTTATAGCCCACCGACCACTGGTCGGAGATCTGAGGCTTTACATTCGGGCTTGAACTGAACCACAGATCCAGAGGGGTGCCCGAGGTGGAGTTGGTCGCGATCTGGTAATACTGACGGGTTCTTGCATAGCTGGCTTTCAACGACGACCGGTCATTGATCAGGTAAGACATCCCAAAGCGGGGTTCCGCCCCGTTTTTCCAGTTAAAGTAATC
>Ga0310040_1000949_pt1 | contig 23581 bp, 22 predicted proteins | sample EPASupsiteHSE623_FD_200237 | JGI IMG/M metagenome (GOLD analysis project Ga0310040, IMG submission 200237) | Bioremediated contaminated groundwater from EPA Superfund site, New Mexico - Sample HSE6-23 (v2) (version 2) | ecosystem: Environmental > Aquatic > Deep subsurface > Groundwater >... | reverse complement strand
AACAGACGGGACATTTATTGATGTCAACGACGCCTTTTTGAGAAGTACCGGGTATTCCCGTCACGAAGTAGTTGGCAGTATGACAGTAGCCTTGAGAATCTTTGCCGACAAGAGTGAATATAAGCGTTTCAGCACCATCCTTCGGAACCAGCGGACTGTGCATGGTATGGAAATGAAGTGCCGGATAAAAAATGGCGAGATCCGGACCTGCCGGTTTTCATCCGGTATTATTATGATGGACGCAAAGCCACACATTCTCTCAACCGTCGACGATATTACCGAACAAAAAGCTACCGAGCTTGCGCTTCAGGCACTGGTCAGGAGCATGGTCGGTACAACCGGGCTTGATTCCTTAAGAAAAATAACCGAAAATGTCAGCTCCTGGTTGGGAGCCGACTGTGTTATGGTCGGGGAGATCCAGCCCGACAAACAGACCGTGAAGGTCCTGTCCATGCTCCTTGACGGGAAAGAGGTTCACGATTTTTCCTACACGCTCAAGGGAACTCCCTGTGAGAATGTTGCTGATAAGGGTTTTTGCCTGTATCCGGATAATGCCATTGCGCTCTTCCCGGAGAGCAAGGATCTCGTTGAACTAAAAATCCGGGGATACATCGGAACACCATTGCGGAATTCCGGGGGTCATGTCATAGGGATCCTCTGTTCGCTTTCCCGGAATCCTCTTGCACCTGCCCCGGCTATACAGGAAATCATGGATATTATTGCCGTGAAAGCCGCCGCGGAAGTCGAGCGTATCCAGACTGAACGTGCCCTCCACGAGAGCGAGGAGAAATACCGGACCCTTTTTGACAATGCGGGTGATGTGATCTTCATTCATGATATGAACGGGAGGATACTGGCATTCAACACACTTACCTGCGAAAAGCTCGGCTACACGCGCCCGGAACTTATGTCCATGATGGTTGGAGATGTGGATTCACCAGAGAATGCTCCGCATGCACCAGCACGTATCGCCCGGCTAAAAGAACAGGTTCATATCTCGTTTGAAACAGTGCACCGGCGCAAGGATGGTTCATTCATCCCTGTAGTAGTAAGCGCGAAACTGATCACGTGGGAAAGTCAGCCGGCAGTTATGAGCATTTGTCATGACATCACCGAAAGCAAGCGGGCAGAGCAGGCAATCCACCAGGCGAACAAGAAGCTCAACCTGCTCTCCTCCATCACCCGGCATGAAATCAGGAACAAGATCATGAGTCTGGACGGTTTTGTCGCCCTGCTCCACAAAAAAATTCCTGATCCCTCTTTTGAAAACTATTTTTCCCGCATCACTACTGCAAGCAACCAGATCATGAACATGATCCAGTTCACTAAAGAATACGAGAAGATTGGTGTGCATGCCCCTACCTGGCAGGATATCCGTATTCTCGTGGAAAACGCGGGCAGGGATAACGCACTAGGTCAGATCACGCTCAAAAATGATCTTCCTGCCAACACGGAAATTTTTGCTGACCCTCTGATTACCAAGGTCTTTTTCAACCTGATCGATAATTCGGTTCGTCATGGGGGAAAGATTACTACAATCCGGTTCTCTCTTGAGGAGCGGGATGGGTGCCGGATCCTGATCAGTGAAGATGACGGTGATGGTGTGGCCCCCGAAGAAAAAGAGAGGATATTTGATTTGGGATTTGGGAAGAATACCGGATTCGGACTGGCTATTTCACGGGAAATTCTTGATATTACCGGTATCACGATCAAAGAGACCGGGGAACCGGGAAAAGGGGTACGATTCGAGATCGCGATACCGGGAGGACAGTTCAGGTCAGCATCATAAAAACCGTTCTTCATTTCGTGAGTGCACTTTTCAGGACGAGGAGCAGGTATGAATTCCTGAACCGGGGGTGCCTCTTAATAATGAAGCGGAAGGAAAGTGAATACTGTTAAAAAAGAGGAACGTTGATCGCCATATTACTCACTCTTTTTTTAGATATCCAGTATCTGGTGCTTAAACCCTTCCGGTGCAGGCAAAATCAACATACCCATTCATCGGGTCTGTCCTGAGCAACCGGACACGGACTTTCTCCCCAACCCTGAGACCCTTCTGGCCCTCCATGATCCGGCCTTCCGCCGGTGGGGTGATAAGCCGGACATAGGTACCTTTATCGGATGCACCGGTGACCAGTGCATCAAACGAGGTACCGATCCGGTCCTGGAGCAGCACGGCGGCCGCGGCTTTGCGCATGAACCTCTCGACCTTTTTCGATCCTTTTTCCTTTTCGGTCAGCCATGCCGACTGGTTGACCAGCTCTTCGATCGTGTAGGGACTCTCTTTTTTGTCCAGCACGGTTTTTACCAGCCGCTGGATAATGAGATCCACGTAGCGCCGGTTCGGGGCCGTGCCGTGGGTGTAATCGGTTACCGCAAGCGCGAAGTGGCCGATGGGTTCTTCACCGGGATCGAGCGGAACGTATTCGCCGGCTCCCATCAGCTTCACGACTGCAAGCGACAGGTCCGGGAAGCGTTCCGGATCGGCCTCCTTTTGGCGACTCAGGAAGTCCGTGAGTGCCTTTGCATCCGGCTGGTCGGGCAGGGTCTCGCCGTACATCTCGGCAGTCAGCATGATCCCGTCCCAGTGTTTTGGGATCCGGACAATGCGCTGGATCATCGGGATTCCTGCGGCGCCGAGGAACGCGACCGTAGTGCCGTTTGCCGCCACCATAAACTCCTCGATCAGGTTTCGCGCCAGATTCTTCTTCTGGACCACGATGTCCTTGATCGTACCTCCCTCCACCAACGGCTCGGGTTCTATCGTTTCCAGTTCGAGTGCACCCTGCCCGACGCGGAATTTCTTTAACCTGAGAGCGGCCTCATGCTGCAGCCGCACCTGTGCCTCGAGCTCCGCGGTCTCGTGGATAATCCGGGGCATGGAGCCGGCGCCTTCCAGCCAGTCCCCGACCTCTTCGTATATAAGCTTGGCCTTGTTGGCAACGATAGCCCGGTAGAGACTACCATAAAGGACACTCCCGTCGGGAAGCACTGTGTACTCGATAACAACGGCCCGGCAGTCCTGGCCCGGCAGGAGCGAGGAGATGCCTTTCGAGAGCCGGTCCGGCAGCATCGGATAGGTGACGATGCCCGTGTACACAGACGTGCCGTTGTAGGATGCATACTGGTCGGCCTGCGAGTGCTTGGGCACGTAATGATCCACGTCCGCGATTGCAACTTTGACCTGGATTTCATCCCCCGGGCCCCGTTCGCAGTACTCCATCTGGTCCAGGTCTTGCGAGTCGGAGTTATCGATCGATGACCAGAGGAGGGCCCGGAGATCCTGCCGGTCCTTTCCGATGGCAGCCGATGCATCCGGGTGCAATGCACTCACTTCACGGATAACGGCTTTGGGAAACTCAGGTTTGAAACCGTACTTCTGCATGGCAAAATAAGAGATTGCCTTGAGGTCAATGGAGCGGCGATGTTTCATGGCGGTTGTTTGGGGTTTGGCGGCAGGGATAATAAATGGTGTTGCCGGATGCGATGAACCGGGGACAGCCATTATCTGCCATCAGTTCCCGATCAGTACTGGGAGCCCCGGCACAAGTCCTGTCTTTTTGTTATGAGCATCGAGATACCAAAAAAGAGCGTGTTGTATTTTCTTATCGTAACGCTCGTTCTCATCATGGGCATCGCGCTGGTTTTTTTCCAGTCTGCGGCAACCCACCCCGAAATTGTTCCGGACTGTGCCGGTGAACTGCAGGAAAATTACCTGTACCATGTCTCGGTTGTCACCCCCTCTATGTCCACGGTCTTCCTGCGGCTTTTCTTATCCAATGCCGGCGTTGTCCTCATCATCCTGCTCGTTCCTTTGTACTGGGTCTGGATCTGGTGGCTGAACCCGGATCTTCTCACCACGGTGATCCGGCTCATGAAAGGAACGGTATTGCTCCTGGTCCTTGCGTTCGGTCATAATTCGTTCAGCTACGCCTATGTCACGCTCAGCACCTTCCCCTGGCCCATCTTCTTTGCTATGTATGTTCCTCATGGCTGGCTCGAGATGCTTGCTTTTATCCTTGCCGGGACCTTCTCGCTGGTATGCATCGATGCCCTGCACGAGTACGCGCTCTCTCTTCGCAAAGAGTCCGCACCGCATCCCGGTACTATTGTCCTTTTTATTTTCAGCAGGGTCTGGCGGGTCTTTCTCGGGATCGCTCTCCTCTTAGCGGTTGTCGCAGCCATTGAATGCTGGATTACCCCCCACCTTGTTACTTCAGTATGGGAACAGGTACTGGCATAGTACTGGCTAAACCGGTGATCTGTCTCACGCTGGCGTCCGGGCATGTCCAGCATAAACTAAAAAAAAATTGTACAGCCCCGTCTCTTTTTTATATCCCCTGCGCAGATCACTCATTATGTCACCACGACAATCCACGCCAAAAGACAAGCCCGCCCTGAAAGTCCCGGTCAAGACAGGACCCGGCCAGGACAGGGATCGCCAGCTGGAAGATGCCCGGCACCATCCGGTTGCCCGCCCGCAACCCCATCCGGAGCACAAGCCTATCAAAAAGCCGGCCCTGCCCAAAAAACACACGCCCCATTCCCATCCCCATGGCGACGAGCTGCCCGCCCACACAAATCCGCCCAGTCCCATCAAACCCGCCAAGAAGATAACCAGGACCGGCGCAAAAAAGTGATCAAACCCCCTTAACTTATTTTCAGATAATTATATTACCCACTTTTGCAGATTGGTGTGCATGGCACTCAAGGAAAAGATCCTGGACGTGATAGAAGGCCCGCATCCGGCTGCTGTTGCAACAGTTGCTGACGGGTTGCCAGCAGTACGGTTCATGGTCCTGTCGGGTTTTCCTGACATGACCTTTGTGGGAGGCACCATGAAGGGTACCCACAAAGTTGCCGAACTGAAGAAAAATCCCCATGCTGCAATTTCCATCTGGTCGGGAAAGGAATTTACCGATCCTTATGTCGAGATCAAGGCAAAAGGAGAAGTGCACGAGGACCTGGCAACAAAAAAGCGGTACTGGAACCCGATGTTTGAACAGTATTTCAAATCCATCGACAATCCGGATTTTGTTGTCCTCAAATTTATCGCAGAAGAAGTTACGTATCACGAACCAAAGATGATGGAACAGGAAGTCTGGAAGCGATAATTTCGTGCACCTTTATCGCAATTTTTTTTGGTGATTGTGTAACACCCACAAAAAGTTCGATAAACCTGAAACAAAATTTACATTGCCGCTCGTGGGGGCTCCGGCAAGCCTCCGCCCCCCCGCTCGGGCATCCCCCAGTTGCGATAGTGCCGTATTTCCTGTACCTGTGAGTGTGCCTGATACAGGTAATGCCGAGGCATTGTAATGCGCCCCGTCCCCCTTTTGGGACTGGCGGCGCAAGATGGGGGCTATACTTTTTTATGTTTTTCCGGATCGCAGATCTAAAAAAAAACCTGAATCGGCTCAATCCTAACCATGGATTAGTGGTGTACTTTACCAAATCACCTTTTTTTTAATTTATGGTGACTAAAAATCCGTATGTTTTTCCCGGTTCATCATGCCGGATACCTCTTCTTTCCGTCCCCCTATACGATTGTTTATCCCGTCAGCGTGACAATCGATACGAGCAGCGAGCCCTACCTTATGTCAGCTACCCAGTTTTTTCCTATCCCCTCTGAACTCCTCGCTCTTGCCTGCGAGACGGTGAACCGGCGTGTCGGCCCGTTGCCCTACCAGCAGGACGGCATAACCGTAACCCGGGATCTTATCGGTGTTACCATGGAATGCCTCAATGCGGAGTTTTCCAAAACTCTCCCCCTCCATACGAAAAAATCAACAGAATCAGGGACCGCCGAAAGCCTTGGCCAGTGCGTTGCCCAGCGCCTGAGCCTTCCGGAAGATGTTTCCCGTACGGACGTGATTGCCGATCTGCTCTGCCATGCGGGAATTTCCGAGAAAACGGAGGTCATTGACCGTGCATCCCATGCGAAGAGTCGCGGAGTCCGGCTACTGCCCCCCTGGACATGGCATAGTGCATCGACTCCGGTATCGCACCTGCCAACAAAGGCAGCAGAACCCGGGAAAGACACCCCTCCAGATCCGTGGATGAGTCTCTGTCCCGTATGTAAGACGGGTATCTTAAACCGGGTATTCGGAAAACAGCTGTATGGCATTCCCCACACCGATTATTACGTGGAATGTACCCATTGCGGGGCAAAATTTATCCCGGAAAAAGAAAAATTCTGCCTGGTTTCCATTGCCACCATCCGCGATCCCATCTGGAAACACCATGTAAACAAGGCCTATCTGCCCGAATCATGGATGGAGATCGCGCGCGCCAGCGGGTCGGCCACATCAAAGCGCCCGGTTACGTCACCATCCCGGCGTTTAACTCCTGTCACCCCGTTCAGTGCGCCGAACGGTCCCCAGGTCCGCACGCCTGCTATATCGGTAGTGCTGAAGACCGGAACGCTTCAACCCATGAAAGACGGTTCTCTGGGCGTCCCCGTGCTGGATAAGATCCTGTATTTCAAACCGGTAAAACTGATCTTTTCCGGGGGACTCAAAGAGGATGTTTTTGAAAAAGAACAGGGGCTCTTAAAAGACGCCATCAGCACGCCGGCCTATTCCCCCCTTAAAGCAAAAACCGAAGCGAAGTATGCAAATTACCTTCCCCTCCGCCTCGGCCTCTTTCTCTGGGAAAGAAAAGAGAAGCACGATCCTTTCTTCCGTGAATTCCTCAACCCGTGGGGCGACGAAAAATTCGGGACTTTTATGGTAGAGGACAGTGACCTGTCCGGCAGGAAAGGGGTATATCTTGTCATTGCGGACGGGAAAGCCTGCCATGCCGGTTACAGTCACGACTCATTTAAGCAGACCCTGACCCGTGAGTTCGGCCGGATTACCGCGGGGGACTGTCTCCTTGACCGGGACGGAACCCGCTGCCGGATTAATGCGCTGCTCTGCATGAACAAAAAAACTGCCGCGGTGTACCTCCATGCGAGCGATAACGGGGAAGATCGTGAACGGATTGCCGCTGCCCTGATGGGCAATACCCCGGTTTCCACTCCATAAAAACACAGTAGCCGTTCTGCGATACCGATCACAGAATTTTTCATATGCAATGTAAACATTATAGTTATCTACTCTGGTTAACGGTCAAGGAGATACTGGATGAAGTGCCCTCACTGTGGGATGAATATACGCGATAATATAGTGGAGTGCGGTTATTGCGGCGGTAAGATACAGCACAGCTCAGGGAAATCTTCCGCAGCGGGAGGCAGGACTGTCCCCAAAGAGAGTTCTGCAAAAAAAGTAACAAAACCGGTAAAACCGCAGGATGAAGAGACCGAAGATGAAGAAGAAGGAGGGCTCTCGCCTTACCTGCAGCCGGGCGAGCAGGTGCAGATCGGCTCTCTCAATGTATCGGTGAAAAAATTCTTTTTCCATGCATATCTCACCGACAAGCGGATTTTTTTAATCGATACGCAGGAAAAGAAACTCAAGGTAACCGCAAAGGATGTTGCCCGGGATACTATCGCCGACTGCTCCAGCGAATTTTCCGAAAATTCCGATCCCGTCCTTGTAATTTCTATCAGGTCTCCTGACGATGAAATAAAGACAATGAAGATAGTCTTTGCCCAGAATGGCATGGACCGGTCTGCCGAGATTGACGAATGGCTATCTCTCCTGCAGGACGCAAAACCGCATAAAAAACCAGCCCGGCAGAAAGTCAAAGAGCCTGTCCCTGAGGAGGAAGAACCGGCCTTTGCTGCTCCCGCAGAAAAACCCGTACAGAGAGAGGCGATGCACCCGGTAAAAAGGCCGGCCAAGGATCACGAGAAGCAACCTCCGGTAAAACGGCATCTCTCGATCTATAAGGTTCCTGAAGAAGAAAAAGAGCCGGAACGCGAGGAAGAAGAGCCCCCCCGCAGTCAGCCTGCCCGGCAGCAGGAACCGTCGAGACGATCGATCTCAATCACGGGATATGAGCGGGAGATACCCCCCACCCATGACGAACCGGTTAAACAGGTGAAAAAACCTGATATGCAACCGTCAATGAAAGTTGCCATGAAAAGTGCGATGGAGCCGCTCAGGCAGCCTTCACACCCCGTACGGAGAGTTACTGCCGAACCCATGCGCCGCCAGCCGGTTGCAGAACCCGAGCACCCCCCGTTTGTTGAAATTCTTCCGGATGAGCAGCCGGTGCACCATGAAAAACCCGCACAGGATGAAGAAGCCAAAAATCCTAAGTTCTGTCATAACTGCGGCAAGAATCTTCCTCACAATGCAAACTTCTGCCCGGGATGCGGGACCAAACTATCAGGTCACAAAACAGGGCATGCAACCGGGGGATCGAACGCTCCCCGGAAGTCAGATACTCTTCCGGCCCCGCAGAGAAAAGTGCCAAAGATCACGGTATCCACTGCCGATGAGGATGATGATGATAAGCATGAAGTTGCACCCGCCCCGGTAAAACCCCCGGTAAAAAGAGCTCCTCCGGGCAGTGAAATGACGATCCTTCACAAATTCCTGCGGCGATAAACGCTCAACGGATAATCCAACAGATACTTTTTTTAATTTTTTCCGGTTATCCCCCGGCTCCTTTTGCCGGGCAAACCGGTGGAAAAGCCCTAAACCTCCTTCCCTCATACGAACGATCATTATTCACTCCAGTGATTATTCTAAAAAGGATTAATCATGCAGTCTGGATAAAACGGTACGGATTTTGCCTGTTTCCGAAGAAAATAATCCAATAAATGTGCTTTTTCTATTACTCTCAATCATTTTTGGGTATAAGAAGAAAATGGTTATATCACTGCCAGTCCCAGTTTATTAGTACGAAGTTTCACGAGGACATCAATGAAGAGAAATATCCAGATTGAAGCATTGGACCAGATCCCCCTTGAAAAGCAGCGGATTGAACTTGTTGAACGCAAATGCCTTGGCCACCCGGACAGTCTTGCTGACGGGATTGCCGAATCGATAAGCCAGGCACTCTGTAAAACCTATCTCGAAGAGTTCGGGGTAGTGCTGCACCACAACACCGACCAGGGAGAAGTTGTTGCCGGAGAATCCCGCCCAAAATTTGGTGGCGGCAAGATGGTTCGCCCGATCTATGTCCTGCTCGATGGTCGCGCAACCAAGCAGTTCAATGGTGTTACCATACCCGCAGATTCAGTAGCGGTTGAAGCTGCACATAATTATCTCCATAAGATTCTCCCCGAACTCAATCTCAACCGCGACCTGATGGTGGACTGCCGCCTCGGAACCGGTTCGACCGATCTCCGGGACGTCTTTAAGCCCTCGCAGGGAAAATCCCCCCGTTCAAATGACACCTCTTTTGGTGTAGGCCATGCACCCTTCTCGGAAGTTGAGACGATCATCAAAGCTGCAGCAGAATATATCGATGTGAAACTCAGGAAGAAATATCCGGCAATCGGGCAGGACATCAAGATCATGGGCCTGCGTGACGGCAACACCATCACCCTGACCATTGCCTGCGCCATTGTGGACAAATATTGTGCAAACATTAAGGAGTACCAGGAATACATGGTCCTTCTCAACGAGGAAATCGTCAAGATCGCAAAGAAGACGACCAAGCGAAAAGTCGTTGTCCATGTCAACACTGCCGACAACATCAAGAAAGAGAGCGTCTTTTTGACCGTTACCGGTACTTCTGCCGAGATGGGCGACGACGGTTCGGTTGGTCGCGGCAACCGCTGCAATGGGCTGATCACCCCCAACCGCCCGATGAGCATGGAAGCCACCAGCGGCAAGAACCCGATCAATCACATCGGCAAGATCTACAACCTTCTCTCCACCCAGATTGCAACGGAATGTGTGCGGAAGGTTGATGGTATTGACGAGATGTATGTCAGGCTCCTTTCACAGATCGGAAAACCGATCGACCAGCCGCTTGTTGCGAGCGTTCAGGTGCTGCCGCAGTGTGGTGTAAAACTCAAGGATATCAACAGCGAGATCAACTCGATTGTGGATGAAAAACTTGCAACGGTTACCCACGTGACAGAAGCAGTCATCCGCGGCGAACTCAGGACGTTCTGATCGTATACAGGAAAGACCGTGAAAGCCGAAAAAAATAAAAAACCAGTAAAAGCGGCGAAAAAAACCGGTACCTCCACCCCTTTTTCTGATATCGTACGCCTTGCAATCCCCAACAAGGGCAGGATTGCAGCGCCGATCATGGAACTGGTGGAAAAGAGCGGGCTCCATCTCGCTGAGACCGGGGAACGGCGCCTCATCACCCGCACCCTTGATCCCCACGTGGAGATCCTGTTTGCCCGTCCCATCGATATTCCGGAATACGTGGCAACGGGTGCAGCAGATCTCGGTATCACCGGCCACGATATGGTCATCGAGCGTGAGTCCGATGTGGAAGAGCTGCTCGATCTCCAGTCCGGGAAGGGAAAACTGGTGCTCGCGGTGCACGAGGATTCCACTATTACATCGGCAAAACAGCTGGCCGGAAAGAAGATAGCAACCGAATTTCCGGTTATCACCCGCACGTATTTCGAGCAGCAGAAGGTAAAGGTCAATGTCGTACTGGTGGGGGGTGCCTGTGAAGCAACGCCGCACCTCGGGATTGCGGATGCGATCATCGACCTGACGAGTTCGGGCACGACCCTCAAGACCAACCGGCTCCGGGTGATCGATGAAGTGCTCCAGACATCCACGTTCCTGATCGCAAACAGGGAATCGCTCCGCACCAAGAAAGAAAAGATCGACGAGATCCACCTTGCACTGGAGAGCGTGATACGGGCACGCGGGCAGTGCTACCTGATGATGAACGTGAAACGGGCTTCCTTAGAAGCGGTGAAACGCGTGCTCCCCGGACTGTCAGGGCCGACGGTCATGGATGTCGCATCGAGCGAAGACCTGGTTGCAGTGCATGCCGTCGTAAACGAGGAACGGGTCTATTCCCTTATCAATGCACTGCGCCGGGCCGGTGCAAAAGATATTCTCGTGATGGCTATCCAACGGATGATCCGCTGATCTTTTATGAAAATTTTTCCCGCTGTTGACATCCTCGGGGGCAAGTGTGTCCAGCTGGTGCAGGGCAAAAGGGAGAGTGCAACTGCATACGGTGACCCGCTTGCCTGCGCAACCCGCTGGCTCGACCAGGGTGCCGATGCCCTCCACGTGGTGAATCTTGACGGGGCATTCGGGAGTTCAAAACAAAATGCTGATCTCATTGCCGAACTTATCAAAAAGACCGGTGTCGAGATCGAGCTGGGAGGCGGGATTCGTTCGGTGGAAGATGCAGCGCACTGGCTCAATACCGGAGTGTTGCGGGTCATCATCTCAACGCTTGCCACCCAGAAACCGGAATGTATCCGGATTCTCGCCGATGAGTTCGGCAGCGAACGGGTGATGGCAGGTGTGGATGCCAAAGGCAACCAGATCGCGGTGCACGGCTGGCAGGAGACTGCCGGCAACTATCTTGACTGGACCACCAAGTTCGAGGAACTGGGTGCGGGTTCCCTGCTCTACACCAACGTGGATGTGGAAGGATTGCAGCAGGGAGTCCGGTTCGAGCCGGTGAAGCGGCTGATCGATCACACCTGCCTGCCCGTTGTGGTTGCCGGCGGCGTATCGGCACGTTCGGATGTTGCAGGTCTCAAAGAGATCGGGGCGTTCGGGGCGGTGCTCGGTTCTGCCCTGTACAGCGGGAAGATTGGACTGAAAGAAGCACTGGAGGAGAGCCAATGAGAGTTGTGGAAGTAAAGCGGGAAACAAAAGAGACAAAGATTGTCATCAGGTTGAACCCCGATGGCACCGGGAAGATAACGGTGGACAGCGGTGTTCCGTTCTTCGATCATATGCTCAACGCGATGGCAAGGCACGGGGGATTCGATCTCACCTGCACTGCCAAAGGGGATCTTGGGGTGGACTGCCACCACACGATCGAGGATATCGGTATCGTGCTCGGGGATGCCCTGAAGCAGGTTATGGGGGAAGGTAAGGGAATCAAACGGTTCTCTCACGCGATCATCCCCATGGACGAATCAATATCGACCGTAGTGCTCGACTGCGGGGGCAGGGGATACCTTGTCTTTACCGGTACGTTCGGCAGCAAAACGGTAGGCAATATTCCCGCAGATATCTTCGAGCATTTCTTCTACAGCGTATGCAACCGGGCCGGTATCACGGCACATATTGCTTTTGCCGGCAAGAACGATCACCACCAGTGCGAAGCAATGTTCAAGGCATTCGGGATTGCGCTTGGCGAGGCGCTGTCCCTGAGCGGGGACGGGAAGGTCCGGAGTACTAAGGGGAAGTTCTGAGGAATCATCTCAGATATATCATATTTTTTAACAAAACATTTCGTTGAAATTTTTTTTTCATGCTGTCAGCAAATTCTTCTGTGCATTTAGGATTGCGACTGAATTTTTATATTCTTTCTTTGAATTTAGGATTTCACCCACCCCCTCGGGGGGTCGCTCGGCCGCCTCGTCGGAGCCTCGCTGGGCAGATCGGTTAAAAGGATGACCGGTGCTTAAATCGCTCTTGGGGGCCCACGGCACATCGTGTTTCCGCTCCCGCTATTCGGGCATCTCCCATGTTGCAATTGCCCACAATATGGTGACAAGAATTTCCAGAAGGGGGTTAAGGGGATGCACCCCTTGGGCTGCCTCCCCCTATGGGGGAGAGAGGGGGTCACCCTCCCATTTGTCGCAGAGAATAAACCGGCCGGAAATGATTATAATCGAGCCCAATGACCACAAGAACCAAAACTAATAAAAATTACGAAAAAACTACAAACGAATCTGCGGGAAAAAGAAAGTTAATCTAGGACTTTGCTGCCAGATCAACATCTTCTTTCTTGATCGTCTTTCTGCCCGCGTGCTCAGCTAACTTGTTGGCTTCCTTAGTGAGCGAGGCAATGTACTTTTCAGCCTTGACAACGAGTGCCTCTGCTGCATCGCTTCCCACGCGTTCGGCTCCGTTCTTCTTTGCAATCCGCACAACTGCGGCAATTGGTAAATCTGCCATGTTTCTTACCTCAAAAAGAAATCTTATTGGTATATATAAAAACTTTCTGGACAAATGTCCCAAATTACCCTGCAATATGATTTCTGGGGGCATCCCATTTAGTATGGAGAAATCGGGCTTCAGAATTTCGCAGAATATTTTTTATCTCTATTTAAAGCGTTTTTTTCCGAAAAAAGAGGCAATATTGGTTTTTAAATTATTCCAACAAAGATGCTGCGAGCAATAGCGTATTGGCATAATTTGGTGAGGCGCGCGAACTATCCACGAAAATTCTGCTGATATTTACTACGGGCGCGCCATGACCCTGCCCGCCACCCAGAAAAACGAGCGTACGGAAGATCAGGTTACCGGAAATACCGTCAGGTGCGATAATAAGGCCGCACGTTTCAACTGCGTCTTCAATCAGGATCTCGCAGTGGGTTGCATCACCCAATCGGGCGAGAAGTTCGGCATCGGCCATGCTCGCATCCACCTGGGGATGTCTTCCGATATCCCCGAGACGGCCCCCGGACAGGATGCCCACTTTTTCCGGCAGTCCGAATTTTTTTGCAATGACCCGGCCTTTTTTGATAAGTTCGAGTTTTTCTCCGACTGTCCATCCCTCATCCACGCCAACCGGGGTAAGCAGGAACTTTTTCCCGGAAATGGTTTCAAGCAGCGCGATACGCTCCAGATGATCGACACCCGCTGCTTTTTTCAGGGCCTTCAGCGTCGCATTAGCCGGCAGGGTGCCCCGCACGGCTGCATCGATCCCGCCTGTCATCAGATCGCCAACCAGCGCCTGTTCCGGGTGTGAGTGCTCAACGATACTTACCTTGTTTCCCGCTGGTTTTTTATCAATCGTGCCGGGGCTGCAATAACAGATGATTTCAAATGTCCCGCTTACGTGGTTGACACTCTGAATAACCTTCTCCGGATCTTCAGCGATCCCGATACCGATGCGCCTTACCGGCCCTGGCATGCCACATCCTCTTCGGACAGGTGCATAATACCGTTACTGATGAAATCAAAGACCTGCGTGTCTTTACCCTCGTATCGTACCCGCAGTTCCCGTGTTGCATTGACCGTTCCTATCTCGTGTGCCGTCATTCCCACGCTGGCAAAGAGCCGGATGAGTTCCTGCACATGCGCCCTGTTTGCGGTCATGATAAAGCCCATGCCCGGGTACATCCGGACCCACTGCTCAAATGAAATATTATTGGCCGACAGGTTCGGTTTTGGAATCAGGCCGAGATCGATCTCGGCACCTTTTCCGCTTACCTCAAGCAGCATCCCGAGCGTTCCGATGATACCCGGGTTGCTGATATCCTTGCCCGCTGTCACCAGATGCCTGCTGCCTATCTGCTCCATCAATGAGATCTGGGCCCGGACTTCCGCTGCGGATTTCATGGTGACCGAGTCCCAGTTGAGTGCACAGGACGGGTGGACCCGGCCCGAGATATCGATGGCGGCAACAACACTGTCGCCGACCTGCGCAGTGTGGCTGTAGATGATCGAATCCAGTTTCGCGGATCCCAGGATTGAGACATCGATAACACTGTATGGGGCATCCGGGTGGAGATGACCTCCGACAATCGGGACGCCGAACTGTGCGGATGCATCGTGCATGCCTTTTACTACCTGTTCCTGCACGGTAGTCTTGGCAATGGAGAAAATATCCACCATCGCAATCGGGTGACCGCCCATTGCCGCGATATCATGGATATTGACGAGCACCGAACAGTATCCTGCCCAGTAAGGATCGGCTTCCATGAGCCTGCTCCAGATGCCGTCAGCAGCAAGCAGCAGCGCTTCCCCGTTGTGCTCGATAACGGCAGCATCCTCGCCAAACGAGGCAACTACATGCGGGGCATCGATCTTCAATGCCCTTACCATCTCACCTATCGTATGTTTGCGCCGGACACCCTCATATTCCCGGACTACTTTTGCAATCGTCTCTGTTGAGCAGTTATGGGTCACGGCATCACCTGAAATCGACAAAAAACTATTGTGTGTATCCTAGTTTCGTTTCATCAGAGATAATTTATTTGATATACAGTCAACGTGTCTGTATGGACTGGGCAGAAAAATACCGCCCCGTACACCTGCAGGATATTGTCGGCAACGGGTCGGCAGTCCGGCAGATTGCGGAGTGGGCTAAGAACTGGACGAGAAGATCAAAACCTCTCCTGATCTACGGAAAGCCCGGTATCGGTAAGACCTCATGTGCATACGCGCTGGCAAATGACATGAAGTGGGAGTCCATTGAACTCAATGCGAGTGACACGCGGACCGCCGGGGTCATCGAGCGCATTGCCGGTGCAGGAAGCCAGACCGCAAGCCTGATGGGGGCCTCGCGAAAGCTGATCGTGCTGGACGAAGCGGATAACCTGCAGGGAACCGCAGACCGTGGCGGAGCCAAGGCGATTATTGATTGCATAAAGAATGCCCAGCAGCCGATCATCCTGATTGCAAATGACCTCTACGGCCTCTCTCCCGAACTACGGGCCCGGTGCGAACCGGTACAGTTCAAGGCGGTCCCGGCCCGGTCGATTGCACCGCGACTCAAGTATCTCTGCTCTGCAGAAAAGATTGCCTGCAGTGAAACCGCGATTCACGCAATTGCCGAGAGTGCCGAGGGGGATATCCGGTCTGCGGTCAATATGCTCTATGCCGCGGCGATCGGGCGGGACACGATTGACGATGCGCAGGTGCATACATCCCAGAAAGATGAACGGGTATCCATCTTCTCGCTCATATCCGCCCTGTTCGGGAAGACTTCTGATGAGGAACTCCTGCGCCTCTCCTATGATGTGGATGACACGCCGGAAACCATCGAGCAGTGGGTGGAGGGAAACATCGGCCATATTGCAGATCCTCTGGCAGTTGCGCAAGCCTACCAGCACCTGGCACGGGCAGATGAGTTCCTTGGGAACACCTACCGAAGGCAGTATCATACCCTCTGGCGTTATGCAACCGCGATCATGCTGCTGGGGGTAGCTGATGCTGCCGGCGGCAAAGGTATCCATGCACGGATCATGCCCCCTGAGCGATGGCAGAAGATGTCAACGGCAAAGAAGCAGAAGGCGATCAGGATCGCCCTGCTCAATAAAATTGCCGGTACCATGCACATCCCGCAGAGTACCCTGCGTGAAGAGTACCTGGGCACCTTTTCCCTGCTGGTGGAGAATGATCCGGCCAGTTATACCCGTGAGATGATGCTGGACGCAGACCAGCTTAACTTCTTCTTAAATGACCGGGCCCGGGCCTCAGAGATCGTAAAGGCGATCGAAAAAGAGGAGAAGGAACGGGCAAAAGAACAGGAAAAAGTTAAGGATCCGCAGAAAAAGTCAAAAAAAGAATCCCTGCCAAAACCCGGACAGTTGCCCGAGGCCGAACCTGCGCGGGCTGAGCCGGTAAAAGCAGATCCTGTAAAAGTTGAGCCCGCGAAAACAGAATCCGCAAAAGATCCGGAACCGGCAACCATTACGCCACCCGAGCCGGCAGAGAAAAAACCCCCGGCCCGGACCCAGTCAACCCTGTTTGACGGGTTCTGAACGAACGTGATACCGGTGGAGGAGCACCCCGCAGTCAATGATCTCCCCACCATTTCCATAGGACTCAAATCCAAGGTGGTACACGACCAGGTCTGCATTGATCCGCTGTGCAAGTTCTATCAGCGGGGGGATCATTTCTGTCGCCGGGCGAATTGCGTAAATAACCTCCACACCGTCATACAGGGAAAGATCGGGTAAGAAAATATCGTCCCGGGAAAAAGGAAGCCCGCTGGAAATTTCAAGCGCTTTTACATCGGTGCAGCGAACGAGCCTGCCGGCATCCTTGACAATACGGGCGGCCTCTTCATTTCTGCCAATGCCGACTTCGATGGCACGGGAATAGTGCGAGGCTATGTAGTTCCCGACGCACGTCTCAATATGTTTATAGTCACGCATTCCAACAGAATATAGCGATGCATGTCCATATTTTTTGGGATGCCCAGTCACCGGCCGGGCTCCAGATGCCCGTTTCCCGGAAAATTTCTTCGATTCTCGGAGTACCTACCACGGTTTCTGAAAACCATGTTCGCATGATGGGATACGTGAACGAGCGCCGGCAGATTGATGCGGCAGCGCTTCTTGACAGTATCCAGACGTATAAGCACCGCCATGAGATCGAAGACCCGGTGCTGCTGGTGGTGCACCAGGACCTGTTTAAAGAGGGCAGCAGTTTTGTCTTCGGGCTTGCCCGTGAATTCGTTGGTGCGGCAGTGGTCTCATCGGCCCGCCTGTCAAACGAGTATTACGGGCTTTCCGGCAATGACGATGACCTGATGGACCGGATGGTAAAAGAGGGCGCACACGAGATCGGGCACCTGCTGGGCCTCGGGCACTGCTCGAACCGGGAATGCGTGATGTTCAAACCCGACACCCTTGACGAACTGGACCGCAAGAAAAAACAGCTCTGTTCTTCCTGTTACGAACAGATGGAAAAACTGCGGTAACAATCTTACGGTAATTAAAAAAAAGTCCGTGTCGCCACTCTTTACCGGGCAATTCTTGTCGGATCCTGATCGAAATTCCCATCATTCCTGTTCAACACAAAACGGATATTCCGGAAACGTTGATAGAGAATTATCCTTCCTTACAGGTTGATGGAGAACAAAAATGACGCGTTGCTCCGCAATCACCAATCCACTCTCTGTCTGGCATGCTGCCACGGGTCACCCGGAATGCCAGGCACGGCTTGATGCAGTTATGTCTGTTCTCCCTCCCACTCTCCCCCTCTATTCCGCACCTCCTGCCCCCCTCGAGGATGTGGAACGAATCCATGACCCTTATTTTCTCCGGTGGCTTGCAATGCAATGTGAAACCACCCCCTCGGTATACTATCTCGATCGGGACACCTATATCACTCCCCGTTCATTCGATGTGGCCCTCCATGCAGCCGGTGCGGCAATCGCAGCAGCTGAACGGGCTATGGATGGCGAACACTGTCTCTCGCTTACCCGTCCCCCGGGTCACCATGCGGAACGCGATCGTGCCATGGGGTTCTGCCTGCTCAACAATGCCGCAATTGCTGCAATGTATGCACTGGGGAGCGTTGACCGGGTTGCGATCATAGATTGGGATGTCCATCACGGGAACGGCACGCAGCATGCGTTTTACAACAGCGATCGGGTGCTCTACTGCTCTGTCCACCAGAGGGGAATGTTCCCGTATTCCGGAGATGTTATTGAGTCGGGGACTGGAGCTGGTGCAGGGTATACCATCAACGCGCCGCTCGCTGCAGGTGCCGGTATCGGGGATTACCAAGAGGTCTTTTCCGGGATCTTCTGCCCGGCACTCCGGCGTTTCCGCCCGGATCTGGTCATCATTTCAGCCGGGCAGGATCTTCTTTTTGACGATCCGCTGGGCTGGATGCGGATCCGGCCCGGGGATTGTGCAACTTTGACCCGGCTTATAATTGACGCTGCGGAAGGATCCCTGGCATTTGTACTCGAAGGGGGGTATGGTCCGTCCCACAGTGAGGCAATCAGACAGATTCTTTCCGCTCTTAAACGGGAACGGGATATTTCGGTATCCGAAAAAATCCCCGCATCACTAGAAACGCTGGCAGTGGTATCGCAGCTCAAAAAAATTCACGGGTTACCTTGACTATAAGGCCGTGGGCAGGATATCGATCTCCATCTCGCTGATCTCCTGGTACACTTTTTTCATTTTGAGTATCGGCCAGAGCTCGTAAAGAAGCACGGTGACCGGTTCCCACATGGCAGCCCACCCGATTATCAGGAGTGCGTCGGCAAAGATCTGTGCTGCCAGTTGCTGGCTCAGGTGGGAAACCATCTGTCGTGCCAGGAGAGCAATGGTCAGGAATGAAAGACCGATCAGCATCGTACTCCTGCCGTGCCGGAAATGCGATCGGAATTTGCGATCTGCGCTCATCACCCGGTATTCAAAATGATGCTGGATAGCGGGTTTGATCTTCTTTGCCTGCTCGCTCTCTGCAAGATCCTTTGGCAGGTAGATGATAATTTTGAACTTCGTTTTTGCGGGGAAATCCTTGACCGTATCGATAATATAGTGTTCTGCGGCTGTGTCGAGTTCTTTTTCATGGAACGGTGCAGGATCAAAAGAATTGAAGAGCTGCATGATCGACGTGAGTTTGATCTCAATGAGGATCCTGTCATCTTCTTTTTTATAGAGCGATTCGAGATCAGCCATGTGCACGAGCCTGTGATTGCGTAGAATGGCAGATCCGATAAACCTGCCTTAATTCGTTCGTTATACCAGGCATGTCCCAAAACCTCGGGAATGCTGGCGACCCAAGTAACGGGATCCAGGTCCCGAAGTATTACTGTCCGGAAGCAGCCCGGTTGATCGCTTCCAGTGCCTCAGCGATCATCTCTTTGGTATCGTCATTTTCAATCCTGTACAGGTTTTTCAGCGGGGCTATCGCACGGGTGTCTCCAATCGCCCCCAGCGCCCAGATTACTTTTAACCTGACTCGATCGTCATCGTCGCCCAATGCGCTGATGAGCGCTTCTACCGCCTGCGGGTCGCCCCATCTCCCGAGAGCGATCGCACCTTTCCAGCGGTTGCCGGGATTTTCGTCGGAGAGCAGGTCCAGATAGTGAGCTAACCTCGCCCCGTTACTGTCCTGTGCGGTCTCGTTATCGTCTTCCATAATTACTCAGACACGACTATTCCCACACAAAAAAGGGGACACACGGATAATTAAAACTATCCGGCCCGTCGATGAACAATTATTCTTTCTCTTTGACGTACAGAACACCGTCGGGTTCTTTGTAGTCAGTCTTGATCACAATGGTATTGGAGATCCGGTTGAAGACCCGGAGTTTTGTATTGGGCATCGCGAGCCACCCGATAAGGCAGTCCAGCGGCAGGAGGAATGCCTTTCCGATGCTCTCAATTGCTGCTGTTCCATAGTGTATTTTTGTCCCGTCACGGTTGACGACTTTTAAGTTCATCACCATCTTGCCGATGGACTGGCCCCGGAACCCTTCCATCACGGTCCAGTACAGGAAGAAAAAGACCGTTTCGAAGCCAATAGCAAAGATCTCCCAGTGGCCATAGTCCCACAGGAGCGGCAGTTTCCAGAAGGGATCAAAGATACCACGGACAATGTTTAAAAAGAGAATGATGAGGATTACATCCACAAGCCACGCCCAGAAGCGGGCGCTCCACTTGGCAAGGTGCAGGGTTCTTTCAGGAACCGGGCTGATGCGGATGGGTTCCGCTACGATCGTTTCATCCGACATGTCATAGAGCTATTTGCAGCACGAGTGAATGAAGTTTACTCTTGTACCCCATGCCGGCGGGAAGCGCTGCTTTGCCAGAGAAGAAACTATTTCTGCGCCCGGAAACGAATCAGACTAAGGAATTTTACGGAGTGAATGCGCTACTATGACCGACGCAGTCATCACGGAGTATGCAGGAACCCGCAGGAACGGTACGATTTCCCGCTTCTACCTGTATGGCAATGGAGGGGTACGGGTCCTTGACGGGAGAAAGCGCCTGAAACGGCAGTACCGCTTTGATCCATCATCGGACATGATGACCGAACACGATCCCTCCCGGCCGGACCGGATCCTCCGGCGTTTTGTTTTTGACCGGATGGGTATGCTGGAAGAGACCTTCTCTTCGGGAAGCCGGCCCCGAACATTCCGTTTCGAGCAGGGCGGCCAGCGGATTGCCGTTCGCGAGGGAGGCGAGTACGGCCAGGTGGGAAAGACCTTCATGTTCGAGGATAACGGGATAGCGGAGACCGCATGGGGACGGAACGGGGAGATCGAGCGGGTCTTTGTCTTTGAGGCCGACAATTCGATCACCGAACGTGCAGGGGGATGGTTCGGTGATGTCGAGCGGACCATCATAATTGACGGCGTCAGTGCGTCGCTCTTCCGGGAGCCGGAGGCGTTCCTCCAGTTCGTGGTATTCACCGAATGGAGTGCCAGCGACCGCGAGGAGGTTATCGATGAGCAGGTATCGAAGATCCGGGGCGGGGGATCGGCAGTCTCCGGCCGGAGCCCGTATGCTTATACCGGCTCGCGACAGGCTTCGACGGGGGAAGCAGGGGGCGGACGGGGGCCGGCTTCGCGTTCTCCGGGAATGCGGCAGGATGTCCGGACGAGCCGTCCAGGCAGTTGCGGGGATGCGGGTATCGATTTCATACCGGAAGGGGGCTGTTCACAGGATACCTCCCGCGGGATCGTGCCACCATCCCGCCCGAGCCGCAATCTCTCCTTTGAGGAACGCCTGAACCGGGAGCCGGCTGACCGGGGATTTTCTGCAGGGAGAAGTGCCGAAATTCCTCTCCAGGAACGGTTCGGGAGCTCACGCGCTGAACGCGAGCCTCTCTCAAGGGGAAGGAGTGTCGATATCCCCCTTGAGGAACGGTTCGGGAGCGCACATCAGGAACGGGAGAAGCTCTCGAAGGGAGAGAGCGCCGAGATCCCGCTCGATGAACGGTTCGGGAGCGCACATCAGGAACGGGAGAAACTCTCGAAGGGAGAGAGCGCCGAGATCCCGCTCGATGAACGTTTCGAAAGGGCACGCAGTGAGCGGGAAAAACTTTCAAAGGGGAAAAGTGCCGAGATCCCGTACAGTGAACGCAGGGGCGGGAGGGAACGGTGATTTTTTTAATTGATGGATCTTATTGAGGAAAGACAAAGAACCGGAAAAGAGGGATTTTCCATGAAGGTTCTTCTCTTGGATTATGATGGGGGTTGAGACCCCCATACCCCCGTATGGGATAAACTCCGCCGCCCCGAAGGGCGCCCCGCGGCGGATCAATGACAATGTGTCAAAAATCTTCTTGCCCCACCTTGTCTCGGAGGCTCCTGATGTGGGGAACCCTCGCAATGTTTATGGATTTTCATTGTTGAGGTACGAACTCTTGTTTTTGCATCTTTCAACTGGGTCGCGCTGGAAAAAGAATTTTCTGATTTTTTTTCTGAACGGTTACGGATCGCAGCGGAGTTTTCCTGCGTTTCCAATGTTTTCGAGTTCGTGCTCGTTGATCAGGATCGTCACCGCGCCGGGATCAACGCCGAGGGTCTTAACCAACGTGCTGGTGAACTCTTTTACTACGGTGCGCTTCTGTTCCGTGGAAAAACCTTTTCGCATCTTGAGAATGATTACGGGCATATCTTCACCTTCGTTCCGGTACTGTTGGTTTCTGGAATATTTAGGTGGAAGGGAGAACGGCACTCAGGTCATCTCGTTTTTCCGGAAATTTCCGGTCCGGACAATAACCGGAGGGAAATACAATCGAAGTCCTCCGGACCATGAAGCGGTCTTTGCAGCCAACAGGAATCAATTCGCAAAAACGCGAGTAAGATGTACATCCGATAATCGGATGTGTAACCGATATTCAGATGTACATCCAACAAAAGTCCCTTTGCTCACGTCGGACCGTTTTCGCTGGGGGGAGGGGGTACCCCCTCCGGGACATGAGGAGGGGGTGGGTGTAATTTTCGTGCGGAGGCACCGACCCCCCCGGGGGTTCCCCTTCCATGGCCAGCGGACCTGCCGGTTTACCCGGCATTCCCGGTGGAGGCCGGTAAGGTTTTTCAGATCGCCCGGAGTTTATCGCCAAACCACGGGATGAGATCCTTTTTCCGGGACATCATGTTCGCCAGCCGGACGGGCTGGTCCTTCAGCCCCAGTTTCGTTATGAGCCCGCTTTCCGCAGAGGCAAAGAGCTCGCTCCCGTTCTCGATGACGCTGGTGAAGAGTCCCAGATAGATATCGGTTCCCTGCTGTACGCGAAGGCGTGCGAGCTCCTGCCGGATCTCCTCTGCATGGGCCTGCGGGTAGATGTACGACGGCACCATGACCTGCGAGATGATCACCTTCTTGCCGAAGAGCTCGTACCGTTTTGTATCCCGGACCAGGAGATCTTCCATGGTTGCGCCTTCGATATTCATTCCGCGTTCCAGCAGTTTTGTACCGAACTCGACCGGGTCGAGGCCCGTTATCTCCGCGAGATAGGCCACCATCCGGTGATCTTCGGGTGTTGTGGTGGACATCTTCAGGATCAAGGTGTCGGAGAGGATACCCGCGAGCAGGATCCCGGCAATGGCCGGTGTAGGAGTAATGCCGCTGTCGGCAAATTTCCGGGTGATGATGGTTGAGGTGGACCCGACCGGGTCATTGAGGAACTTTACCGGTTTCAGGGTTGATATGGCCCCGAGCCGGTGGTGGTCGATGATCTCGATGATCTCGGCAGTATCGATCCCCTCTACCGCCTGCGCAAATTCATTGTGATCCAGGAGGATGACCGGCCGGTGCACATCGTCGATGAGGGTTGTACGCGTGACGATCCCGCGGAGCGTACCGTCTTTTTCGACAACGCACGCGGAACGGAACTTTGAGGAGTACACAACCTGTTTTGCATGTGCCAGCGAATCATCCAGCCCGAGGCGGGGTATGTCGGTCTCCATCACCATCCGGGCCGGCAGGGAGAGGTTGATCATCGTGCCAACGCCAAAGGCATCGAGGTCCGTTGCCAGGACCGAGACCCCCTTCTGCTCTGCTTCCCTCACGACCGTTTCGCTTACGGGAGCCCTGTCGACTACGATGAGGGCTGCGATTCCCGCGGCTATCAGGGAC
>Ga0310040_1000931_pt1 | contig 23792 bp, 10 predicted proteins | sample EPASupsiteHSE623_FD_200237 | JGI IMG/M metagenome (GOLD analysis project Ga0310040, IMG submission 200237) | Bioremediated contaminated groundwater from EPA Superfund site, New Mexico - Sample HSE6-23 (v2) (version 2) | ecosystem: Environmental > Aquatic > Deep subsurface > Groundwater >... | reverse complement strand
TCTTCCTTCACGAAATTACAGTCAGGTTTCCGCGCCATTCTACCACCTCAGGGGTTTTTGCCAGGTTTCCTTAAGTTCCGCTATATTCTCGCGCAGACAGACCTTCCCGTCGATCCCGCGCGCGATAAACTGCCCGTGTTCCTCCAGCCTGCCGATAAAGGCCGCGGGCAAGCCTTTCAGTCCTTTCTCGAAGACCTTTCTCTTCGACGGAGAGACCTCCACGACAAAACGGGAATTCGACTCGGAAAACAGGATAAAATCGTTCCTGCGGCGTTTCTTATCGGAACTTTTATAAGGGACATCCTCCAGGGATATCTCCATACCCAGCCCGCCTGCGAAAGCCATCTCTGCGGCGGCGACTCCCAACCCGCCCTCGGAGCAATCATGCATAGAGCGTATTGCCCCGGCTGCGGTAAGCCGGCTCAATGCCGCGAATATCTTCATCGACTGCGCCGGATAAATCTTAGGCACGCCGGAACCCGTCAAACCCAGGTGCGAGTAATAAAGCGACCCTCCCATTTCGTCCCGGGTCAATCCGACAATATAGATAAGATCGCCCGCTTCTTTTGCATACATAGAAATTGTTTTGGAAACGTCATCCAGCACGCTGATCGCGGAGATCAACAATGTGCCGGGTATGGCCCTGGACTTACCGTCGCACATATATTCGTTGTACAAGCTGTCCTTGCCGGAGATGAAAGGCACGCCGTAGGCTTTCGCGGCGTAATAACAACCGTAAGAAGCCCTGACCAGCCCGCCCAGCCTGTCCGGCTTATCCGGATTGCCCCAGCAGAAATTATCCAGCAGCGCCGTCCGCTCAACCGAGCCGCCGCAGGCGACAACCTGCCGCAGCGCCTCGTCTATGCAGGAAGCGGCCATCCAATAAGGGTCTATTCTGCCGAAACGGAAATTTATCCCGTTGGAAACGATCGCCGCTTTCCGGGAAGACATCAACGGCCTGACCACCGCGGCATCCGCCGGTCCGTCGCAGGCTGTCCCGGCCAAAGGCTTTCCCGCGGAACCACCCTGCACCTCGTGGTCATACTGCCTGATTATCCATTCCTTGGAACAGACATCATAAGCGGAAAGCATCTTTTTCAATGCCGGCCCCTGATCACCCGGGCACGTATTCCCCGTTTCCTTATGCGCGGGTAATTTAAATACGGCTTTCTTCTCTATGTCCGGCCTGCCGTCATGCATAAACTTCATATCCAGATCGGCGGTAAGCTGTCCGCGGTAATAAAGTTCCAGCCTGCCGCTGCCGGTGAATTCTCCGATGACAGCGGCCTCGACATTCTCCGAAGCGAAAAGCGCGATCAACTCCGGCGCTTTTTTCTTGTCCGCCGCCAGCACCATACGCTCCTGCGATTCGGAGATCCAAATCTCGCTGTAGGACAGCCCGCTGTATTTCAAAGGCACCTTATCCAGGTCCACTCTCGCGCCAAGTTCAGAGCCCATTTCCCCCACCGCGCTGGAAAGGCCGCCTGCCCCGCAATCGGTAACGGAACGGTAAAGGCCCCTGTCGCGAGCCTGCATTAAAGTATCGGCTAATTTCTTTTCTTCAATAGGATTGCCGATCTGCACCGCGCCGCTGGAGATCGTCTCCGATTCCTCGGTCAATTCCCCGGAAGAGAACGTCGCTCCGTGAATACCGTCCCTGCCGGTACTGCCTCCGGCGACCACGATCAGATCACCCTTTTTCACCTTTTTGAAACATTTATCCTGCGGGATCATCCCGGCGGTGCCGCAATAAACAAGCGGATTGCAGATAAAACCCTCGTCGAAAAGCACGGCGCCGTTGACGGTGGGAATACCCATTTTATTTCCGTAGTCCCTGACCCCGGAAACCACTCCTTTCATCACCCGTTTCGGATGAAGAGTGCCGGAGGGAAGTTTATCGAACGGATAGTCGGGCGGGCCGAAACAAAAGATGTCGGTGTTAAAGACCGGCCTGGCGCCGAGCCCGGTACCGAGGCAGTCGCGGATCACCCCGCCTATGCCGGTGTTGGCGCCGCCGAACGGCTCCAGCGCCGACGGATGATTGTGCGTCTCTACCTTAAAACAAATATTGTTCTTTCCTTCGAATTTGATGATCCCGGAATTATCCTCAAAAACCGAGACGCACCACGGTTTGCGCAATTCCCGGGTCACTTTCATTATCGTGGACTTCAGCAGGTTTTTGATCATTCGCTTCCCTATCCTGCCGCTGTAGGCGCGGGGAAGCGATTCGGAATATTGTATCCTGCCGCGGAAAGTCTTGTGCGCGCAATGCTCGGACCAGGTCTGGGCAATGGTCTCCAATTCACAATCGGTGGGGTTACGTCCGAGCGCGGAGAAATAAGCTTTGATGGAACGCATCTCGTCTAAATTAAGAAAAAGCTGCCCCCGCGAACTGATCCCGCGCAGTTCCGCGTCGGAAGCGCCAAGCAAATCAATACGCGAAAGTTTAAAATTATATTCGGTGGGAGGATGGGAAGAACGCGCGCCGGGCCTGACAACGTGCTGGATCAACTTGTTATAAAGCAGTTTCTCGGCGATGGAATCAACCTGACCTGGACTGATCTTCCCGTTTATGCCGTATTTCCTGGCGGTCTTGACGGAAGAAACGCCGCTTATCCCCAGGTCGCGGATGCCTTTTTTTACGGATTCTTCCACAGGGTCCATCACGCCCGGGTTATAAGCGACTTCCACATCGATTCCTGCGCCGGACGCGGACGGTGAAAAAGAAGCGGCGTCGTAAAGCAGGTAATCCTGGGAAACAGGGTCGACCAAGAGTTCCCGGCAAATCAACTCGGCGTCGGCGCGGGAAATATTCCCCTCGATAAGATATATCTGCGTGTAACGCACTCCGGCAACGCCTTCGATCCCCAGGTCCGCGATATCCCTGGCTACCCCTTCTCCGACGGCGTCGAACAATCCCGGCTTGTCCAGTACCTCTATACGGTAAGTCATTTTAAGGCGTTATTTTTATCCGCACGATATTACGGCGGGCAAAACTTTGCGGCGGTTTATTTTTTACCGTAAACAATTAACAGCCTGTTTAAGAAATCCGTGACTCGTTATTCTCTAAGGCCGCGGGCCGGGAAATCCGGAAAAACAATCGACTTCAACACGCGGCTAATCAGTCGTTTTCTCTATTGTACGTTTGAAGATTCTGTCCACGTTACGCAGGTAATAATCCAGGTCGAAAATACGCTCAAGTTCTTTCTTCGGCAGATAAGAAGCGACTTCTTTATCTTCCAGCAGATTGGAGAAGAATTTACCCTCCCCCCGCCAGGTACGCATCGCGCACCTCTGCACCATATCATAAGCCTTCGGCCTGGGCAACCCCTTTTCCATCAACTCCAGCAGTACCCTTTGCGAAAAGATGAGCCCGCCGGTCCTGTCCAGATTCTCCAGCATTCTTTCCGGGTAAACGTTCAACCCGTCCACCACGGCAATAAATTTATGCAGCATATAATCCAGAACGATCGTCGAATCGGGAATAATGACCCTTTCATTGGAGGAATGGCTGATATCGCGCTCGTGCCACAAGGCGATATTCTCCAGGGCCACCTGGGCGTTACCGCGCAAAAGCCGGCTCAAGCCGCAAATACGTTCGCAAATCACCGGATTCCGCTTATGGGGCATTGCCGAAGACCCCTTCTGCCCTTTGCCGAAAGGCTCTTCCGCTTCCAGCACTTCCGTCTTCTGTAAATGCCTGATCTCCATAGCGAATTTTTCCAGGCTGCTGCCGATCAAAGCCAAAGTACAGAGATAACCCGCGTAAACGTCCCTCTGGATTATCTGCGTGGAGATGGAAGCCGGCTCAAGTCCCAGTTTACGGCAGACGAACAATTCCACTCCGGGATCTATGTTGGAATAAGTGCCGACGGCACCGGATAACTTACCCTGCGCCACTTCTTTCGAAGCAAACTTCAAGCGCTCAATATTACGCTTGGTCTCTTCGTACCAGACCGCCAGCTTCAGCCCGAAAGTCACCGGTTCGGCGTGCACGCCGTGCGTGCGGCCGATACAAACCGTGCGCTTGTGCCGCAAGGCCAGCCGCTTTATAGAAGACAAAAGCTTTTCAAGGTCAGACAACAGTATCGCGGAGGCGGATCTCAACTGCACGCCGAGAGTTGTATCCAGCAGGTCGGAAGAAGTCAGCCCCGCGTGAAAATACCGAGCGTCCCCGCCGATGGAAGCGGAAACATTGGTCACAAAAGCCACGATGTCGTGGTTGGTACTTTCTTCTATCTTCTTTATTTTTTCGAGATCAAAACAGGCCTTCCTGCGCATCCTGGCGGCTGCGGCGGACGGTATAGTTCCCCTCTTGGCAAACGCCTCGGCGGCAAGCAGCTCGATCTCCAGCATAGTGCGGAATTTGAATTCGTCTTTCCAGACAGCCGACATTTCCGGCAAACTGTATCGCTCTATCATATCTCCTCCAGAGAGTGTTATTATAACAGAAATATAAAGCTTCGCAATAAAAAGTGCCATAAAACTATTGACAAAAATTTTTGTAATGATATATTTATTTTGTAATTACGAATAAAGAAGGAGAACGTATTGCGCGACAATCAGAAAAACCCGTAAAGCAAGTAATGGACTATGCTTTACGGATTTTTTTTAAAAGGAGGGGAAAAGCAGCAATGGCAAAAGGTAAAGTAAAGTGGTTCAGCAATCAGAAGGGTTACGGATTCATCACAGGGGAAAACGGTAAAGACGTATTCGTCCACTACAGCGCAATCACCGGCGACGGCTACAAGAGCCTGGAAGAGGGACAGGACGTTGAGTTCGAAGTAACTCAAGGCCCTAAGGGCGAACAGGCTTCCAACGTCAGCAAGGCCTCGACTACCGCATAATATTCCACATCATACCGCTGTACAGAACCCCCGCTTGCGCAAGCAGCGGGGGTTTTTGTTCAACCAAAATAGCACTCTAAAACCGGTACCTGGTGCCGCTTTCCCATTACGCAACAGATAGTTACGCCATAAGTGTCCCCGCTATGAAAAAAAGTCCACAGATACGAAGGACGAGGCACGAAACAGGAAGGACGCATCTTTACCACAAGACCTGGTCTCGCTTACCGATAGTGCCATAGCTGGTTACGTCATAACTGTCCCCTCCCGGGTTGAAAACCGGGGAATTCTGCGCTCCGATTAACGGGGATGCAAAAAATAGATGCGGGACGAGACAAGCGATACGGTTATCCTGAAAATATCAACAGCGTCTTAAGGAATTACTTCCGGCTAAACGATATCCCACTCAAGGCTACCTGCATTTCCTGCATTGGTTTATCCGATTCAAGCACGGAAAGAAGCCGGACAAATCCAGGCTCGCAGGCTAACGCGTAATCCTCTTCCAGCCGCAAGATCTCTGAAATACAAACCAGGACTTTTTCCACGTCCCCGGAAATATCCCCTTTCTGGCAACAGGATAAAACATATTCCTTTATTCTCTCTCCCGAAGGAATACTCCCCTTATCGACAATTTCCTCAATCCGGCTCCATTCTTTATCCAGTTCCGCCAAAGGTATTTTCGCCTGAATCGACACCTGCGCACCTAACTGCACCACAGGCACGGGCTGAGCGGTGATTGAAAGGTTACGAAAATCAATTCCACCTTTACCGCCGTCGGCCTTTAACTTTGATACCGAAGAAACAATACCGCCTTGAAGGTGTTTTACCTGTGTTATCGCTTTCTGAAGCGCGACGTTCGCCGCATATTCATCTTTTTGCTCTAATGAAGCAAGAAGCATATGGAACAATTCCGGGTACGCCTCCTGAAAATATTTCAGCGAGCCTTCAATCATTTCCTGGTTTTGGGCCGCGCATAAAATCTGGGAAATAAGTCTTATAAATATTTCATCCTGAAACGCCACAGCCACAGCATCATCATTAGTAACGATAGGATCGTCTATAAACTTTATGCGACCGCTGCGCTCTATGATCGGCTGTAAATCGTCCGACAGGTATAAGTTCAAATCCCGCAGTTCCTTCCTGAATTTAATACAATCCTTCGTAACATTTGCGCTAATGAACTCTCCGGCAACGGAAGGAAAATCACCGTTGATAATATCCATTACTAAAGAAATAGACCCGGTCGACGGATCTTTAAAGAAACCATAAAGCGGAGCAGTAAATCCCAGTTCCTCGACAACTTTCGTCAATAAACATTTACTGATGCTGTAGTCCTCCTCTTTTATTTCGTCAATTGTGATAGAACGGATCGTTGTTTTGACGAGTACGGGTTCCCCTCCAGGCAAAAATCCTAATTTTACCGTTGCATTCACGCCATTACGGGATTTACTCACTAGGAATACGTCATTATCCGGGAAAATAACCTCGTTTATAAAAGGCACCTCGTTTAACGAATAAGGCCTTTTACCTTTCAATTTCTCCACAGCCGGTTTACCCCATACTGAAGTCATTGCCGCTTTTTCCGGCAGATCACCGTCTTCGATATCGATGGTTGGAAGGTATAAAAACACCGTACCTGCCTTTGCTTCCCGGACAACTCTCTGGATAGCCCATTGGCCTTCAAGAGGAAGTTCAAAATCCACTTTGGCTTTTCTAAGCAATCTTTCCGCATACCTGCTGTCGGCAAGCTGCGGCTTAAGCTTATCAATAACCTGTTGGATCAAATTATTCTGCTCATTACGGGCACGTTCTCTATTCCCCTCATCCTGCGCTATACTCTTCCCGCCATCCAAATTGCCCTTCAAATCTTCGAGGGATAATAGTTTAGCTCCCTGGCGCAATTCTTTCATCCCCATAGGTTCAGCTATCGGTATCTTATCCAGCAGCCGATCTTCTTTTTCTTTCGTCTGATTTAAATATAGAAAGGTTACGGCCGCTAATATCTTGCCCACTTCATTCGTCGCCCCCTCATTCAGGAGCATTTTAGCCCAGACCATCAGCGGAATATTCTCAACGCAGACCCCCACGTAATCCGGGACATAATTCGGAATAAACTTTGGACTCATCAACGAAAAAGTCTTTAAACCGGTTACGCCTAAACTCAAGAAAGCATCCCTTGTTAATCCCATCGTAAGGCCGTTATAAACGGTGGCGTCAATAACCAAGACTTGTTTCCCCTTTATCTCAATACCTTTAGTCTCGCGGATAATGTTCTCGCGGATTTTTTCCTCTTCTTCCGGTTTATTAAGACTTCCATAATCGGACCCTTCACTTTTAGGCATATGAACTTCCAATACGACATATTCCGGGGCCTTTAGTCCCCGGCGTTCCCTTAATAATCTATAACATACCTCTAAAGGAGTGGCTTCCGTAGCGAGAAAGACAACCACATCCGGATTAAAACCGCTCCGGGCTATCTCCCTCAATCCCAAATCCATATATAAAGGAACCCCTTTTAAACGCATATAGGTACCCATAGTATCTTCTACAAACAACGCAGTAGCACGCATTTCTTCTTCTATAAGCTGCCAGAAATCCGAAGTTTGTTTCTCATCTTGCCCTCTTCTCTTACTCTCCCAAGCAGTGTCCTTCAGGCCGTACAAGCGAAGATAGTCAAAGAAGCGGGCAAAAGACTCCGTACTGCCACCGTCTTTTATTACGTTATCACGGTAAACTGCAGTATTATTTGCGTTACTTCTCCTTTCTTCAGCCTCGCAAAGAAGGGTTTTAATGATCTCAATTTGCCTACTCAAAGAAATAAAGTGTTTGCCTTCTCCATATGAAACGGAAAAATCATGATACTTATAAAGAAAACCGCTGCCGACAAAAATATCTTCCAATAACGACGGATAATCCAAGTCTTTTGAAGCCGCAGAAATAAACAGCGCGCCCAATTGTTCTGAAGCAGAAAACCGCAATTCATTGTAAAACCATCTTTCATCATCTGTTATCCGGGTTTTTTCCTTCCGGTCAAACGATTCCAGAATGTTCAATAAATCAAGTCCTGTTTCTTTTTTAAGATTTTCCGGCCTAAAATTATTAGTCGCGTAGATAGGAATATTTCCCCTAAAAATATCCACTCCTACGCCAAAAAAACCTGCTTTCGCACCGGTATTTTCTACCACGGCATCGCTGGCTCTAATCCCTATCCTCACGATAGCCGTCCAAGGACCTTTTCTTCTTACCTCAAAAACATAAGTCTGATCCCAAGGTTGAGAATCTGCTTTTTCCTTTTCTGATTCTGAATAGAATTCTTCTTGATAACGAGACTTTGGTATCAGCCTTATTACAAACGGCAATACATTCTTTAGCTGTGGCAAGGTGTATATTCCCACGCTATCCCAACCTTCTTGTTTTTTTATCCTTTTCGCCCGTTCTGCCAATGCCTCCTCTACCGATACATACGGTTTACGATAATCCTTATCCTTGAACATCCGCCACAAAAGCTCCGGGTCAACGGCATATTCATTTATCGCGCCTCGGACTACAGGGCTTTCATAGAAACCCAATGCTTCTATCTCGGCAATACTATTAGAAGTGAACTTTTGAAAAGTCCCCTGAGTGATATTGATTAAGACAAAATCATCCAAAGCTCCCCACCAAAATCTATTTGAGAATATTGAAGACTGACTCCCAAGGCTACCCGATAACTTCACCCTGTAATCCATACCATTATAAGAAAATCTTTCTTCCCTGTTAAAACACTTCTCGACTACCATCCACAAGAAACCGGCCAATTCTTTATGTGTAGTGCCAAGACGCGCTACAGTTTGATGGTCCATAACCATTTGTTCTATAACATCGTCGGCAAATCCCGACATTGAATAAGCGTGTTTTTGCGCCTTTTTATTTATATCCGCTATCGGAGTTCCGCCGATTACCGTAATAGACCTGATAACTTCCGGAGAATTGACTTCCCCGGGCTTAAATCCGAGCCCGCTTGAAACGACTAGCGCTTTTTTATAATCATCGAGCCAGGCCCTGCGTTGACGCAGTTCTTCCCCCCCGTCCCGCGCGCTGGTAACCGGTTTTTTCTCAAGTATCATAACCGCATTGGGAAGCCGTATACTTTTTTCCCATGAATCGTCATTAATTCCCTTAGTCCCTATAAAGAATGGCTTCCCGTCAAATACATACTGCTCATGCTTTAAAAAATCAGTCTTTAATTTCTCGGATAGCGAGTTATAAAGCTCTAAATCGTTTTTAGACAGAATCAACACTTTATCTCCCGCCCGCAATACATCGGCAAGGATGAAACGCAATAAATCTTGGTTGAATGTGGAAGCTTTATTTTTCTTGGCCCAGCCAGCGAAACCTTTCAGGATGAATACGCAGGGGCCCTTGATCGCATTGCGCACTGTTTCATAATTGCTCTTTTCCAGAGCATCTAAAGGCGTATCCCTGTTGATAATTTCGGCGCGTTTTTCCTTCCCGAAGACTTCCTTCAAAGTCTCTTCGCCCAGGTCTAAATCTGAAATTTCATAATTGAGATGATATGTCCGGCGCAATAGCGCGGGTATCGAATCAGCCCCTTCAAAAGGATACACAAAAGTTATCTCCTGCCCGCTATCTTCAAGCATAGGCATGATGCCTTTTATAAGGCCGGCATATTTATTAAGCGCCGCTTTCATCCACGGCGGTGTTCCCGGTACCAATTTCTCTTCTTTTACCTCTGCTTCAAGATCATTTAATTGCGAAAAATAGCCCAGTACGGCATCCCGGTAACGGATCTCTAAACTCTGTTCCATATCGGTTTCCCGCCTCTCATATTTTATCGTGTCGCCCACCGGGAACTTAACTGTCCCATCATCCAACGCAAGGTCATTTTGTTTTTCTATACCGCCATCATTCGTCGCGCTGTCGTCATGGACATTACCTTCCAGAACACCCATATCTGATTCTACCTTTACCGTAGAAAAAGGAACGGCGTGCTTAAACATAAAAGCGCCTTCGTCCGGTAATTTCGCGGTGTGGTTGACAAATATCTTCCGCTGTATTTCTTCCGGTAACTTCTGAATAGCGAAAGGCGTGGTGTGATTACTGCCATTCTTCCCATACGCGGCAGCATTACCCCCCTCAAAGATAATTATATCCGGGCTTCGGCCATCCTGATTCTCCTTTAATAAAAATCCGCTGATCTCATCCGCCCTGTCTTTATCGAATACGCGCGTATCAGATGCAGCGCCGGGCAAATCTTTCAATTCGGCTCTTATATTCTCCGGGATTTTATTCTCGAGTATTTGTTCAAACCTCACCGGATCAAAGGTCGTATCGCTGGAATGGCTGATAGTTTGACCTCTATATGTAAAACGCAGCATCATCGTAGGAGTGCCATGGAATGCCGGCGCGGATTCAATCAACACGCTTTCCTGCCCATTGCCTAAAGTTATGCCGCTATAAAACGCCAATGGTAAAAACTCGATTGTATACACCTGATCGATGTCTTTATTTAATATCTGCTTCGCCTGTTCTCTAAAAAGTTCGTAAATCCCCGGTTCAGCTAAAAGCCGGATAGGATGCCCATTGCGTTTGCACCACTCCATATATGAGAGAAGCCCGGCAACGTGATCCTCATGCATATGCGTGATAACGATATGCGTAATATCGCGCGGACTTAATCCTAACGCGGATAGTGCGGCTAAAGTAGGGGCATTCACATCTACAAGGATATGCTGTTCGCCCGCCCAAATGATCTGATTACTCGGCAGTCCATTAGGATCCATCCCGCTGGACGTCCCAAGGAACGTAACTCCCAGCTCTGGTATTTCAGAAAGCTTGTTTACGCCTTCCATCTCTAATGTTAACTCCTTGAGATCATTACTCTGCAAAACAATTTCCCTATTTTGCTTAGGATCAGAGACTAAAAAGGTACCGTCGGTCTTGTCCGTAATGGTAATCCCGCCGATATTTGCTTCCCCGGTATCGGAAAATTCGACAAAATCCACCATATCCGGATATGGCGTAGCCATCTGCAGTTTTTCATTAATAACTGCTCTATCAGCCAAATAAATAGCCTCCCTGCGTAATCTCCTGATCAACTCTTCTGAATAACCGGCAATATTAGGAAGATAATAAGGATTACCGAGCTCTAAATACCTGCTGATTCTTTCTTGTTGATCGGGTCGGCAGACGACAATGGTTTTTCGTTTATGAAACGCAAAATTAGCGGCGATGAAGAAATATATCTGCATAATATTCGCCCCATCAGTTCCCACCCAGCTTCCGCGGGGAGCAATAATAATCCCGGGATAATCCTGCGCATCCGGCAGCAAAGCACGATATCCCATAGTCATACCTACGCTTACCGCTCCTTCAGAGGTCTTAATATAATTAGCATTGGGATTAGAAATATCAATATTCACATTACCAGCGGGATAAGTATATGTCCGGTTGATAAATGAATTGCTGTCGCCGCCGTCAGTCTTGGAGTTACTCTCCTCTATTCTTGCTATATAATCAGCTATATTTCTTGCGTGCCGGCCGATAATTTCCCGTTTTGATTCAGGCGCCCCCCCCTGTCCCCAATAATCACCTCTAAACGCAACCAGACGATTGAATATCTCTTTATGCTGTTCCGCGGATAGATTATCCAAGAACTGCTTTGGTAAGTTCTTAACAAATAAAACAATAGCGGCGTTAAGATCAAGCTGCGCGGCTTTATCCAAGATAAGCGTCAATTGATCTGCCAGAAGCTGAATGCGCGTTTGTTCAGGATATATTTCGTGATCCTGGCTTATCTTACTATCACGCGCTGTCGATCCCGGTTTCTTTGCCACGACAACGTAGATAGTAGACAACAATCTCGCTTCTCCGGGAGCAAGATTTGGATCTATTCCTTGTATTCCCGTCCCGGTATGAAAAGCATAGAGATTATCTCCCGGATGCCATTTCACCTGTGAATATTCTTTCCGTGTGACTATGGTATCTGTAAGATAATCAGATATAACGATCTGCATTCCGGCCTCGCGCAGTTCTTTCTCCAGAGAGCTTTTAAAGAACTCCACATCATTGACTGCTTCATAGTTCATATGCATAGTGTCCAATATCTTCTTGAATTCTCCGAACAAATACGACACTTTCTCAATAGGCAAGCTGTTGCTGTAGCCGTTCAAGGCTTCAGCGGGATTCGCAATATATTCACGCATCAAAAGTAACTGCTTGACCGATAAGTTATTTCTTTGCATTCCCAGATTATCCAATAACTTTTTCCGGTTAACCCGCAAATATGTCAATCTCGGTATGCCTTGGAACTTAGCATAAGAAGGGAACAAGATGTCTTCGGGAAATGAATCCATTATGACATCCTGGGTAGGCGCCAGGTCGAGGAAATTTATCATTATCCCGCCCGGTTTAAGAACGCGGGCTATTTCCCGCACGCCGCTCTTGAGGTCAAAAAGAGTATCCAAAGCCGCGTAACTGACGACCGCTGGCATTTCCCCGTCTTTATAAGGGATATGGTAAACATCCACTCCGACTTTGGGTGTTTTAACGCGGTTATTCCTTAACAAAAACATACTGCGGTCGGTTTGTATAATTTTATTCCTGATATCCGGCTGCAACATATCTCCCAACTCGCCCAGACCGCTTCCGATCTCCAGGACGCGTTCCGCCTCCCGAAGATATTTCTCCGTAATCTTTTTAACGGTCAGTTTGATCACCTCCCTGAAATCTTTCCTGGCTCTATTGAAATTATTGAATGTCTTGAACGACCCCCATCTTCTGTTCTCTTGTCTTTGATGCTCTATATCCTCCGCCGGTCCCTGCAACTTCTTTCCGAAGCCTCCATCCGCCTTTGGCCAGGAAACAATATACAAAGAACCATATTTCACCGTTGCTGATCTACCCCGATGGACATCAAGGACCTTCACAGTTTGACTTGTGGGGCCTTTATACATCCCGCCTGTTTTTATTATCGCCTCAACAACATCAGATTGATCATCGTTAGACTTTTCTAAATACGGCACGTTCCAGAGAATCGCCCTACCATCGGGAGAAGAAAGCATAGAGGGTAATCCTTGAGAGAACCTGCGTAATATTTCTCCCTCAAAGTCATTATCCCAAAGCATATCCCCGCGCATAGGCAAAGAAGCCGCTTGTTTCCATACGCGCTCTTTTGTATACGGGTTATAATTGGGCATATTCCATAAAACCTTATCGAATTTAATATCTTTAAAGCGCGGTTCGCCTTCAGAAGAAATAATATTATCCGCTGTTATGACTTCTATCTCTTCAGAGAAGCCGCCTACCCGCGCAGTTAATTCAACATTCTCCTTCTCTATCGGATTTTTGCCGATCGCGTATTTTTTCTCCCTGCTGAACAAATTCGCGATCCACAACTCCACTCCTGTGCCCGGACCGATCACTAATACTTTATCCGTGCTTTTAATCTGCGCAGGGCCGGCAAGGTATTTATAGTATTCTTTATCGGAACTCCAGTGATGGGACATAGAATATACCGTCGGCAGGACCGGGATTATTATTTGTTCCCTACCGGGTAATTTATCCAAAGGCACCCAAGGTGATCTAAAAGTATACCTGTCTTCATTTACTGAAAACAATTCTTCCGTCACGATCTCCCCGTTGCTCATATCCACTTGCGCGTAGAAATAAGGCGATTGCGAATGATTTACTTCATACTTTACCGCGCTGCTTTTACGGTTCTTATACTTATAGACGATCCGCATATCCGCCTCTAACTGTTTCGCGAAACTCTCCCAGGACTCGCGCGCACCCGGAGCGCCGAATTCAGGAATGGCAAAATAATACGGGGCTAAATTTAAATACCTTATTTCCCTCGAGGGTAATTCCACAAACTTACGCGCGATATCATCAGGAAAGACAGGAAAGATAGCCAAAAGCCTGCCTTCCTGATACAAAAGGTCAACTGTGCTTAACTGAAAACCCGCCACTCTCACCAATTCATTCTTGAGCAGATCCACCCGCGATTGAATACGTTTATCGGCTATGTTTGTGGGTAATTTAACCCGACGGATAGTAAAACCATCTTCTTCAATCACTTTCACCAGATCAAAGTCCAACGCGTATTCCAGGCCAAACAAACTCTTGACCTTATTAATGATCTGCCCGCCGGCAGAATTATCTGGTCCGGACTTCCGCTCGTGTTTACCAAGGATGACCCTTTGACCTTTTTCCGGAACCGCTCTGTCAATGTCATAATTTAAAGCGACTAAATTATGCCCCTGCGGCAAATTCCCCCCGCCGTCCAACGTAATCATTCCTTTCACCGGCTGGAAGGTTATCCCCCCGGAAGTATACTGCCTAATCGTCTGCCCGTAAGGAGTATTGATTGTTTGGTATTCAAAATATTCCCCTTTCTGAAAAGACTGCTTATATTGTTTAAAATACGCGTCTTTTGACCAGAATTGTTGAGAAGTAAGCTTGTTTAAATCTTTCGTATCGATCCTATCCACGTAAGGCTTCATAGTAGCGGGAATTTGTCTCTCGCCCGCCACTAATGCGTTGGCGAGGCTTCGCTCCTCATTCTTCGTCCCTCCTCCTTTGTCTTCCATGCCTCGTCCCTCGGTTTCTTCCCGAGAACCCAGAACCGATAACCGAGAACCCGTTTTTAGAACTGTGGACTGCTTTTCATTGTTCCCAGAACCCGGAACCGAGGCCCCAGAACCGTTTTTCGTTTCCTCTTTCATCCACTGTGCCAGTATCAGCGAGTAATACACCTGCCGCAGTGGCGCGTAGGTCTTGGAACTGTTCACTTTCAAGGTCAATTTAGGGATAATCAGCCTACGGATCAATTCCGAGGAATAATCATTCAACTCTTTCAAACGCTTATCTTCAAATCGGGGAGCACTTACGCGCAGATAATCCTGCTCCAGCATTACTTTTAAAGTAGCTTTATAGATATAGGCGTTCGCGGGAACCCCGGAAGAGTTATTTTTGGACTGACGAATAATGATCTCGGCAGGGACTATCCAGGGCCTGGTAAAAGTCGGCAAAGAGACCTGCTGATCGCCGAACAACTCCTGCGCCTTTGCGTAAAGCTTATCCCAATACTCTTTGCCTTCCCTGGTCTGCGGAGAAGTGGCTTTCGCTAAGTCTTTCTTCAAATTTAAATCCGCCGCCAGCATCACTTTCCCGATATCGGTCTTCTCCAAATACGGATCAATAATATTATCCGCCTGGTCAGGCCGCAGGTTTACCCAGAAAGAACTATTAGGAAGAGTCAGCCCGGTAAGAAAATACTCCATCAGCTTCCCGGCCTCTTCCTGCAAAACATCCTGTTTTAATTCTTTGCTGTCCCCTGTATCCAGGAGCACCTGTACCCCCCCGGGTTGAGGCGTAAATTCAATAGAGCGCAGGTGTATAGGCCGGAACTTATCCTGGATCAGGAAACTCGGCTGAGTGAAATACAGCGGTAATACCTGTGGCAGGACCTGAGCAAAGCAGGACTGCTCGGCAAGAAAGCAGATAAGCACCAAGAGCGAGATTATTTTCTTCATACCAAGATAATCAGATTATTTATACAGCCATTCCAAACATTTAAGCATATATACAAAAAAAGCCACGGTTGAATAAACCAACTGGTTTATCCTTCCGTAGCCATAAGTTTTAGGTGGGAATTGCCTTAATCCTACTTATATATAAGTATAATGTATTATTTAATTAATTGCCACCCTCTCAACCTACTTTTGATTTAGCTAACATATTCCCCTAAAATGGGACCGGGTCCGTCTTTCCCATTGCGGCATAAGGAGGTTACGTCAGAAGTGTCCCCAATCAATATGACTAAAAAGTACAAAGCAAGAAAGAAAAGCTGTTTTACCCTGAAAACAAAAAAAGAGCCTCTATTAGAAGGCTCCTAATCTTGCAATGGTGCCGAGGCAGGGCCACAAGCCCGCAGGGCGATGGGCCCCGATCTCGGCAACTGTATTTGTGAGAAATGAACCGGAAAACTTGTTTTCACGGGCATTTCGAAGCAAATACAGGCGATTGCCAAAGGCAATTGCAACCATTTCGGTGTCTTCCCGAAATGGTGCCGAGGGAGGGAATCGGACCCCCCACGCCGGCCTTTTCAGGGCCGCGCTCTACCACTGAGCTACCTCGGCATTACCGCTTCATTATATTTTGGGATTATAGCATATTTCCCACGCCAGGCAAGAAAAAAGTTAACGCCCGCCGACAGCCCCCGTCGGTATCTATCTACTGTTCCGACAAACGCGCGCCTTCGGCGATTACCTTACTAAAGATCTCCTTGGCCATATCTATCTTCGGTTCTCCTTCATTCTTGACGGTGATGCGCAACCGGTTGACCTTCTTGGTCAGGCGGATTATGCGGATATCCATAATCGTCGAAAGCACGTCCAACTGCAAATACCCTCTTTCCCGGCTTTCTTTCCTGACTACCCCTTTAATACGGCAGACCATATAAACGGCGTCCCAAAGGTCCCGGTAGAATATATCCGTGTCCCCCTGGACCGTATTCCCTCTGTAGACTTTACCGGCGGTAAGTAATGTCTGTGATCTCGATTTCCAGAAGAAAGGCGTGCAGCCGTGCAACGCCGGTAATATTAAAGCCGCTGTTAAAAACAATCCTGCGCACCGGATAAAGTTGTTTTTTTTCATTTTATCTCTTTCTTGGAAAAGACCTTTCTGAAGCAAAAAACATTCAACAATATTATCCCGGACCAGAAAAAAATGACAAACAGCCAACCGGAAAGTTTCATACGTTTACCTTTCCGAGTTCCCTCTTTTTCCAAGCCGCCCTGACCAGCGCGGCCTGCAGAACGAAAAGCCCCAGTAATCCCAAACGGGTAGCCAGCACAAAAGGCTTATTCTGCGCGGGGACCCCTTTCATCATAATCACCGGCAGCCATTCCTGAAAGAACCACATCCCTAAAATAACAAAAAGAAACAAAGGAGTTATATATTTGATCACGAATTTATACACCGGCGGAATTGTCATATCCGCCCCTTTGTGTATCTCTTCCCAGGCGTTCTGCATACCGAACACCCAGCTGAAGAGTATCGTTTCGATAGTCGCGAATATGACCAAAAATACCGTTCCTCCCCAGAAATCCAGTTCATCCACCACCCCGTTCTTGAGAAAGAATATTACCGGCTGGCAAAGCGCGAAAACCACGGCGGCGAAGATCACCACCGCTTTCTTTCTGCCGATATTGAACTCATCCTCCATAAAAGCGATTACCGGCTGCGCCAGGGATACGGAAGACGTGATCCCTGCAAGAAAAAGAAGAGAAAACCAGAGGAATCCCGTAATCCGGCTCCAAGGCATATTATTGATAATCAGCGGCATAGTGACAAATCCAAGATTGAACACGCCGGAACCGGCTATCGCGCCTGTTTCCCGCGGCCCGAAGAAAACGAAGGCGGCCGGAATAATAATGCTGCCGCCCAGGATCACTTCCGCAAATTCATTCGTGCCCGCGGCAGTAAGCCCGGAAAGCACTACGTCATCGCCTTTAGAAAGATAACTGGCGTAAGTAAGGATCACGCCGATACCGACGCTCAAGGTAAAAAAGACCTGACCAGCCGCCTCCAGCCAAACCTTAGCCGATCTCAAAGCCGTGAAATCCGGGTTCCAAAGGAACCCGAAACCATTGGCAATATTCCAGTCCGGATGAGCGATATTGGGAACCCCCAGCGTAGCTACCCGCAACAGTAAAATAACTCCTAAAGCGAGCAACAACGGTAACGCTATCTTACAAAGCCGTTCTATACCGCCTTTTATGCCGTAATAAAGGACCGCAATATTCAAAACAAAGGTGCAGACAAAAAAAAGATATGCCGTCCGGATACCGGAGAAATAAGCGTTATTTTCCACTCCCTGGAAGCCGCGCAGAAAAGCCCGCATCATCTCCTGCCCGTTTATATCCCGATAATTACCCGCCAAAGAAAAAAAACTATATGCCAAGGTCCAGGACTCAATATAAGAATAATAGATAAAAATTACCAGCGGGCCGAATATTCCGATAACCCCGAAATATTTTATGAAACGGTTCTTGCGCCAAACAGAATGGAATATCCCGGGAGCAGTGCCGTGCCCGAACCCGCCTCCGTAACGCCCAAGCGTCCATTCTATCCACATTAACGGTATCCCCAGCAGGAGAAAAGCCGCCAGATAAGGGATCATAAACGCCCCTCCGCCGTTGGCGGCGGCCTTGGCCGGGAACCTCAAGAAATTCCCCAATCCGATGGCAGAACCCGCTACCGCCATAATCAAGCCTAAGCGTGTTCCCCAACTCTCCCTTTTACTTGAGGACAAAGGTTTAATTGGATGGTTTTGACTCATCTGGAGTATTTATCTGCTCCGGTTTATTCTCCTCTTGGACCGCTGGCGTCTCCGGGGGCTGAATCACAGGCGCTTCAGGCGGAGGCACAAGCACGGACAGACTCTCCGCCAGCAGATTCCTGGCATAACTGCTTGGGGAAGCGATCTCAATCTCCGTCTTACCTGTTCCAAGATCATTTAAAAACACACCTGCTACCGTGGTATTCTCATTGGACATATAAAACGCGATCAGGTGCTCCTTTCTATCCCGCCGATAGATATACCGCCCTTCTTTCTTGAGTTCCGACAGGACGCTCTCGTAGGCGGTATTATAATCGCCCGGAATCACCAGCTTAACGGACTTGTTCCTCGACTGTTCGACCTCTTTGACCGATGTGCCCAGAACCCCCCGGGCGCTTTCCTGCAACGAAGCGCATCCCGAGAAAATGATAAAAGAAACGACTGCCGTTGCCGATATAACGATATTTTTCATAAAACTCTCTCTTTCCTGCTTATGGAGCCCAAACGGGCAGTTCAAAAACTACTGATTTAAAAAACGGTTTTGGGTTTTCAAGAAACTGTATAAGTATTTACCAGAACCCGGAACCAAACACCCAGAACCTATTTTTACGGCCGTAAAAACACTAATTCCCCGCCAGATCCCTGATCTGCTGTAAATGCCTGCGGGTCTCCCTCTCGCCTCTTTGCGAGAACTCCGCGGCGCGGTGCAGATCAAGCCAGAACAAACCCGACGTATCCGGATTGATGACCACATCCGCCAAAGCCGATTCCTTGCGCGCCAATTCGGATTGCATATATTCCACGCTGCTGAAAATCAGATCCAGAATATTTAGACTAAACCTGCTGCTGATAAACTTCGCCAGCGCCGAACGTTTTAATTGCGCTCCCGAGATCTTTTCCTGGGCCTTCTCCAGCCCCCGGGACAAAGTTTCCCTCGACGGGGTAACGTTCACGGCGATTATCCGGCGCGCCCCGGACTGCACCAGGACTTCCACCGGCAGAGGATGGGCAATTCCCCCGTCCAGCAATATGTCCCCGCGGGACATAAAAGGCCTGAATATTCCCGGCATAGAACAACTGGTCATTATCGCGTCTACCAAATAACCGCTATCAAGCACACGCGCTTCTTTTTTGCGGATATCGCTGGCGACGATCTTCAGCGGCAGTTTGACATCCCGGAAAGTCTTATTCCCCAAATGCCGTTTTAAGAAGCGGTAAAGCTTCTTACCTTTTATAAACCCTGTTAAAGGAAATGTCAAGTCAATGAGTTTCCAGGCGCAGGTGTAGTCCTTGAACTCGGCGGCGATGGCCAGGATCTCTTCGCTGGACCTGCCGGTGACCCACAAACTGGCGATCAGACCTCCCATACTGGAACCGGAAATAACGTCGATCGGTATTTTTTCCTGCTCCAGCACTTTCAGAACGCCCAAATGACAAAGCCCGTAAGCGAAACCTACGCCCAAAGCAAGGCCGGTGGTGCAGCCGCCGCTTTGCCGCGCGATACGCCGCACCGCCCTGGAATATTCGGCAGATGGATTCTTCTCCGTCTCCAGGCCTTCAGCCGGCGGTTTTATCCCCGGGAGCGTGGCGAACACATCGCGCCCGAGGACGACGCCTCTTTCTTCCGGCCGCAGGCGCGTATAACCGTAGTCGTTGACAATGACCCTGATGTTCTCCCGGATGAAAGACTTGTCTTTTTCCAGCCCCAGCGAGAAAGATTCCGTTTTACGCAGTTCAGCCGAAGAAGGCCCGCTGATCAAATGAAGCATCTGCGCCTGACGTAAAAGCCCGGAAACAAACCTGTCGTTAAAAGGCGGCAGGTCCACGATTATATAATGATATTTACTGAACAAGGGGCTAAGAATATCCACCACAGTGCCTGCCGATTCTTCTCCGGTCCCTGAATAATTAAGACAAAGGAAATCCAGTCCTTCTCTGCCTTTCATTATCACCGCCGCGGCATCCGGCCCATACGGCTGGCTGTATTCCGACAGATCCAGTTCGGAATACCCGCTTCCGAACCCGAAGATAGCCGGCATAGAATGCAGTTTGTTTTTATGCCTGACTTCCACTACCAGAATGTTCTTGCCGGTCTCCCTGCGCAGACTGAAAGCCAAGTTGGCCGTATAGAAAGTCTTTCCACTGCCCGTAGAGAGCCCCATTACCGCGATGATCTCGGTTTCAAAAACCTCCTTGCGAATACTGTCCCTGCTGCGCAGCCGCCGGGAAAGTGTCCTGCTCAATTCCAGCCCCATACGCGGGATCTTCTCCAGGAGCGCTTCGAAATCTTCCCTGTTTATTATTACCAGCCTGCTGTCGTTGAATGCCTCGGCGGTAACGGAATGAGGCTCTCCGGTCAAGAGAGAAATAATCCCGAAATACTGCCCGCGGTGCAGATAATCTATAAAACGGTTCTTGCCTTGTTCATCTTTAAGGTAAGCCGCCACCCTGCCGGAAAGAACGCAATAAAAAGCTCCGGGAGGGTCTCCGTATTTATATATCAGCGCGCCTTTAGGATAGGCGGTTACATTATACTTGCCTTCAAGCATCCGGCACTCTTCTTCGCTAAAACCCGCGAAGAACGGCAGGCTTTTAAGGATCTCCGTACCGAACTCGATCGTCATTCCGGCAATTCTCCCGTCAGGCAGACGCGCGAAAATTCCCTGGCGCTGTCCCTTATTTTGCGTTCCTGCGTAGCATAATCTACTTCCACCAGGCCGAAGCGCGGCCCGAATCCTTTATCCCATTCAAAATTATCCAGCAACGACCAATAGATGTATCCTTTCAGATCCACGCCGGCGCTTATCGCCCCGGCCGCCTCCTTGAGGTGTTGTCTTATGAAATCAGCCCTGATACGGTCATCGTCTATACAAATCCCGTTCTCCAGAATGAAGACCGGCAGACCGTACTTCTTAAGGCTAAGCAGAATATTGAAAAGCCCGAGGGGATAAATATCCCAACCCAGGGAATTCTTGGCGCACCCGGGATCATTACGCACGCCTGTCAGGAAAGACTGCGGGGCCCAATCCTCCACGTTCACCAGTTGGCGGGTATAATAATTCAACCCTATATAATCAAGCGTTCTTGCGCGGTATGCCGCGTCGAGAAAAATCCGGTTGAACATCCTGTCGCGTAAAAATACGCCCAGGCTGTTTTTAATTCCCCTTTTCCACGGCATAAAATACTGCATATGATGGGCTATACTTACGAACGGCTCGGGAAGATTATTCCGGCTATAAAGATCATGGATCATCCGGTAAGCGCGTTTATGAGCGGTAAGCATATTACCGGCGACCCTTAAGGTATTAAAGTATGACTGCTTCTGCGGCGGCCAGGAGCCGGTCAAATAAGAATGGTATGCGTAGACAAGCGGCTCATTAATGGTAACCCAGTAACGCGCCCTGGCTGCCAAGAAACGCACGACCTTTTCCGCATAACGGGTAAAATAAACAATGTTGGAGGGATCAAGCCAGCCGCCTTTATCGCTGAACCAAACGGGATTAGTGAAATGATGCAGGGTAATGACCGGTTCCAGTTTATTGACGGCCAGCGCGTCGAGGACCGAAGAATAATGATCCAATGCCTCCCGGGAGAAACGGCCTTCTTCCGGTTCTATGCGGCTCCATTCGATGGAGAAACGGTGCGCGTTATGCCCCAAAGACGCGGCGAGAGCGAAGTCTTCTTTGTAGAGACTAAGATGACGGCAGGCCCCGGCGGATTTCTCATACGCTGCATTTTCCTGTTCCCAGCGCCACCAATCGTTGCGAACGTTATCCCCTTCCACCTGATGAGAGGAAGTGGCGGCACCCCAGAGAAATCCTTCAGGAAAGGCAACCATTTGTTAATATTATACTTAGCGGAGAGTGGAAAATCCAGGAAATTAAAAAAAATCCCAACTTTTATCCGCCTGTGACGGCATCAACTGAACGTGATGTAACGTAGGTCTGTGGCTTTGTGCCCCCCGGTTTTCCCGAGGTTTACCCTTTATCGGCTACAAAAAGTATACCTTATCACTACAGGTTTTTCAAGGTCAAGGCGCGGTTCGCAAGACGTCAATTACTGCAGCGGGACTGTCTGCTCTGACTGAACACCAGCCGCCGAAGTCAGATGTTTCTCAAGAGCCGTCCAGGTTTTCGGACCGACTTTGCCGTCCGCCGTCAATCCGTTGGCCTTCTGGAACTCTTCTATCGCCGCTTTGGTCTTAGGCCCTATCTTGCCGTCTACATTGCCGGAGTAAAACCCGGCATTCTTAAGCGCGGTCTGAATATCCTGTGCCGAAGGCTTATACGGCCCGGCAGGAGGTAACGGTTCCAATGCCGGAGTTGCCGGCGCGGGAACGGCTTCAACAGATTTCTCGCTTACGCCGGCCGCAGGAACGGATATTTTGCCATCCTGAATCGCGGCTTTATTGTCCATTGCCTGCCCTCCGAGAGAGTCAGCGGACATAGGAGCCTGCATTTCCTCAAGACTTTGCTGTTTCTTATTGCACCCGCTCAAAGCCAAAAAAGATGCCGCAACCAGAACCACTGTCATAAAAACTTTAATTTTCCCCATTGCTTTACCTCCTCCTTTCGCAGAAATCACTCTTTATTTTAATCGCTATTTCCGGAAAATCAAATTATATTTAATTCCCGGACCCGCCCAGTATAACTGTTCTCCATCCTTACCCGTAACGCACCGCGTAAATATACCAGGATCACTGATCGTATGTGGAGTAATAATACGGCGTGAAAGCCTGGAACTCTGCCGCGCAGGTATCCACCAGTTTAAAATCAGGAACGATCCCGAGAGATATCCTCAAAGAGGAAATCTCTTCTTCTCTCTTCCCTACCAACACAGCGATCTGCCTGTCGCTGAAGCCCATTTTTTTGGCCTCCAGGAGCGTTTCTTTACCGAGGCTGTCCTTCCGCGCCTTTAAAATCGTTTCCATTTCCACGATCTCGCGGATATTATGCAGGAACCACTTATCCACTGAAGTCAACTCGTGAACCTTATCCACTTCTATGCCTGACCTGAACGCGTCCGCCAGTAAAAAGATGCGCTCCGGAGACGCGATCCTCAATTTTGCGTAAAGCGATTCTCTGCCGTTCTCGTCGAGCGCCGGGGACCCGGCACCGAGGCTTTCCAGTCCGGATTTCTTTATCTCCAGTGAACGAAGTCCTTTCTGCAGAGCTTCTTTGAAAGTGCGTCCGATAGCCATTGTCTCGCCCACCGATTTCATAGACACGGAAAGCACCGGCTCCGCCGACGGGAACTTCTCGAAAGTGAACCTGGGTATCTTTACCACGCAGTAATCTATGGCCGGTTCGAAACAGGCCGGGGTGCAGCGCGTGATATCATTGGCTATTTCGTCAAGCGTGTATCCCACGGCCAGCCTGGCCGCGATCTTGGCTATCGGAAAACCCGTGGCCTTTGAAGCCAGGGCGGAACTCCGGGAAACACGCGGGTTCATTTCTATCACCACCATCCTGCCGTCAGCGGGATTGACCGCGAACTGGATGTTCGATCCGCCGGTCTCCACGCCTATCTCGCGTATACAGGCGATCGCCGCGTCGCGCATACGCTGGTATTCTTTATCGGTAAGCGTTTGCGCGGGGGCGACG
>Ga0310040_1000928_pt1 | contig 23874 bp, 22 predicted proteins | sample EPASupsiteHSE623_FD_200237 | JGI IMG/M metagenome (GOLD analysis project Ga0310040, IMG submission 200237) | Bioremediated contaminated groundwater from EPA Superfund site, New Mexico - Sample HSE6-23 (v2) (version 2) | ecosystem: Environmental > Aquatic > Deep subsurface > Groundwater >... | reverse complement strand
ATTCTTTACCACTTCGCAGCTGACGCTACAGAAGGCCGAAGCCAATTTACTCCGACATCGGCTATCGAGAATAACCTAAATTCATATATCAACATTCTGATACCTTTCCTTAAAAATGGCGGCAGGAAAGTTATATTGTTTAGCTCGATGAGTGTCTATGGAGGCCAAACACCGCCTTTTGCCGAGTATCTGGAACGAAAGCCAGTCGATGTTTACGGTCAAGCTAAGAGGATGATGGAAGAAGTAACTGAGATTCTCTCGGAAGTCCATGGGTTCGAGTACTGCATTATCAGACCGCACAATGTCTATGGAGAAAGACAGAGATTGGACGATCCTTATCGAAATGTAGTGGGGATATTCATTAACAGAATGCTTCAGGATAAGCCCTTATACATTTACGGGGACGGAAAACAGAGAAGAGCTTTCAGCTATATCGGGGATATGGTGCAACCGATGGTCAACGCGATGGATTTAAACAAAGAGATTATCAATCTAGGAGCTAAAAAAGATTATTCCATCAATGAACTAGCCAGGCTCGTATCAGATAATACTGAACACGTCGAAGACCGACCCAAAGAAGTCAAAGAGGCATTTAGCACCACTCATTTGTCAGAAGTTTTGTTGGGATTTAAAGACAAGACTCCCCTAGAGGAAGGCATCAAACGAACGATTGAATGGGCCAAAGAACGAGGCTATAGAGAACCGCAGTACCTTGATAATTTAGAGATAGATTTATTGGATAAAGCCCCAATAACTTGGAAAAATAAGCTGATATGAAATTTTACGCCTATTGCCAAGATAAGACGCTGGAAGACTGTAATGGCGGTTCATTAGTTCTTTGGCATCATTTGCACGCCTTGGAAGAGCTAGGACACATTAGCGGAGGAATGCTTAATCTCGGCGAAGAAGTCCCGCAAGACGCAGATTACATAATGTTTCAAAGCGAATGGTGGAATATCTTAAAGTCTTGCTTAGAAAGAAGCCAAGCAAAAAGAATTTGCTGGTTAGGACATTACGACACTGGAGCAAAATATGGAATGCCAAGAATATCAACCATTCAAGCTGATTATTTCCATACTCAATACAAAGGTGAATGCGTTAAATGGGGCGAAGACCAGATAGGAAAGAAAATTTATTATTTACCTCACGCTGGATGTTCCAAATGCAATACGGAAGGAAACATTATCGAAGCTCCCAAAGCCTTGTTTATCGGCAACCATTTCCCAGAAAGAAGCGAAGACTGGCTGGAAGGAGTGACTCTTATTCAATCGCCGTTCCCGAAAGTCAAAGATTATTACAAATCAGCTCTAGTCTGCCCGAACATCCACGGAGGCTGGCAAAAAGGAGAGAAAACAGAGTTTTTCCAGATACCAGGCGAGATGATTAACGAGAGACTGTTTCAAGTTATTTTATCAGGCGGATTCGCTATTTCCGATAATACGCCGATAGTCAAAGACTTTTTTAACGAAGACGAGATTTCCTGGGCTAAAGACAAAGAACAGTTTAAATGGATGATTGATTATTTTATCCATAACCCGCAAGAAAGAGAATCTTATATGATAGGAGCAAAAAAGCATATTCTTAATAATCATTTATACACGCACCGCTGGGAAGAATATTTAAAAGAAATTATATGAAATTAACCATAGGCACAGGCCCTCATTGGGCGGGAACAGAAGAAAGTCTCGGACTAGACATCATTCCTGAATTTCATCCTGATGTAGTGCGAGACGTTACTAAAGGACTACCGTTTGACGACAACAAATTTGACGAGATTTTAATAGAACACGTTCTAGAACATATCGAACACAAAGACGGAGATTTTGTGATGAACGAGATACACAGAGTCTTGAAGCCAGGCGGAATAGTAACAATAGAAGTGCCTTACTGGAAAGATGATATCGCAGTAGAAGCCGCTGGACACGTCAGATTGTTCGCCGAAAACTCATTCATCAACTATTACTCGAATCCTTACTGGAAAGAAATGGGGCAATGCTGTTTTAGCGAAGTAGTTTCTAATCAACTGTTAGATACGACACGGAGCGGAGAAAAACCAGCCAGAGTAATCAGGATAATGCTCAGAAAGTAGATGAATAAAGTAGGATTTTGGAAAGGCAAAAAACTATCGGAAGAAACCAGGAAGAAGATGAGCTTGGCTAGAATGGGAATTGTCTATTCTAGCGAAACAAAGGAGAAGATGAGTTTAGCCAAGAAAGGTAAGAAGCGCTCGGGTAATCCAAAAAAGTGGAAGCATTCGAAAGAAACGGCAGAAAAATTAAGGAGAAAAATGCTTGGTAGGAAACATTCCGAAGTATACAGAATAAACCAGAGCAACGGTCAGAAAAAAAGAATTGCTAATGGGAATCATAATTTTTGGAAGGGAGGAATAACCGAAGAAAATTTAAAGTTAAGAGAGGGGATAGAGTATAGATTATGGAGAGAGTCAGTATTTGCTAGGGACAACTGGACTTGTCAGCGATGCGGAAAGCGAGGAGGAGATTTAGAAGCTCATCACATTAAACCAGTTAGATTATATCCAGATTTGGCTACATCTATTGAAAATGGGACTACCCTATGTCCATTGTGCCATAGCGAGGTCGATAAATGTAGGAAAATCAGAATAGTTTTAAAAAAATGATTTCCGCTCTCATTGTTGCTAAAAACGAAGAGTTATTTATTCAAGGTTGTTTAGAAAGAATTTTGCCATATGTTAGTGAAGTTATCTTCGTTGATAACGGCTCGATAGATAAGACAAAAGAAATAGTATGGAACCTTAAAAATCCCAAGATTAAGATATTCAATTACCCGGAAACAGACAATATGGGCGAGCTTAGGCAATTTAGTTTAGACCAAGCCACCCAGGACTGGATATGGCAGATAGACGCTGACGAGTGGTACGAAAATGACGCTTGTGAGGCCATTAGGATGGCTGTGGAGACCCCAGGAGAGGCGATTAGCTTTCGAGTGGGATACCATCAACTTTCTTGGAGGAAAGGTTATAAGCAAGCCAATTTTAAACACTATCCTGACAGACTTTACAGACGAGATGCAGTGGACAGATACGACGGAATGCTGCCGAATGACATGACCAAGGTAAAAAAAGAATTTTATAAATTCAGACCATTTTTAGAATACGACAACGAAAAAGACCAATCTTTTGAAAACCCAGTCCAGCCTATTTTGCCAGTCAGATATTACCATCTGGCCAGAACTCGCGGCTATAACTATGAATACTTAAAGTGGTTCAGATATAACGCTATTAACCATAAAGACTGGACGCTTGAATATATCGACCAAATGACTAGAGTCAATCAATGGGTAGGGGGGTTATACGACTTAGAGCCAGTGGCAATTCCCTTTGAATTACCACAGACCAGTCAGAAAGTTTCTATCGTTATCCCGAATTACCAATACGCTGACTTTGTCGGAAAGGCCATTGAGAGTTGCCAGAACCAAACTGTGAAGCCTCACGAAATAATAGTGGTTGATGATTTCAGCCAGGATAATTCAGTGGAGGTTATTCAAAGGTACGACGTAAAGTTAGTCAGACAAAACCACAATAGCCAAGTAGCGGCTTGCCGGAACACCGGAGCAATGAAAGCCACCGGAGACTACCTTATCTTCCTAGACGCCGACGACGAGCTGGCCCCGACGTTTATCGAAGAAACATTGAAAGAAATGAAAGGCGATATTCAGGTAGTTTATACGGATTTAGAATTTATCGGCGATCAACAAGGAATGGTTGGTTATCCAGATTTTAATATAGAACTTTTAAAACAAAGTCAGATTATCCCTTCGGCTTGCGCGCTCATTGATAGGAGAATTTTTGAACAAGTAGGCGGATTTAATCAGGATTGGTATGAAGATTTTTCTTTCTGGCTAAGAGTAGCCAACGCCGGATTTAATTTTAAACACATAGGCAAGCCGTTATTCAGATATCGGAAACACGGCTCATCAAGAATTAATATGCTTGATGAAAAACAACAATTCGGTTTTGAGCAATTAAAACAATATGGAAAATATTAAAATTGCTTGGGTATTAGACCAAGTTTTAACGTGCGGAGGAGTGAAGATTCCTTTTGGATATTGTCGGGAACTCCAAAAACTAGGGATAGATTCAGGCGTATACGCTAATGGACATAACGAAGACTTGGAAAGCTATTACGGCGTGAAAGTAAAACCAATAAGTGATTTAGCAAATTTTACTGACAATGACATTATTATCGCTGTTTGGTGGAAACAGGTGTTGGAACTGGAAAAATACAAGGGAAGAAAGATTCAATTCGTCCAAGGCAGAGATTTATATTCTTACATCGGGTCTGATTGGAAAGAAGAATGCTTAAAAATCCGCCAAAGACCAACCTGGGAGATAATGGCTGTCTCCAAATACGCCGGAGAATGGGTAGAAAGACCATTTACTATCGTTCCTAACGCCATTGATGAGCAATTTTTCTATCATTTAGGGCTAACTAGGGATATAGACGCATTAATTGAGGGAAATAATGACCCTAATAAGAATATAGACTTTGCTATTGAGCAAGCGGAAAAAGATGGACACAAAAAAATAGCTTGGATGGGAGTTTCGACAAGATGTATTCCAGGAATAGAGATGATTACTAACCCGCCGCAAAAAGACATTCCCGCTATTTACCAAAGGTCAAAGCATTTTTACAAATATTCTAATTCAGAAGGCTTCTGTTTGCCTTTATGGGAAGCTATCGCCAGCGGATGTGAGATCCACACGCATAATATGGGCGGTAACGAAGGCTTGGAATACACTTTTGAACAAGCCAAGAAATTTAATTGGGAAAATAGCGTGAACATTTTATTAAAATACTTATGCTCAAACAATCACAAATAGAAAATATCTGTAAAGACACAATAATCGCTCATCGCGCGTCTTTTGTCGGTTTAAAAGAACGATGGGACGAGATGATTTTCCGCTACGAGAACAAACTAAGGGAAGATTCCATATCGGCCGACACGGAATCAAAAATCGCTCTAGGCGGGGCTTTCGCTTTGGTAGAAAACACTTTGCCTCGTATTTTCGCTCGTCCGCCTAAATACAAGTATCTGGGAAGAGAAGGCAAGGACGAAAACGGAGCCAAGGTTTATGAAGAGTTTTCCGAATATCAATGGGATGAATCTAGAGCTAAAAAAGTGGTGGAAAAGATTGCTCGCTGGGGACTGGCTTGCGGACTTACTGGCTGGAAGATGGGATGGAAAGAAGAAGCGGTAGTGACCAAGAGGAACGGCAAGGAAATATTAGGCATTAAGACTTCTAATCCGATTGTTGTCGGATTAATGGAAAAAATCGGCGTAGGAAAAAACGTCAAGATTGATGAGACTACGACTGTGGCTAATTATACCTTACAATCTATCCCGCCCCATAAGCTCATTTGGAGCGTGGAATGTGAAGAATGCGAAGACACTAGAGTCTTTGGTCATACTGAAAGAAAACGAGTATCAGAACTGAAAGCTAACGGATACGACGTTAAGGGACTAATAAGAGAAATCAAGGCTTCCGACCGATTCAAAGAAAGAATCGCCCAGATGGACGATTTGTCAATTTATTCAGAAAACAAACTGGCTGAAGAAGAATATGTCGATGTAGCCGAGCTTTACACCAAAATTCTAAACGACCAAAACATTTATGAGTTCCATATCGTGACGATGGGAAATATCGAGAACGGCGAACCGCAGACTATTTCTTTTGAACAAAACAATTTCGATACACCTTTTAGACCGATGGGAATTTTTAGACCAATCGACCGCTTAGGAAAGTTTTACGGCTTCGGAATGATTGAACCTGCTAAAGGAACGCTGGACGCCGAAGAGGATTCTCTCAATATGGGGCTGGAAGCCCTTTGGACGGACATTTCCAAACCAAGTGAGTATGTCCCAGGAAATGTCTATGACATTAACGCTTTGGAATATCGTCCTAGGACTTTAGTGCCTGTCAAAATGCTTGGTCAGTCTTTTGCTCCGCTTGCAACCCCGCAACTGAATGCTAATGCTTTGCAATTCGCTTTAGGGTATATCCAAAAAACCAAGCAAAACGTGTCAGGGATTACTGATTACCAATCAGGTGCTGAACAAGCCGGAGGCGATAAGACGGCTTTTGAAGTCAACGCCAAGACCCAAGAATCCAATATGCGACTTCGCTTCGTTATTGAGAACTTTGAAGACCAAGTAATTTTACCTATCGGGAAATTTGCTCTTTATATGAATAAACAGTTCTTAGCGGATAAGGACAAAGTTATTTATCGGGTAGTGGGGAGAAAAGGTCAGATTAACGAAAAGAAGGTTAAATTCAAAGACATAGAAGCTGTTAAAGATATCGCTATAGTCAGAGGCTCGACCGCTCTTACCATAATGCAGGAAGAATTTGCCAAATGGGTGACTCTTCTTCACGAAGCCCAGTTGGAAGCACAACAACCTCAACCAGTGCCGATTAATCGAGAACCTATCTGGGAAAACCTGATGGAAAAAGGCGCGATGATTGAAGACTTTGAAAGATATCTGCCTAACGCCCAAGAACGAGAAGAAGGTGACGTCCAAGGCCAAGTGGCTCAACTGGCCGACGCCGAAGAAGAATCAGACAATCCAGCCGTGGCTCGTGTGTTGCCGACAGACAATCACCCATTACACCTCAAGATTCATCAAGCCGTGGCAAAGGTTGGTGTAAAATCTAATGGTCAACCGATGGCTCCAGAAGAAATGCAGATGTTGGTCCAACATATTAATGATCACACTCAAGCGATGGGTGGACCAGTTCCTCAATTTGCTCAAGGTCAAGCCAATATGATCAACCAACAAATGGCTAATGTCGCTCAACCAGTTAATTCTAACTAATAATATATGCAAGAAGTCAAAAAAATCATCGACGAGTTCTCTATTGAGAAATTGGCTCCGGTCGTTTTAAGAGAAAAAAACGAAGAAAAAAGAGACGAGTTAAAAGGCCAGCTTCTGGCCTACAACGATTTCAATTCTATCTATAAAGTTTACGAAGGCAAAGACAATGCCCTAGGAAAACTGAAGGATTATATGGAACGCTTCGATCCTTACGCAGAAAACCTTAATCTATTTATCAATCTTTACGAGAAGAAAGCAGAAACCGTCATTGCTTCTAAAATTGAGACTCTGTTTGTGATAAAAAATAAGATACTGGAATATCTAAAAGACATTCCAGTCGAAACCAATGATAACAAGGGAACTACTGATGGAGAAGATACGCCTAAAGAGGCTAAAGAGCCAGAAAGTGTTGAAAGTGAAGTACCGGAGAAGCCGAAAAGATGAGGTTAAATTCATACCTAATTCAGAAGAGATAGAAAAGTTGAGATACGCTCGTTAAAAATCCATAAAACTGCTAGCTTCAAGGTTTTACTTTGGAGGCGTTTTTACCTAGCAGTTTTACGCCTCCCAAGTAAAGCCCTGAAAAGGGCTTTTTAATTTCATAAATTGGGGAAGCGAAACCTCGTAAAAAAATAAGCGTTAAATTTATGACCGAAGAAAAGGACGTAAACACAGAGGAAGCCACCTCTTCCGAGTCCACGGAGCAAAATGAGCAGACAGAAGAGCAATCTGGAGCGTCATCCCAGACTGTTGATGGCAAGGACTATAAAGCGATAGCCGAACAGCTATCCAAGGATATTAAGGAAAAGAATCGTAAGATTCAGGAACTTAAAAACCAAAAAGTCCCAGACCAGGAACCTCAAAGCGAAGTGGAGAAAAGATTTCTGGAAACAGAAAAACGCTCCATTAAGACCGAGGCTGAAATGACCATCATTTCAAAGCTCCAGACCGACCCGACTTTTAAAGAACGGGTGGACATAGTCAAAGACTACGTCTCGCAAGGTTACAACATTGAAATGGCGGACAGATTGGCTAAGGCCGACATAATGGACAAAATTTTAACCGCTTTGCCAAACGAGGAGCTAAAACCTAATAAACCTAAACAGATAGAAACACAGGCTATTCCTGAAAATAATGAATTTCAAGAAACTGGCGACCACCTAAAAGACATTTTGGATGACCCAAATGCACCAGAATACGCTAAGGAAGCCGCCAGAAGATTCTTTCAGTAATAGTTTGTTAAAACGAAATGGCTTCAATTACGGGAATGCAAACCGTAACTACCGATACTAGATATGTGCCGCAAATGTATTCCAAGCTCGTCTTGGCTGCTCGGCATAGAAATCTGGTAGCGGCTAAGTTATTTGCAAACCGCACATCTGATGGCCCTAAAGGTTCTGCTGTTCAATTCCCGATTAAGTCTTTGATGACTGCAACGGCTTGGACAGAAGGCAACAGATTGACTGACAATCTTAACGCCACTACGGAATCCTACAAATCCATCACGATGAACCAGGAGTATGTGGCTCCTTTCCACATCACTAAGAGATTGAAAGACCAGAGCCTTTATGACTCGGTCGCTCTCTCGGCGAAAGAATCAGTTTACGCAGTTGAAAAGCAGATTGACACCCAGATCCTTTCCAACGCTGATAGCTTCACTACTACTCCTATCGGAGGACAAGGTGTGGCTATCACCGCGCCTGTCATTGTGGCGGCCAAAGAAGCGCTCGATGTCAACGATGTCCCGGATACTGACCGTTTTTGGATTCTTGATCCAAGAACTAGAAGCGACCTTCTGAACCTGACTGGGAATTACTTCACTTCGATGGACTTTTCAGGAGAAAAAGGATTCGCTACTGGCAAAGTTGGTTACATCTTGGGAGACCCGGTGTACTTTTCAACTAATCTTCCTTTTGGAATGGTTGGCTCTCCCTCAGTTGCTTTCCGAAAGAATATCTATGCTCATAAGGAAGCTATCGGCGTGGTTCTGCAAAGAAACGCTGAATACGAAATTGAGTATGACATTGATACTCAAGGTTGGATTGGCAACACTTCCGCCCTTTGGGGTTCTGGAGTGCTTCGTCCTGATCATGGCGTGGTCATCGCTGGAAGATAAACTTCTTACAATTAAATACTTTTTTACTCTGCGCCTTAGCGGGCGCAGTGATAAGAAAATATTTATGCACGTTTACCGTTGTCCTAAAGGCTGTCACATAAGAATTTATCCATTTTGGGTAGGAGATGAGGGAGAAAAATGCCCCCGCTGTGGAGAATGGATGGTTTATAAAGGGCAGAAAACCGAAGAGCAGTTGCGCCAGATGCAAATAGATTTATCTAAAAACCAATTAAAAAAAGACCCGCCAAAAGGTTGGAGAGGGTTTAAATTATTTAAGAAAAAATAATGGCCGCATCACAAACATTATTGAGCTATACCACGCTAGTCCAAGCAGAAGTCGATGATACTTCCGCCGGAGCCAAAGTCGTCATTCAAAATTCTATCAAAGAGATTTATATGGAGATTTTGCGTTCTGTTGCCGAGTACCTCGTGGGGACAGCGACTCAAGAAATCACAGCAATAGTAGGCACAAGAACTTATACCCCCACTGATTTTACTGAGATTTATTCGGTTCATTACAAACCAGTAGGTTCTGATACTTTTATCAAACTCGATGAGATGCTTCAGGACGAATACCTGAGTTACGACATCAACGCGGAAAATGGCACGCCGACGAAGTACTTCGTAAATGGATTAAAAATAGAACTGAATTGCCCTTGTGGAGATTTAGGAACTATCCGGGTGGAATATGTGGCCGTTCCTTCATTGGTCAACAGCGAATCAGTCATCCCGGACAGATACAACAATGTGGTCAAGCTGGGAGCTTGTTATAGGTTCTTCGCTTATGAAAAAGGAGCGGAAGCGGAGAATTATTACCTTTGGTATCAACAGGCTCTAAGAGATATGATCGCCGAATTAAGCACCAGAACTAAAATAGCCAGACCGAAAATCTGGGGAAAACACTAATGGCATTTAAAAAACAGCCTTGGAAAATTCACAATCTCTCGACTTTCCGGTTAGGAATGAACACCCAGCAAACGCCGGACGAGATTCAAGACGAAGAATTGGCGGATTGCGAGAACTTTTCCGTGGAAGAAGATTCTCTTTCCACTTCTCCCGGGTATTCTTCGTGGGATGATGATTTGGCCAGCCACCCCGGACCGTATTGGGGAGGGTTTTTTTTCAAGCGTTCTGATGGAAATAATATTGATATCCGTCAACGGCAGGGAAAATTAGAATATATAGACCCTAATTCAGATAAAACTTGGTTGCCTTGTGTTTTGCCGACAACAGGCAGTCCGGCCGCAGAAATAACTTTGACCGAAAAGCCTTGCACTTTTGCCGCCCTGAACGATATTTGCATTTGGACTAACGGTTACGACACAGTAATGAGTTCTACTGATGGGATTACTTGGACATTACAACCGAGCATCCCCATATCAAGAGTAGTTTTCAATAACGGAAAAAACCGAGTTTTATATTTAGCTCAAAAAGATAGCCCCTATAGATTCGATTGGTCAAATATCAACGCCCCCTTAACTATAGACGCTTCATCCTATCAATTAGTTGACCCCAACTCCAACGGAATGGTGCTGGGAGCCGGAAAAACCCCTGAAGGTACGACGCTTATATTCAAAGAATCGGCTCTTTATTCTGTTTCAGACTTTGTGGATGACGGAGTAATCGATATCAACTACATCGGACACACTCTTTTGACCAGCCACAGAACTATCTGTACGACCAATAATTCGGTTATATGGTGTTCGTGGGCAGGAGTTGAAGAATACATTGGCGGAACAATCAGGAATATATTCGGAAGGATAGCCATCTCTACCAGCAAAGGAGAAGTGGGATCAAGAAACGCAGGATTAACAGGTGAACTGTATTGTGCTGCCTATTACAACAATAAATATCATCTATCAATGCCAGATCATAATATTTCAGATGATTACAACGGTCAGGAATACATAATTTACAAGAATTTAGTCCGAAACGACCCCATCCAGCCCTATGTTATTTCCAGAAACAAAAGATTTTTCGGTTGTTATTGGATAGAAGACGCTGAATTTGAGTACGGACGGGATATCACGCTTTATGTTGGAGACTCTCGCCCGGAAAGCGAGTTGGCAATAACGGGCAGTCCGGCAGTTCAGGAAAGTCCAATATTTGCTTGGGTTAATGACTTCCGAGAAGTATCGGCGGTAGGCTTTCCTATCGAACAAGGACTAATGGGAGAAGCCCAGCCCGCTTATTTTGTTACTAAATACTTCACGCAAAAAGTGCCGTTCTTCGTCAAGAAATTCAAAAAACTTTTTCTAAATTGCAAATTTACCGATAGTGCCGATATTCAGATAGGTTACAGATCTGACCCGTTTTCCGTCTTCACGATGGTTACTATTCCTGTCGAGACGACTGATATTGATTGGGAATACGACGACGGAACGACTGGGGGATTTACTGAAGGCTTTGGATTTTCCCAGGAATCAATCGCTAACCTCTTTCAGGATATTGAAAACACCGAAAAGCCGAGAGGGATTCAATTTAAAGTCGAAGTCAACGAAATTTATGATGTAACTAATTTCGGTTTGGCTTACAAGTACCAAGTTAAGGAGAAATTTCTTTAAATAATCTAATTTTAAAAACAATGTCAGAAATTAGTTTAAGTTTCCCAGACCAGACATATACCGATGCTAATAAACCGTCTACTAACACCCTCAAAGCGGACTTGGGGTCTATTGAGCTGGCTCATAACGCCCACGAAGCCGATACGACTATCCACCCGACAGACGTCACGGCTCTAGTTACTAAGACTGGCGCGGAAACGCTGACCAACAAGACCCTGACCAGTCCGGTTATCAACACTCCGACCGGAATAGTCAAAGGAGATGTCGGCCTGGGTAACGTCGATAACACATCCGACGCGACAAAAAACTCGGCTACAGCCACTCTAACTAATAAAAGAGTCAACCCCAGAACCAGCACTGTGGCGTCCTCTGCTACCCCCACCATCAATACCGATACCACGGATATTTTCACTATCACCGCCCTTGCCGCAGATATTACATCGATGACTTCCAGCCTTTCTGGTACTCCGGTTAACGGCCAGAAACTGATAATCAGAATCTTAGACAATGGAACAGCTAGAGCTATCACTTGGGGAGCGTCTTTTGCTTCACGTGGAGCGACTCTTCCAACGACCACAGTTTTGTCTAAGTATTTATATATTGGCTTAATTTATAACTCTACTGCGGCAGTATGGGACTGCGTGGCATTTTCACAAGAGGTTTAATAATATGTATATCACACCTTCTCAAACAAACTTACTTTCAGAATGGAAATTAGACGGAAATTCTACTGACGTTATGAATGCTCACAACGGAACAGACACAAACATTAGTTATGCAGCCGGAAAGATAGGACAGTGTGCTGTCTTTAACGGAACTTCCTCAAAAATAGTCACTGCCAATACCACGGGAATAACAGGAACGTCCAACGCGACTTTTTTGTGTCTAATAAAAACGACAGCTGTTGCAGGAACTATTTTTGGATTTGGAGCCTATGTTCCTTCAGTGAGTCAGTGGAGGGGGCTTGCTATTATAACTGGTGGATATTTGAGATTCGATATTGTCAATACTAATGTTCCAGATAACACTACTCCAATTAATGATGGAAAATGGCATGTTGTTGGATTCGGAAATAATGGGACGACCCATTATATTTTTGTTGACGGAAAAGCCGTAAAAAGCGGAGTTTTAGCGGCAACTAATACAGGTGCAGGGGCGGCAGTATTTGGAGCGACCTCTATTGGAGATGGATTTTTAGCCGGTTCAGCAGACCAAGGTGCGCTTTGGAACAGACTTTTAACTGACGCTGAAATTCTAGCCTATAGCAAAGATTTATTATCAAATGCAGAATTTTTTAACTTATTCTAATGGCTAAATGTGATTCACAATCAGCGGATAAATTCGGTTATAGCAATATGCGTGGTAATTCTATTAGAAATGTCGGAAAACCAACTCGAGGAAGTGATGGAATGACTTTCTCCGTGCCTTCTTTCACGACTGAAGAAAGAGACGCTCTTGACGCTAGTAACGGAATGATAATTTACAATTTAACTTTAAATAAAATCCAGGGCTATGAGAATGGCTCTTGGACTAACTTAATATAATGGGTGATATAAACACGCAAAATTCCGAAATTCAAAAGATACTGGCGGCGGGAGTGCCGCAGTCATATATTGATGCTAATCCGCAATATAGAAATGGGAACTGGATAGATCCCCAGGATACCCCGAAATATATCTCAGCCTGGCAGGCTTCCAATCCGACACCGTCTGCATCTACTTCAAACATTCCGACCCTAAACGATTTAGCCGGGCAGTCTTATCAATTTGACCCTAATCAGTATCTTCCGGGGATTCAGGCCACAGCTTCTTCAATTTACGACCCGCAAAAAGCCTCTTTGGATGCTTTGTCAAAACTCTCTCAATCTCAATACGAACAAAACACCATCAAAACCCAAGACCAATTCGCCAAGACCCTAAAAGCGGAAATAGAATCAATCAACGCGCGAGGAGCTTTCTTTGGTGGTGGAGCTTTAGACAGGGAAGCTGATGTCAGGAAACAGGAAAACTACGCTATTACTGATTTAACTTTGCAAAATCAGGCTTCGCAAGCCGGATTCTTGGCTCAGCAAGCTGGACTCTCTGCCGCTCAAGCTGAATACATCCAACAGAAACTGACTGGAGCGGAAAATTCTGCCTACTCAAGGTGGCAGGATAACAGAAACTTCTTACTCTCACTGACTACAGAACAAAGAAGAGAAATGGAATCCGATCGGGCTTTTAATGAGGATGTCCGCCAGTTCGGATTGGAGTACGCCCTAAAAAAGAAAGCGGCTAAAAAGAAAAAATAATGGGAAAGGAGAAGAAAAAAAAGAAGAAGGAAGAAAAACAAAAGCCCCAAAACGGTAAATCTTTTACTAGGGAAGATAGGCCAAAAGGAGTCTCGAGACGTGAGTGGGATGTCGCCCGCAAGAAAGAAGGTAGAGACCCTTACGCCAAGTTTTTTTCCGACCCCAAAAAAGAAAAGAAATCTAAAACCTCTTCTATTAGACAAAGTTCCGGCAAATGGGACTCTAGTAAAGAATCTTATGATGATTTTGTCCGAAGAACGACTAATCTTCCTTCTCAAAACCTCACTCCCGAAGAACAAAAACAAGCCGATGATTTTGTGGCTCAGTTTCAAGGCGGACAGAGTAAAATGCCTGTCAATCCTGTTGTCCAGAAACTTGACCCAATGTCCGTTATTCAGCAAAAACAAGCCGACCAGTTCACTGAAGATATTAAGAGGGTACAAAACGACATCACCGAACTCCGACCGGACGCAGGCTGGGAAGAAGCCGCTCAACATTTGTCTCAAAAAGGCCACGACATAAAACGAGGCTCTTTGGCTGACGCTATTTTAAACAAGACTTTTAATCAGAATTTTAATCAGTATGAGAAAGACGTAACTAGAGAATCTCAACTATCTTCCCAAGAACAAGAAGAGGCTGATTCTTTTATCGATTCTATTAAAGGGAAAGTTACTGATAAATTTCAGGAACTCCAAGAAACAGGAAAGAAACCTTTTTTAACCAGATTAAAAGAAGGAGCGATAAGAGGTATACAGGGGCCTTTTAAGACTCAAACCGCTTTAGATTGGACAGCCCGACCAATCACCAGAACTGCCGCCTCAACTCTAGCTGAACTCCAAAGACAAAAAGAACTTGACCCTAATTTAATGGGAGAAGCCGGAAGACAGATTTTTGGCAAAGAACCTATTCAAAGTTATTCCGAAGGCGGAAAACAAATAGGAGAAACTTTTGGAGTCAAAAACCCCGCCGCTCAGGCTGGGATTTCTGCGTTGCTCGTGGGACTAGATTATCTTGGTTACAAAGGAGCAAAAAAGAAAGAATTAGTGGAGCAGGTTTTGAAAAAGGCTTCTATTAAAAAAGAGGCAACTATTATCGACCCTGACATATTCAAAAAACAATTTAATGATTATAATCCTGCAAATCACGATAAATACAGCAAGATGGCCAAAGAAAAATATGCCGCGGCGCTAAAAGAAGATAAAAATCCAGAGGTTCATTTTTTGGCAGGTGGATCAGGTAGCGGAAAAAGCGAGATAGTTTTAAAGAAATTAGCGAAGGAGCATGATGGTATTATCTATGATGGAACGTTATCTAACTATGATTCGGCTATTGAAAAAATAAAGCAGGCAGAAACTGCTGGTAAAGATGTTGTCATTGACGCTATTCTCCCAAAAATCGAAACTGCCAGACAATACTCATTAAGACGAGAATTAAAAACTGGCAGAGGGGTTCCTTTAAATGATTTTGTTGAGAAACATACTGGGTTCGTCGATACACTCAGAAAACTTACAGAAGATGGGTATAATATCCGTTTAAAAGATACACGCTTTTCAATGACCAGAGCGGAGGCGGAAAGTGTTCCATTTATTGATGATCCTAAAAAAATACTTGCAATTTTGGAAGAAGTGAGTTATAATAAAAGTAACCTAGAAAGGGAACTACAAAATGTTCAACTCAGTGAAAAAACAAGACGAAAGATTCTCGCCCAACTCGAAACAGAAAGAAGAGGCCAGGAAGCGATTCGAGGAACAAACGCGAAGAATGAATATCAATACTCCGGAGGATACGGAGAATCTGGTTCAATATCTCAAGGACGGGGGACAAATACCGGAGGAGGAATAGAAGAATTTATAAGTGGTAAAAAAACACCAGCTGTTGAGGCTGGTTTTAATGTGTCTAAATTAGCAGAAGAAGCCATTAAATACACCTCCCCTAACGAGTTTGCTATGGGGCTATCAAAAAAGCCAGCTTTACAAAAACTGGCTAATAAAGAATTCCCTGATTTCAAAGACTTAGAAAACTTTTATTACAAAGCTAACCAAGATCAGCCAATATCAAAACAAATAGATGACTATATAGAGGGGAAGCAGTTTAATAACGCTCAAAATATTCGTCCTCGTGAAGGACAGTCGATTCCCGAGACGCGCCGCCCCAATTTGGGACTTCAACGTCAAGACGGAGTTTTGTCAGACCAAGAAAGACCAGGAATAGAACAATTCCCAGGCAATAAAGGAGATAAACCTGCCAATCAGTCAGTTTCTTCATATAGTGATGATAATGTTATACCGTCAGTTAACCAGAAAGCCCCAGACCTGTCAACTCCTGAAGCCAAAAGGGCTTACAAGGCAACGACTTGGGAAAAAGTCAGGACTTATGTTCAGGATTCTTGGTATAGTGCTAAAAAATTAGAAAAGACCGGAAAAAGAAACGAAAGCATTAATCCTTCCGAGGCTCAAGAGCTGTATTCCGGTCGGGTTGGGGCCAGATTAGAGAATTTGAAGAAGGAAGTAGAAACTATCGATGCCGACATTGTCAAAACTGGGAAAAATTTAGGAACTGATTTAAAAAAAGAAGTCAATGATTATCTTCAAGCTACTCACGCCCCAGAAAGAAACAAGATCCACGGTGACGGAGCCGCCGGAATGACAAACAAAGAGGCAAAGAATGTCTTATCAGGAATAAGCAACTCTTCATCTTCCAAGGAAGTGGTGCGAATTGCCAATAATATCAAGAAGCTAAATGACCAGACACTAGAGATTTTAAAAGATGGGGGAGTGATAGGCGAAGATACTTACAGCAAACTAAAAAAGACCTATAAAAATTATGTTCCGTTAAACAGAATAATGCCGGAAGATGATGACGTTATTCAGGTTTTAACTGGCGGAAAAGGATTAAACGTAGTAGGAACAGGAATAAAGAGAGCTAAAGGCAGTTCTAGGCAAGTAGCCGATATCCTGACCAATACTTACGCTAATTTAGGTGAAGCTATCGCTAGGTCTGAAAAGAACCGAGTAAACTTGGCTACTCTTGAATTTGCCAGAAACAATAAAGACCTGGGGTTATTCGAGGAAATAAAGCCAAAAGCTATAGGGACGAGTTTCGATGGGGAAAAACCTATTTTGGAGCAAATAAACGACCCGGATGTCTTAAAAATTCGAGAAAACGGAAAACCAGTTTATCTAAAAATAAAAGACGAGGGTCTTTCCAAAATGTACCAAGCTATTGGACAAGAGAGATTACCATCAGCTTTAAAATCAGTCGAAGCTATTACTAGATTTTATTCTAGTTTAGCCACTCGGTTCAACCCAGAATTTGTCTTGTCGAACAAAATAAGAGACCTTCAAGAAATGATGGTCAATGTTTCCGCTAAAAAAGGAGTGGATTTTGGAGGAGCGGCAAAATCTGGAGCAAGAGACTTAGCTAGTATGAAATCTGTGACCGAAGCGATGGTGGGAAAGGACACGGAAGGAGCAAGGCTCTACAACCAGATGAGAGCAGACGGAGGAACTACAGGAGGAATGTCTTTATCTACTCGAAAAAATCTTGAACTGGATATATCAGCTATCGAGAAAATAAACCGTAGCAACTCAAGAAAAGCAGTGGAGATGCTAGTCGGAGGAATAGAAAAATGGAATACGATTTTTGAAGATTCTACTAGATTGTCAGTTTACAAGACCGCTTTAGACAGGGGAATGTCGAGAGATCAAGCTGCTCTTTTGGCTAAGAACGCAACACTAAACTTCAACAAAAAAGGAACAGCCGGGCCGATCATCAACTCTCTTTATATGTTTTCCAATGCTTCTATTCAGGGAACAACTAATACTCTAAGAGCGATGAAGAATCCAAAAGTGGCGGCAGTTATTTCTACCTTAGTTGGAACAGCCACTTATACAGTAAACAGATGGAATGATTCAGTTGACCCAGAATGGAGAGACAAAGTTACTGAATGGGACAGAAATAGCAATTTAGTCGTGATGCTTCCGTCTGATGATGGTGGAGCAAATTACGCCACTATTCCCGTGGCTTGGGGAATTAAACCTATAAAGGTGATGGCTGATAGATTTTATGATACTACGTCTGGAAAAGGCAAGGGAATACTAGGATCAGCAGAGGATGTCTTAGTTTCAGCAATAGATGCCTATAATCCAATAGGAGGAACGGATTTGATTTCCACAATGACACCGACAGCTCTTGATATGCCCGTTGATTTAGCCAGAAACAAGAGCTGGTCTGGTTCAGACATCAAGCCTGACTGGAAAGAAGGACTGCCGAAAGCTGACCAATATTTTGATTCGCTCAAAAAATCAAAGTTTGGCGAAATGCTTATTGGCGCGACTGGAAAAGTTTCCGAATCTACAGGTAGAAAAATTGATATCTCTCCACAAGATTTGAATTATGTCGTAGACCAATTAATAGGTGGTGGAGGACGTTTTATTGAGCGCAGTGCTAATACTACGTCTGGGATAGTAAAAGGCGAAGAGATACAAAGCAGGGATATTCCCTTTTGGAATAGATTTGTAAAGGAGCGGACGGAAGAAGAAGTAAAATCTGGGATTGAGAGATCGGGAAGATCTGACGTATTGGAAGGATTTAGAAAATTTCAAACTGGAAGTCAAGAACAAAAGAACGCCATCCAAGAATATCTCAAAAATCTTCCTAGCGATGAAGATCGCCAAAGAGAAGCCTTTATTTTGAGAGATAGTGGTTTTGATATGAAGGGCATTTCCACTTCCATAAATTCTATTAATATCAGGTCTACTTATGAAAAAGTCGATGACCTAATGAAGCAAGGGAAAGTTACAGAAGCGAACAAAATTATTGAAGGACTTTCTAAAGAAGATGAAGATAGGGAATCTTTTAACCGGATGAGGGGCAACCAAAAACCCGACTGGTATAATCCTGAAAAAACCAAAGAAGCAACCAAAGAACTGACCAATTCCAAAGAACCTAACCTTTACGATGACTACGCCAAACTCCAAAAAGAAGACCCCGCTAAAGCCAAGAAATTCATATCTTCGATGGATTACCCCACTTACGAGAAATTCAAAAAATCAAGAACTTCTGCCAGAGCTTCACATACCAGGCAATTTAAAAGTTACCTGGCTTCTGATAATCCAGAAGAAGCTGTTAGATATTTAGAAGAACTGGGGAGTGAAGAAAAGAAAAGGATTGAAGGCATAATGACTAAACCGATGAGAGAAAGATACATAGAGGGGAAGACCAAATATCAGGACGCAAACGGGAAAGATAAAAATTTCTATATGCGTGGTTTAGAAATGAAAATTAGAAATACCTCCGCTACATATCAACAGTCGGAAAGAGCAAAAATTATTAATGAATTAGATAGTTTAGATGAAGCGGCTTATAAGGGAGAAATAAGTGAAGAAGAATATAGCAAGAGAATTAGTGGTCTTGAAGTAAGGCTCCATAGCGTTGAAAATCCAGGAGAAACTATCTCTCAATCGGAACCCAAGACAATCAAGGATTATTTGGGGGAAGGAATCAGGGAGGCGAGAGACTTTATTGAAAAAAAGATACCCTTTATTGAAAATACCAGTGAAAAGTCAGCAAGGGAATATATTTTTAGGAATTATAATTTTACTGATGAAGCAAAAGACTTATTAAGAAAAGAAACAAGAATAAGGACTGATGCCGACATATTAGAAGGGGCGGCTGGTCAAGAAGAGCCTGGGTACACAGATACTATATCGTCCGTCAAAGGGGGTGGGATTGGGTCAACACGGCTTGCGGTTGGTTTTGAGTTGAAAAGCGATATTATAAAAAGCATTTCTAAGAAAATAGGAACAGAAAGCGAAATAAAGACGGACAAGTCATTAGATGAATCGGTTGTTGCTCACGAGCTACTCCACTCTTACACTAGAATCCAGAAAGATAAATTTGATTATATGAATTTTAATAAAGACTGGGATGAGAATTGGGAAGATTACCCAGAATTGCAGGCGGTAGATGAGGTCATGGCAAGCACTGATATATATAACCGTATTCCGCAATGGAACTTGGCAAGCGAAAGATTTGCTTACCTGGGTTCATCATTGTCAAGAAATGTCGGAATAAATGGGATGCCCGTATTTTTGAGAAAATACTATAAAGGATTGCTTAATTAGAAAAATGTGGGTCGATAAAAATATCACTTTTTTCTGCTTTACACCCCGATAAGACCACTACCGAGACGAGGACAAAGAGCAATACTAATGTTTTCCTCATATATTTAAATTTAATACTTAACAAAAAATAGTAACACAATAACAGAAATAAAAGCAAATAGGATTATCTCAAACCAAGTAATTTTACGTTTAGCTATCATATATGGAATATTACCACAAAACTCATGGAGTGTTAAAACCAGCCGGAAAGAAACATAAACATCTGGGAAACAAGGTGGTTGATTTATACGAGGACGAAAAAGGAAACAAAGTAGAACTGGACGGCACAGAAACTCCGATGGAAGAAATGATGAACTCACAGATTCAAGAAGAAACTAAGCAGGAAGAAACTCAAAAAGAACAGAAGACCCAAGAATTATCTGATGAAATGGATTTTGAAAAAAACATCTCTGATTATGAGGAGAAAGAAGCGAGAGAAGAAGAAAAACTAATCAGACACACCGAGGTTATCAAAGAAGTAAAACAAGCGTCTGAATCGATTGTAGAGGCCGTAAAATCCATCCCTGAAACAGTCATCCCAGAAGTAAAGATTCCCGACCACTTTAAGGAACACGAGAAGTGGAAAAATGCCATTTTAGAGGCTCTTAAAATAGAGATTCCAGAAGTTGACCTTGAGCCAGTTATCAAAGCTATCAATAATATAAAGTTCCCGGAAATCCCTCAACCGATTGACTATACAACGCTATTAAAAGAAATCAAAAAATCTCTTTCTAAAGATATTGATTTCTCAGGAGTGATTGAAGCGGTGAAGAATATCCCCCAACCAGAAAAAATACCTTTTGAATTTTCAGAAGGAAGATTGAAAGTAGAAGTCGACCGGGTTTCTTTAGGCGGCGGTGGCGGAGCTGGAATCGCCACCGAAGCCAAGCAAGACGATATAATTTCAGCAATCAATGGAAACTACGACACAGTAGAAGTCAACAAAACAGCTTATCCAACTATTACCGTGGTTAAGAAATTAAGCGGAGCTACTATCTCAACTAAAACCGTTCAAATAATAGGTTAATTTAAAAATATGAAATTTGAATTTGCAGTCAGAGCTTACGACCAAGAAGACTTAGCTTCTGGACATAAGCGAAGTAAAAAAGGCGACATTATCGCTTATAAGCCTTATCCTCACACTTGGGGAGCAATGGAACAAAAAGGTTTTATTCACGTTGTAGTTGACGGAATAACCGAAGAAGAAGCAAGAAAAATGTGCTCTCCTTATTATGAGGGAGGAGTGGAAACTTTTGATATAGAAGAACAACCAGCAGTTATTGGAAAACGAAAATATCAGTTTGATTTTGACTTACTAAAAAAAGGTTGGCTTCCAACTTTAGATATGACTAAAATTGAAGACCCTGATGAAACTTATCAACCTTTCAAAGACATTACTATTGATATGACTGAAAAAGTAGCAATAGTTAAAGACAAGCATAAAGGAAGTTTTAAATATAAATCTGAAAAAAATGGCTAGTGCAAGACGATTACCAACAAGTTATGATGAAGAGACTTATAATTCCGCAGGTGGTGCGGATTATACGTCTTTGGCTACTTGGGAAGATGCAACTGACACGGATTTAGTCACAGCGACAAAAGGCAAAGTTTTGACTTGTGCGGCGGGTGTTCACGCTGGCAGTGTAACGCTGTCAGGAGCAACTACTAATGCTAGTTATTTTCGAGTGATTCGAGCGGCGAGTGGTCAAAGAGGCACGCCAACAAGTGGGGTGAGGTTTGTTAAAACAGTAAATACTACGACAGTAATGTTTTCTTGCGGGGAGCAAAATGTAAAAATACACGACATTGCTGCAAGTGTTTCTGATTCAGGGACAACAAATAACTTAATAGCAATTGCGTTTTTAGACCAAACTTATAATACAGAATTTGTTGGATGCACACCTTATTCTTGTTCTGGCAATGGAACTAACTCAGCTATAATAGGATTTAATTTAGGATATTACAACGGTTCATCAGTTAAATGTATAAATTGTTTTGCTACTGGTATAACTGGCAACAATGTTCAATCTGGTGGATTTAATGCGGTATGTGGTGCTGCAGGTTCCGCAACACATTATTTATATAATTGCACAGCAACAAATAATTCTAAAGGAATAAATTTATATACTGGCGGGGCTGGAATGACAGTTACTGTTAATTCCAAAAACTGCATTTTTCAGGGCAACACAACTAATATTTATTCTTCTGGTGCTGGAACAGAAACCCACAATCAAACCAACAACGCTACATCAGGCGTGACATTCGCAGCAGATGGCTACCATCTAGCTTCTACCGACACAGGAGCAATCGGAAACGGAACTGATTTAAGTGCTGACGATGATTTCGCTTTTACAGATGATATTGACGGAGAAACAAGAGATGATTGGGATATTGGAGCGGATGAGTATTTTTCTTATACATTTATAATAGCAGATGCTTCTTCAACATCCTCCATTGAAAATATAACCTTAGAATCAGGAGCTGGTGAGTTTGCAATCGATAACGCAGTTTCCGCTTCTTCAGCGGAGAATATTGATTTAGCACAAGCAGGCGGAACTTTCGCTATTGCCGATAGCGTTTCAGCTTCAACCGCGGAAAATGTAGTCTTAGAATTTAATGGTGGAACATTTACAATCGCAAACGCTGAAAGTACTTCATCGGCTGAAGAAATAACTCTTATTTTTAATGGGACTTTCACGATTGCAAATGCAGAGAGTGGGTCAAGTATTGAAAACATAGAATTATCTCAGGATGGCGGAGATTTTATTATTGCTAACGCTGAGAGTGCTAGTTCGATTGAAAACATTGATTTAATCTTTCAGGGTACTTTCGAAGTTGACGATGCTGTTTCAACTTCAAGCGTTGAAGGAATTACTTTAGCTCAAGCCAGTGGTTTATTTGAAATAGCTGATAGCGTTTCTGGTTCTTCGGCAGAAAATGTAGAGTTGATTTTTAACGGCGGAACATTTGAAATACAAGATTGCAACAGTCCCCCAACAATTGAAAATATCACTCTTGAATTTGCAGGCGGTACATTTGAAATAGCGGATAGTGTGAGTACATCAACGATAGAAAACATTGACTTGGTCCGCCCATCAAATTTCACCGAAGCTCAATTAGGAGAGATTATCAGTCTAATAGTAGCGATGCACGAAGGTCTTAAATAATTAAATTAAATAAATGGCAAAAGTAGACAGACTGGTTTGGGACTACCACAAAGCTTCCGAAAAAGACAAAGAAGCGATAGCTAAAAAAATCGCTGAAAACCATTTTCAGATTTCCGACGCTGGAGATAGGTATGTGCTGAAATGCACCAATCCAATTAATCAAGAGATAGGCTATAACGCCGATACCTTCCTTAATAAAGTCGGGCTAGAAGAAAGGTTTAAGAACGTAAAATAAATAAATGGCAAAAGAATTTCACAATGACGTAATAGACGCGGCGTTAGACAAATTGGCAACCTCAACCCACCTCACTTTTTGTTCTTCTCAGCCGGCTAATTATGCCGGAATAGCAGCCGTGGCTTTGGTGGCGGTAACTCTCACCGCCGGAGACGGCAATGGTGATTATGTTATCGCTGACGACACTTCAGGAAGAAAAATCACTATCGGCGCGCAAACAGGAATGACCCCATCCGCAAACGGAACGGTAACCTATGCTGTGCTTGATGACGGAACGACTCTTTTAGCAGCAACTGCTGTTACTTCCCAAGCGGTCACAACCGCTCAGACTTGGAACTCTCCGGCGTTCAAGATGTCGATTGCCGACCCTGCGTAGTCTTCTCAAGCTCCTTTATGGGGGCTTGGATAAGATTATAAAAATGTGCGACAAAGAAACACAACAACAATTTAATAAAATTCATATAACCTGTGCCACTAGAGGCG
>Ga0310040_1000924_pt1 | contig 23909 bp, 23 predicted proteins | sample EPASupsiteHSE623_FD_200237 | JGI IMG/M metagenome (GOLD analysis project Ga0310040, IMG submission 200237) | Bioremediated contaminated groundwater from EPA Superfund site, New Mexico - Sample HSE6-23 (v2) (version 2) | ecosystem: Environmental > Aquatic > Deep subsurface > Groundwater >... | reverse complement strand
ATCAGATTTCATGGTTCCGTTTTCATGCGGCGGCGTGTGCATACCCCGCCTGCTTGCAGCGGGGTCCGCCGCCGCAACGTTGATTCTGGCGCCACGTTTCCTGAAGCCTGACCGCCTTGATGATAGGAGAACCGTTGTGAATTGAAAGCTTACGTGTCGAGGCTGTTATCGCATGAACGCAGTGGAAACCATCGCTAAGGTGGAAGGCGGAAGTTCGGCGTGTTTTGCTCCCTTTACTTTCCTTGGTTTTCTTTTGGTCCCATGGCCGCGCTTAGCCTTAGCATTCTTGAGCTATTCGTCTCCCGGATCAGTCCAATTCCCAGCACAGCTCGCGAATTTCGGGACAGTCAAATATGCTCCTATTTCCTGCGATTTGTGCAAAAATCAATGTCTGGAGACGGAAGGATACCTATCAAAATTGATGCGGGTACTTCAAAAAATCCCTATGCTTCATACTTTTCCGCATTCGGCGGCGGTACAATTGGACTAATGCTCGCCAGTCGGTGGCAATCGGGCATCCCCCACCAAATAACGGTGTGAGGATCAAACACCACCACATGGCTTTTTAACGGAAAAGGAACCATTTAATCCGGTTGAATATTCATTAGAACGCTCTTTTTCCTCCGATTTGTATGCAAATACCATATTTGTTAAGGTTCGTTCGGTTATACTTTTTTAAATCGTTCGAAGAATGGTGGTTTTGTAAGACAACTCAGCGAAAGATGGGTTGCTCTTTAGTGGAGGTATAGTAATATGAAGTACGTTAAGTTCTTGGTGGCATTGTTGGCCGCATGCATGTTTGTAATGCCGGCCTTTTCTATGCCAAATTTTGATAACCGCATGTCAGATGGAAAGGGCTTAGTAGATGCTCCCTGCCAGAATCATGTTGCGGGAGATCAGCTACAGGGTCAGCAGCCATGCGACTGCAAGAAAGATCATATGGAGCCCAAGTCCATGATGGGCGGCAAATGCGACAAGCCTATGATGGGACCTGAGGCTGACAAGTGTGCACCCAGATCCATGATGGACAATAGAGCGCCCTGTGAGCAGGCTGCCTGGATGAATGCCGGGGAAGAGAAGTCCATGATGGAACCTGAGGCCGGCAAGTGTGCTCGCAAGTCCATGATGGACGGCAAATTTGCACCCCGAGAAGACGGCAAGCTTGCTTCTCAGGATGATGGCAAATTCGCTCCCCAGGATGGCGGCAAGTGCGCCCCCAAGTCCATGATGGATGGAAAGACCTCCTGCCATAAGCACCTCGGCGGACAGGACAACGAAAAGGTACCCGCTCCAATGATGGATGGCAAGGAGCCGAGGCAGGACTGCCCCTGCCAGGGCCAGTAGGTGGATAACGCATCCTCTCATTGAATTAAGACGAAATTGGGGTGGTCAGGATCAGGATATCCTGACCATTTATTTAAAAATAATATTAACAAATAATGGCAAATAATAGTAACAATCAATCATCGAAAATTATCGAAATTAATGAATGCACTCGATTTACGGGGATAAATGAACGATTCCGTCAGGCTGTTGGTGGTCTTTATGGTGTTTTGGGCCCTGATCGTGATGATCTTCAATCATCTAGGTCAGGCGATGGCCATGCCGGAAAATGGCGAATCAGTGGGTTCATCAATAGCAGAAGAATCACCAATTCGAACCTCCGATTCAAATGCTCCCGTATCGGCTGAAGCATTCAGCCGCAATGAGCAAGATCGTTCGCTTGATAAAAATGGTGGTGATCCGAACAAGCCTCTGATCGATCTGATCTTCATGGGCCAGGGTTTTGCTCTCAATGGCAATGAATCTCATGCCCTTTTTGTGAGCATCCAGAAGATACGGCATATTGATCCAATGAAGATCCGCGGCCTGATGAACACAAATAAAAGCCTTGAAGAATTAAAAGAGGCCATCAATGAACAAAAAGCAGAGATAATCTATGGCGGCGAAATCAAACTAAGCGAGAAATCGTACCGGCTCGCAAATGTAAGTGTAACCAGATTGCAGACCTGCCTGAGCATAGAGGGTGATTTGATGAGCTCGCATGAGGCGAAATCTAGTGGCATCTTCAAAGAAGTCAAGGGCCAAATTGTGCTCATGGTCCCTGAATCCAAAATCTCCGATACGTGCCGGGGAGAGCTGACCATTAATGCAGATGGCTTCATCGGGACTTATCAAGTTCTTCTCAAAACACGCCAAACCTTTGATGATTCCATTTCCACCCCAGCCAGCAACAGGATCAATGGCTACTGAAAAGCTGGGTTAGGCCGGGATGGTAATCTCTTTATATGCATCTCATTCTTGCGAATTACTATCTCATTTCAGATAGCCGGCATCGGTTAATGAATGTGCAGAAGCTTGTAGCTTGCATGCAGAACATACATAAAATGGTCATCTATCGGAGATGAACGGCATGCTCTCAATGGCCAAGCATGCAAGGGGCCATGCATGCAAGAGGCCATGCATTCTATGCGCCCGCTCTTCTTTTGCGCAATACTGATATTTTCCGATAGTAGACTGAAATGTAAAACGGAACTATTTAGGCACTCTTAATCTCAAACGGAACCGTCTTTTCAGGATTTCATGCTGATTTTTCTCTGCAAAATTGACCGTTCGTTCGGTTCAGTTTTTATATATCGTTCCAATGCACGCTGTCCTCAGTCTGGTTTCTACCCCAGGGACCTGAGAGTCTTTAGGAGGCAGATCATGAAAGCTATTCGAGAGTATATTAAACACAAACCATGTCTGAGAGGTCAGATCCTTGATCGTGGAGAGTTGAAGCGCGTGGCCCAGGCATGCGGGCTGAGCCCCCAGGAAGCCAGATCGGAATTGAAAAAGCTGGGATTCATCCTGATCAAGAACAATCATGGATTGACGGTCTGGAAGATGCAAGACAGCCTGATGGGCAAGTCATCGGAATCCTGAGGCCGATGAAAATGTCGATTACTGAAGTGGATACAAATGGACGGATATTGCTTCCATTAGGAATAAGATACGAATTGGATTTGAATGATGGCGACATACTGGCCATCGATCAGCTTGGAGATGGGACTATTATCATCAAAAAATTTGCAAACAGATTGTGCCGTATGAGCGGCTGACATAGAGATTTAAATACATCGTGATTATGGCTCTTCTCTCGTCCTTATTAACGTTCAGAGATGTTGACCACAAACTTTAAGTGCCTTTCGCACGTTCTGATTGTTCGGCTAGAACCGAAAGATGGGAAGGAATCCAAACGCAAACGAGCGGCTGGGGCAATGGATCACCGATAATCCGATTGCGATCGTCGCCGCTGCGCTGATCCTAACTTTGATTGAAAAGAATGAAGGAATGGAACAAAGCGCTCAAATTTAAAGGCATTGAAAGCCAAAAGAGCTTGCAATATGCCGTTGGGACCCAAAAGAAGGTGAACAAATATTTCCAATGTGATAGAACTGAAGGACATTCAGAAGACCTACCGCATCGGTGAGGCCGAGTACCCGGTGCTGAAAGGCATAAACCTGGAGATCGAGTCAGGCGAGTTCATCGCGCTCATGGGACCCTCGGGCAGCGGCAAGTCCACGCTCATGAACATCGTGGGCTGTCTGGACCGGCCTACTTCTGGGCAGTTTATCCTCCTGAATCAGGACATCAGCCAGACATCGGACGACGAGCTGGCAAGGGTGAGAAGGGAGGAGCTGGGTTTCATCTTCCAGACATTCAACCTCATCGGACGCATATCCGTGCTGAAGAACGTGGAGGTGCCTATGATGCTTCATGATGTTCCACGTGATGAGCGAAAGGCTCGCGCCACAAAATTGCTCGAATCCCTGGACATCGCTCACCGCATCAACTTCAGCCCTGTGAACATCTCCGGCGGAGAGCGCCAGAGGGTCGCTATCGCCCGGGCCCTGGCCAATGATCCCAAGATCATCATCGCCGATGAGCCCACAGGCAACCTGGACCTGAAGAACAGCAATGAGGTCATGAACATCCTCACCAAATTGAACAAAGACGGACGAACCATCATCATGGTCACCCACAATCCCGAGATAACCGAGAATTGCAGTCGCGTCATTCGTCTCAGAGACGGACGCATCCTGGAGAACGCATAAATGAAAATATATCAACATGTTTTCTTCCTGCTTCTGCTGATGGCAGGCTCAGCAGCCGCTTATGAATACCACATGCCTGTCAATGTACAATGCACATCAACACCCGCCGTGCTCATGCCCGGCGATGAGGCCCTGCTGGCTATTGAGATGCAGAGCGGTTCCGCATCCTACGGAGTGGGAAAAGATGCCGGATCGGGTAGCACGACCCAGAGCTCACTCCTGTCCACACCCATCAATAAGACCGTTCTCAAAAGCGCGCAAGACCTGAAGGTGCTCACAGCCGATTACAGCAATTTGGGCATGATCGGTCCGGATGACAAGATCACAGCCTACTACAAGATCAAGGCCTCCGACAACATCACCAGCGGAACATATCTGCTGGGCTTCCAGGTGCAGGGCGGCTACGACGTGATCACCATAAACCGCGAGCTGCCCATCAAGGTCGATTCCGCCACCGTGGCCATGGCTCGCGCCGAGGCCTCGACCACCAAGCAGAGCTTCAATCTGAATGTGGCCAACCCGCGTGAGAATACCCTCAACGCGGTGACCATTGTGCCGTCGGCCAAGGGGATCAAGTTCTCGCCGGACGAGTACTACATCGGCACCATGGACCCGGATGAGGTATTCACCATCAGTTTCGCCCTGGAGTCCGCGGATCCGTCCAAGCAGCTCAATGACGCGACGAATGTCAGCTTCGTGGCCAAGTTCAAGAACGGGGATACATGGCACCAGTCTATGCCTTATGTCAGCAGCTATACTCCACCCGTGGACACTACCAAACAGAATAGCTACCTTCTGCCCGCAGGCATCGTGGTCGTGGCCCTGATTGCTGCCGGGGTCTATCTGTATCGCAAGAATAAGCTTCCCATCAAGCCAAAGAATGGGAATGGATCCCGTCAGACTTGAATTCGGGTGATTGGAGGTCGCAATGAAATTACCTGATATGCTGGAGTTCATCGCCGTAGGCTTCAAGGCCGACAGGTTCAAGACGCTCATGTCATCCCTCGGGATCATCATCGGCGTCATGGCCATCGTGGTGATGATGTCGGTAGGCGAAGGGCTTTACTCCGGCGTATCTTCGCAGTTTTCCACCCTTGATCTGGATGTGATTCGTGTGATGCCGGGAAGCGCTAATTTCGGAGGGCCCGGCCAGCAGAGCAATAATCCGGCGGAGCCTGCCAAGTTCACGGACAAGGACACGAAGGTGCTGGAGAACGTGGTGGGAGTCAAGAATGTGGCTCCGCAGACCTCGGCCAGCGTCGTCATAGCCTTCCGCAGCACGAACGCCTCCGCCAGTCTCATGGGCGTGGACCCGGACAAGGAGGCGGACACTAAGGAAAAAGTGGAGCAAGGAAGGTTCCTGACTTCGTCCGATTATAAATCGATCGTCATCGGCCAGGGCGTATCGCAGGAGCTCTTTCGCATGAAGATCACACCTGGAAATAAGATACGACTGTACCATAAAGACACATACATGGACTTCACCGTGGTGGGCGTGCTGGAGAAAGAAGAATCGTCCGGTATAGGAATGTCCCAGAATGATCAGATGTACATCACCCACAAGGCCATGAAGGAGCTCCTGGGAGACGAAACCTACAACTACGGATCATTCCAGGTAACGGTAGAAGACCCGGAACAGATCGATAGTATTATTGAGAAGATCAAGAGCGACCTTAAGAGGTACCACAAGGATGAGGCGTACGATGCCACCACGGCACGCGATATGCTCTCGTCGCTCATGAGCGTCCTCTCCATGATCAAGTATGCCTTGGCCGGCATCGGGGCCATATCGCTGGTTGTTGGCGGAATCGGTATCGCCAACGTCATGATGCTGACCGTGAAAGAGCGCATTCGAGAGATCGGCGTCATGAAGGCTCTGGGGGCTACCATGCGCGACATCAGGATGCAGTACCTGCTTGAGGCCGGTGTCCTGGGGGTGGTGAGCAGCGTCATCGGCATCGTCATCGGAGTGATAATCTCCTATGCCATCGGATTGCTGGCAGGATTGCCCTCCGCGATCACACCCACATCCATCTTGCTCGGGCTCCTGTTCGGCGTGCTCACAACCACGATTGCAGGCGTCTATCCGGCGAGCAAGGCTGCGAGACTGGACCCCATTGAGGCGCTGCGAGCGGAATAAAACATACTGGAGAATTGTGCGAGGGTACTCGCATGATGTGACTTTCCTGCCTGGCCGCCGGGCAGGAATCCACTCTTTCGCCTCTCCACAAATCAGAGTGCAGAGATTCTCCATAAGATTGCCACTGCGAATTTCGCCATGGTTGTAAAAATCTTTAGGCCATAGCGAACGGCGGAATTATCTATTTACCATTCGTCTCACTTCGATCAAAATATATCCTCGATCAAAGTGATACAAAGTGATTCTTCTGGCGGTGGATATCGGTCTCCAGAAATCTCAGTTTGATCCGATTATACTCGAATTCACCCTGGAATTGGCGCCCGTGAGGATGGATCCCATCGCATTTATGATCCATGAAGGGCCTCTGCTGGCTTCAGCCTGCATCGCTCCCAGGTAAGTGGAATTGCAATCTGACGAATCTTGCAGCCATTGCAGCCTATTATAGTTCTTAATAAGTGTTTGGTAGGCAGTATCATCGAATTCAAGGTGATTGATGGAGCTCCAATGCAGGAAGAGCCATTCGTATCTCGTCTCCTTCAAATTTAGGGCATTGATCTTGCTGCTCTCAAAATAGACGTTCTTCTTGAACCGCGTCTCTTGCAAATTGACCATTTCGCTAAACGTCGATCTGCTGAAGTCTGCCGGCCCGTTGAAGCTGGCATTGCTGAAATCGGTGTCGTTATTAAACTGGGAACCGCCAAAATCGGCAAATCCCAGGAAATTACCGGCAGCAAAGTCGGCGGGTCCATGAAACTCTGAATTATTGAAGGTGGCATCAATTCGGAAGTCGGATTGTCTGAAGGTTGCACCTGCAAGGAAATTGCATTCGGCAAATTCGACCAGGTCATTAAATTTGGCTCTGGCGAAGAACGCCGGGCCGATGAATTGGGCCTGTCCAAAGTAGGCTTCTTTGTCAAACTGGGCATAAACGAAATCCGCCGTGTCGTTGAAGATGGGTTTTAAAAAGCGGGCAGATCCGGCGAAGTGTGCTCCTTCAAATGAGATCTCTTTTTTGAATTGAGTATTATTGAATTCTGCGACCTGGCTGAACTGCGATCCCATAAAGTTGGCGGCTTCTCCAAAAAGGGCCTCGCCAAAGGTGGCATCGGCTGCAAATTGGCTGTAAGCGAATTCGGCATAGTCGCAGAATTGGGATCCGGTGAAAACGACAGCTCCCTTGAATATGGCTCCTCTCAGAGAGGCAACCGAGCAGAACTGAGCATGGTAGAAATCCGCAACGTTGTTAAACTGAGAGTTGATGAAGAACGCCGGTCCATTGAAATAGGTCTGCAGAAAATTTGCCTTTCCGTTGAACTGAGATCCGCTGAAGCTTCCGGTTCCATTGAACATGCAATGAGCGAACGAGGCACCTCCGTCAAACGTGGAGTACCTGAAGGATGCGTTTTCCACAAAGAATGTATTCTCAAAGCTGAGCTGTTTATGAAATACCGTATTATTGAAGTCCACCCTGCCGTCTATGATCGAATTTTTGATTACGATCGAGGAATTGGCCAGCATCGGCTCATCGGAGGGCTGCATCTCCACCTCGAAGGGAATGCGCAAGATCTGCTTGGCCGTTAAGCCCAACCGCTCCGAGGTCAAATTGCCTTTGACAATAACATGATCGTATTCAACCGGCAAGCCCAGCTTCATCTTGGCCATAATCTCATCAGCCGGAACTTCGCTAAGCGATTGGGCAAGCGCCGTCTTGGGAGCTATGAATAATACGATCAGCCCAAGAAGTATCAGAGCCAATGCTGACATCAACAATCTCACTCCGCTGGAATGCATCTCTATGCATGCTATCGGACTGCGGCAGGGCGCAGTTGCCGGTCTGATTCCCCTGAGCACTTCTCGAATCTCCCTTAAGGCCTTAAGCCTCGCCGGTGTTCGCCGCACCTGGACTCTTATTGTAGACAGCTTCCGTCCTTTCAGCTATTCGATCCCAATCAAATTCTGACTCTATTCTTCTCTGGCCTGCGAGACCTTGCTTTTTCATCTCATCCGGATTATCCAGGAGCCGGTTAATGCACCATGCAATCGATTCCGGCTGGATATAGGCCAGCAGTCCATCAACAAAATTCCTGATGATGTTAACTGCTTCCGTTGCAACTACCGATTTTCCTGCATCCCATGCTTCCAGAATTATGATGCCGAAAGGCTCGTTTCTGCTGGGAACGCAAACGATATCGCAGGCGCCCAGGAGCTTCTCCTTCTCCCGGCCCGAGATATATCCCAGGAAGCGGCAGGCTCTCTCGATTTTGAGGTCTCTGGCCAGTCTCTCGCACTCGGAACTCATATCCCCTTCTCCGGCGAAGATGAACGTCATATATCTATGCTTTTCTAATATAAATGGTATGGCTTTTACCAGGAGATCAGGTCCCTTCTGGTAGGTCATTCTGCCGCAAAAGAGCACTGTCCGCCCTTGCGGCTCTATGCCGTAGCTCGTTCTCAAGTCTTTTGCTTCTTGCGGCTCCAGCGCTCCATGGATTTTTCCCCGGACTATGCCGTTTGGGATTACTGCCGACTTCTCTTGCGGGATGGAGTAGATCTCACGAACCTCGCTATGCATCCTTTCCGATGCAACAATGATCTGGGATGATTCCTGGATGCCCGCCCTCTCTCGCTGTGATATCTCCCGGAATATGTTGCTGTTTCCGAAATGACCGCCGTTTCTTCCCCATTCCGTGCTGTGAATCGTCAAAAGGTAGGAAAGACCACAGTCCTCTTTGATGCGATGGAGGGCCGGGACGGGATGCCAATCATGCCCGTGGATTATATCGAATCTACCGTAGATCTTTTGCACCCGCTCAAAGCTGTCAAAGAGGGCCTCGCTCATCCTATCCATCTGATAGACAATATCGCCTCTGTCGTCCGAGGCGGAGCGTTGATAGTGGACGCCATTTATCAGATCGAAGGCATCGAAGTTGCCGCGCCTGGTAAATATGTGCACTTCATGTCCCCTCTTCGCCAGAGCTTCCGCAAGCTCAGTGACATGAGGTGCCATGCCCCCGACTTTGATGGAGTACAGGCTTTCCCAGGCGAACATCCCTATTCGCATCTTTTCACCGATTCGATTATCCTAGACATCAATCCGGATTTGCCCCACCTGCAATATCAGAATCTGTCAAGAATTCAATCTCAACGAACGATATAATTATTTTATATCTTCCAAGTGGCATCCACTTTCCGGGTATTAGCTCTTACGTTCAGTTTATTTGCATTTTCCTGGAATTAAATTTTTCGCTACTGTACAAAGTGTCTTTTGACTTTAAATCTATTTAAATTAAATAATATTGGCCTGACGGATAAACAAATAAGCAAAAAAAATCTCTGGAAAATTCGAGAAGAAAATAGCCATCCATTTCTTTGTCTTGGGTTTGGATGGCTTCTTGATCGCGCTTTTAGTTGAGCCTCAGCAATTCGTCTCACTTTGCCTGCTGGTCTTCCTCCCAGAGCCCGAATACATTGCCCTCTGTATCCATGCAGACCGCAAAATACCCCATTTTGGGAACGGCCATCTTGGGCATGAGTATCTTGCCGCCCAGCTTTTCCACCTTCGCGGAGAAATCTGAGACGGAAGGGACTCCAAAGTAGTCCGTTATCTTATGATCCGGATGCTGGCGCTTCATCATGCCGCCGCCGGTTCCCTCTTGGGTGTGGATCGTCCAGTATTCCATTCCCGGATAATTCTCCAGCTTCCAGCCGAAGAGTTCCGTGTAAAATTTCTTGGCCCTTTCCGCATCATCGAAAGGGATCTCAAAATGGACTATTGAAGGCATATAAATCCCCATTGTGTATTAGCTTCTTTCCTACTTAATTTTTCCTGTCCGCAGTCTGACGGAAGCTGCAATTTTCTGCCTCTTTTCGATGAGTCAGGTCCGTTCTGAGGTTGAAGCATAATGATTGAAGCACAATGTGCGGGCGCAAGGACTGCAGACAAGGCCAATCGGGCCACTGTGTGACGGTTTACGGCAGCCCGATAGCTTCCGGCTACAGCTCAATATCCGCCCACAGGCAATGATGATCCGATGCTTGATTTCGGTCTTTTGTCTCCTTGTTGATGTTATCGAATGATTTCCATTTTTTCGGCGCATAAAAGCCGCGGCGTTCAACATTGACATCAGCCACTCCGGAAGAGAGTGCGGGCGAGAGGAGCAGATAGTCCAGCTTTTGATTCTCGTTGGCATGCTCGTAAGTTCCCGGGAGGCCCTGGTACGCCGGCAGCGACATGGCATCCTTGAGATCGGTGCCTTTGAGCAGCTCATCCAGCGATCCGCCGCCGGGATAGTCGTTCAGATCGCCGGCTACCACGATATTGGCATGGCTCTCTTTCAGGTCCCCGTAAATCTCTTTTACCCTAGCTGACTGGATCAATCGGCGCTTGCCTTTCAGATCGCTGCCCTTGCTGGCGAAGTGGTTGGGAAGCACCAGAATTTCTATTCCATCCTGCAGCTTGATGGAGTACTCAGGACAATCGCGGCTGAATATGGTGCGATCGTTCGCTTTGTCGGTTATATGAGAGCGCATGCTGGCAATGGGATAGCGGCTCAGGATGCCCACATCGATTCCGCGGCTGTCATTGCCGTCGATGACCATATTGAACGCGTACTTTTCGTGGCCCGAGGATTCCATCATCGGTGCCAGTACCTGGTCGTGGAAGTGCTGGAGTGCCCAGCGGTCCTCCACCTCAACCAGCACGATTATGTCGGGATTGACCTCGCAGATGACCCGTGCCGTGTTCTTGATGGCTTCATCGTTGATGGCATCTTTTTTGAGCTCGACCCAACCCACCCAATCGGATCGTCCTTTTGCTACGATCTCCGGTGGTTGACCTCGTTTTAGCTTGAACAACTGTCCCCTGATCTTTACCAGATCTAGATAGGTGTCATTGGGTCTGGTGGAGAGCAGACCGTGTTTTTCAAGCAGAACCAGCATCCTTTTCTTGTCTTCTTCGGAATAGGTCTCATTGTTTAGAAGACTGTTGAGCGCATTATAATCATTCAGCGTTTCTTGACCTGCCGACCAGCTGGAAAGATTCATGACCTTGGGTCGTTCGAACAGGTTTTCAACATTGAATGTGGCAAGGCGGAAATGCAATCCTTATCACTCTCCTGGAATATGAGGATCTATTTTATCTAAAGAGGTGATTGAAACACTAGTATAAACTTTTTTGCAATCGTATCAATATTGCAAGAAAAAGGGAGATTGGAGCGAACTTACACGCAAGGCAGCCAGTCGACGCTGATGGCTCCGCAGGTGGAGTTGCCCCATATCTGGATGAACTTCTCGACGGAGAAGACACCCGTAAGATCCTCGACGGATCTGCCGTACTCGGCATGGCGTCCCTTGAGCTGGCTGTCAGATTGCGGGTCGCGGGAGATCCATCCGATGTGGGCCACGCCTATAACATTGCTGTTCAGATTGGCCTCAAGAACGCCGGTGCAACAGGGCGATGGCGGATAGAGCCCATTCCTAAACTTGGAATCAAGGCCTATACCATAAATGCCTGCAGGAATGGCGGGGTCATAGGCTCTTGTTTTGACCTCGGTGGTCTTTTGCAGGTGCTCGGCATGGGTGTACATTTCAGTTAGGACTGCACCAATGGCGTAATTTTGCACACACAGCTTCTCTATCCACTTTTGGTCATAGGTGCCGGTCTGATAGCTCACCGGCATATACTCAAACTCAGCCTCCTTCGTGAAATTTATATAGTCCATCGGCCCCCAACCGGTATACCAGCCAATTTGATCAAGACCGACCGGGCCGACATTATTGAAAAATCTGTCGTACGGCGGCCAAATAATATCTACGCCACAATGACTACCAATCTGCCTTTCTGTCTCCAGCTCTGTCTTCTCAGTTACGATATTCCCAGATCCGGATTCTTTTTCAACAAGTTTGGTGCCGTTAAAACCTGGTTGAGTGGACACGATCATCTCCACATTCTTGTATCCAACCCCTTTCACAGAAGCTTTTTCGTACATGTAGTTGGCAGCTCCTGTCATGCCGATTAGTGCGATAGCCAGTACCGCCAAAATAAGCAATCGCTTCGTTTTGATTCCCTCCTTCAAATTGCCCCTATGTACAATCATTATATATTTTAACATTATGATTGGAAGAATCCAGCAGAATGGACAACCATAATGATGTTTTGACCTTTGTCATTGCACGGACATGTCAAAAAGACGAATATGAGCCGCAACTTGAACATTCAATCCTGGAAGCTTATGGGGTCATTGTTCCGATTTTTGGGTTGTTTATGAAAGTGCTGAATATTGGGTCGCGTACGTGAGCTACTGAAAAGCGATAACAAATGACGTAATGGATGCATACTGCCGAAATGAATCCCATGCATTCGATTCCCGTGATGATTTTCAGTAACCTTCACCCACGACCGAATATTGCTCGGGAAGGAGAGTATTTCAAGTATCACTTTCTGGCGGACTTCGCATTGATCCGAATATCTCAGGTGCCACGACAAGCCTTCTCGGATTCTTCAACAATCTCTGGCTGGAAGCGAAGAGAGACTGCTTTGTTGCGGTTGTTGACCCAAGCGATAATTCTGCCCATTTTACGTTGACATCAGAGATATGTCCTCTGAAATTCTGCTGTAATAAAGGCTACGAGGTCTCCGAAGAGCTGCTTACTTCCGCTCCCGCTGCCTCTCCATTGTCTCTTTCGACAGCCTAATAGCACAAAGCTCCGAGCTACAATGGTGCAGGTGTCCCTCACCATCCGTGCCGATGCCGAATCTGCTCGCTCTGAACGATTCACGGCGGCATTGAATTGCCTTTCCCATCTCTCGACTTCGCTGTCAGTCGAATCTAACCTAGCTCTGCCCGGTGATCAGTTAACGCATTCCGCCCGCAAGTTCTTATTATTCTTATTCATTATAAACCACTATCTCAAAATCTACAACTTCTGATATGTACTCAAAGTGGCGATCTCCGGCGATGATTTTTGTGGCGCCATTTGCTTTGGCTATACCTGCAATAAGTGCATCAAGTGGTTTTACCGGCCATCCTTTGCGCAATAGTTCAGCCATTATTTTGCTTGCTTCTTCCGCTGCGGTGCAATCGAGATTAAGAACCTCGATGTTTGAGAAGAATTGTCTAAAAAAAGCGTCTTCTTTCTTGGAATTTCTATGATTAATCCCAGTGAAAACCTCATAGTAGCTAACTGTTGTCGTTGCCACTGCTTCGCTGAGAAGGCTATCAATTACCTCAGAGATGAGTGCCTTTGCAATGCGATTGCCCTTGAAAAGATCAATGAGAACGGTTGAGTCAAAAATTATCATGAGTCAGGCTCAAAGCTCTCTCATTTTCAGAATTTCAACCTTCATATCATCCAAGATATCGCTATCTTTCAAGGCACCAAAGTAGCCGATGAGATCTTTAAGCTTCATGCTCTTTTTCTTGCCTTCGACGCACGAACTCAAATCCCCACTGCCTTCAGGCCTGCTATTTATTGCATCTGAGTCGTGCATCTTATCATCTCCTTGACAATTATCTGTCAGCATTCTCCAAATACCTTTCGAGTGGCTATTTCCGCTCCCGCTGCCTCTCCATCGCCTCTTTCGACAGCCTGATCGCACACAGTTCCGAGCACATGGTGCAGGTGTCCGTCTCCACCCCGCGCCGGTGTCGGATCTGCTTCGCCCTGGCCGGATTTATGGCGGCGTTGAACTGCCCGTTCCAATCCAGCTCCGCCCTGGCCTTGGCCATCTGCAGGTCCCACGCGCGCGCCTTCTCCCGCACGCCGGGGCGGGTGAGGTCCGCTGCATGGGCCGCCACCCGTGTGACGTAGGTGCCCTCGATCACGTCCTCCTTGGTGGGCAGATCCAGGTGTTCGGAGGGCGTGGTGGCGCAGAGGAAGTCAGCGCCGGCCATGCCCGCGATCACTCCGCCCATGGCAGCAGTGATGTGATCGTATCCCGGAGCGACGTCCGTCACCAGCGGGCCTAAAAGATAGAGCGGCGCGCCGTCGGTCAAATGCTTCATGGCCTTCACGGAGGTCTGAATCTCATCCGCCGGAACGTGGCCCGGTCCTTCCACCATGGCCTGCACCCCGGCCTGGCGGGCCCTGCGCACCAGTTCGCCAAGCATGATGAACTCCATGTACTTGGCCCGGTCCGAGGCATCCTCGATGCAGCCCGGTCGCAGGCCGTCGCCCAAACTCAGGGTCAGGTCGTACTCTCTGGCCATCTCCAGGAGATAATCGTACTCTGCGTAGTAGGGATTGTCCTCGCCCGTCTCCGCGATGTACTTCATGGTCAGAGAGCCGCCCCGGCTCACCACGCCCATGATCCTTGGGTCCTGGTGCAGCCGCTCCAGGGAGTTCTTGTTCACACCGGCGTGAATGGTCACGAAGTCCACGCCGTCCTTGGCGTGCTTCTCCAGCGCATTGAACAGGCCCTGGCTGCTCAGATCCTTCTTGACCGCAGCGTTGTAGATCGGCACGGAGCCCACGGGAACCCGAACTGCATCCAGGATCTTGCGGCGCACCAGGTCCAGGTCGCCGCCTGTGGAGAGATCCATCACCGCATCCGCGCCCGAGGCCACCGCCGCCCGGGCTTTCTCAACTTCCGTCTCCGGAGAATCCAGGCTCTTCGAGGTGCCTACATTCACATTCACCTTGGTGGTGAGCAGCTCGCCCACGCCTACAGGCACCAAATTCTCGCGGCGAATGTTCCTGGGGATGACGGCGCGGCCTGCCGCCACCAGCCTCGCTAACCTGGCCGGCTCGATTCCCTCACGCTCTGCCACACTATCGATTTCGCGGGGCACGCGCCCTCTGCTTGCCTCTTCCATCAGGGTCATTGATACCAACTAATATATTGTAAGAACTACAAAGCGTCCTGCTGGTGTTTATCAATGGTCGAAGTGCATAAGGTTAGCGGTGCCGCCTTCGATGGCAATGTCTACCTGGTCCTGGACGAGAGGCCAATTCTGGTAGACGCTGGCATGATGGCAGGCCCCACCTTAAAGAATATCAAAAAATACATTGACCCCATGAAGATCGAGATGATCGTGCTCACTCACTGCCACCACGATCACTCGGGCGCAGCTCCTCAGCTGAAAGAGGCCACCGGCGCGCGGCTGCTCTTGAGCGATAAAGAGGTGGGCTGCATCGGCGACGACCTGGCATCCGTCTCTTACCTCTTCGGCCAGCAGGCCCCGGAATACAAAGTGGACGAGACCCTCAAGGTGGGAATGGTTCTGGACACGGGAAAATGGAAGCTGGAGGTCATGGAGACGCCCGGCCATTCTCAGGGGAGCCTCTGCCTCTACGAGAGGACGGAGAAGGTTCTCTTCTCTGGAGATACCGTCTTCCCGGACGGCAACATCGGCAGGACGGACATGTACGGCGGCGACACGCCTGAGCTGGTCAAATCCATCGAGCGGTTGACCAAGCTGGATGTCAAGACAATGTATCCGGGCCACATGGAGATCACCAGCCGCGATGTGAACCGCCAGATTCAGATGAGCCTTCGCTTCGCAAAGAGCATATAAAAAGTTACGGTATGAGCAGATAATGATTCCTGGGCAGGCGGGCAGACGTATTTTCATTCAGAGAAATTTTTTAGAAAGGGAAAGCGCATGCCTAAGTCTGCCTATGCATGTATCATGGCTGAATACTGTTGAAGCCTTTTTCAGTAAATGGCTAGAAACCATGCTGCGTGAATCTGCATAGCTTCAAAAGAAGAACTTTAAGAGTAGGATCGATGAGTATTTGATTTTTTAAATAAAAATCTAAAATTTTCACGTGGAAAATATAAAATGGATTAGATACCAGGATGCATAAATAACCGACACATCAACATTAGATCGGAGTGAGCTTATTCAACAACGCTCACCGGTTCTGACGAGACGAAGATTGAAGCTCCGCCGATTTTTTGGAATGGATCGTGCGGTTCTAAGGCGGAAGGCAATCCCGTCTTACAGAGTGCTCATGAGATCGTCCCTGCAGGCTTCAAGCGTCTTCCCGTGGCGGCCCAAACGCCCTTAAGCTCCGGGATCTCGTCATAAAAGGCTCTGGATCGTCGATGATCCATGGACCGCTTAATCCATCGCCGTTCTGATGTACTCTGCGAACATTGCAGAAGTTATAGTCCGTGATTGATATAGCTTTTAGTTCGCAATTCATTCCTTGGTGGGCGCTAACATCACCTAGGCCCGGCTGCGTTCTTGGCTCGCCGCCCGTGTGCCGGGCCGTCCGGCTCGCAAAGCTAGCCGCCAGGCGGGCCCGCATGCATGCAGGCGCTCGCTCTCGGGCGCGCGGGATGGAGAAATGGAGATCTTTCGTTTCATTGTTCGGAAGTTTGCTAAATCAGTTCTTACTTCTGCCTTCACATTCCTTACAAATACTATCAAGGATGCTCTCCGTTTCCGCTTTAGATCGGGAATATCCCCTCGAACAATCTCTCAAATAATTTGCAGGTTTACATTAAAATAAGCATGAATCATACGGTTTCTAAGACCGATCATTTGACGCCAGGGAACCTGAGGATATTCATTGCGCAAATCATCGGAGAGATTGCGTGCCGCTTCCCCATCACTTCTAGCTGCCTTATCACGCCATCCTGAAGCAATTTGTTGCTGAAGAACTCTTCATGAGAGACGCCATCCATGTAACGCTCTATCTGCATGAAGGCATCTATGATATGGCGAAGATAGACGGAATCATCCTTCTTCATAGAGCAGAACCATATCTTTTTCTGCGTAAGGTCGCAAATATGGGCTTAGAGAGCCTTCCGCTATCAGCTCTACTTCTCTCCCCAGGATACGACCGAGTTCTTCTTCTAGCCCGAACCACCCGAGTCCGAGTCGTGGACGTTTCTCCGGGGCTTTAAGCTCCACAAGGAGATCAATATCGCTTTCTGCAGTATCCTCGCCGCGAGCGAATGAGCCGAAGACGGCAATGCGCTTGACGTAAGGCCTGAGCACGGGCAATATTTTGTCCCTCAGATCTGCGAATCGATTCATTTTGGTATCCTTTTGCCTCGTTTTATCGAATGATCTTCTGTTACATTTAGAAGTCTGCGTTTAAATAGATAAGGGAGATGAAATGCTGCTCTCGCTCGCCAGGACCCATCGACGTGATTGCTGCCTTGGCGGGCTCCCGGCTGCGCTCGTGGCTCGTCGCCCGGGGCCGGGCCGTCCGGGCTCGCGCCGCTGGCCGCCAGGCGGGCCCGCATGCACGCACGGGCGGGCACACGAGGGCGCGGGAGCATGCTGCCAAAGCAGAGCGGCGGGCGTGGGCTGGCCATCGAGCTGAGCCACCTGAGTGCGTAAGAGCGAATCAACATTCAGTTTTAGCTTGGAAGGTAGATTCAAAGACTTCGATATACAACGCTTCTATCACGAACGTGATGTATGGTTATTTCCCTTCTTTTTGAATCAACCTCATATACAATTCGATAATCGCCGACACGTAGGCGATAAAGCCTTTCGGCACCGGATATCCTTATTGATTGAGCAGGAAATGGTTCAGATTTCAAGTTCTCAATTTTCTCCATTACTCGGGAAATAAGATCCCGAGGGAGATGACGGAGGTCCTTTTCAACTGACCGCTTAAAACTGATGCTATAATTCGCCATTTTTGTTTAGCCGTCGCTTCATTTCATCTAAGCTGACGCATTCTTCCTCTCTGCGTTCGGCGACAATCGCAAGATCGTTTAAATCCTCGGTCATCTGCTCGTAGCGCTCTATGGACAGGATGACTCCTTTCCTTTTACCTTCCGCATCGACCACATATTGCTCGTCTGGTATGCCCGCCATACATTCACCAATTTCACGCTTCTAGTATTAGTTGAGAGTCCGCATTTAAATATGTAAGGTAGATGCAGAGATTACCGGTAATTTCTTCCTTTCCGTGGCATGAAGCATTCAAGTCGCAACGATCTGTCCTTCTTGGCCCCGATCTCGCTCGCCTGCCGCCCTTGTGCTGACCCGTTGGGCTCGTGTTGCTGGCCGCCAGTCCACCTGCGTGCACGCATGCTCGTGCTCAGGGGCGCGGGAGGCCTGTCGGGCCTGGGGCCAGGTGTGCCTGCATTCGATGAGGGCAGTTTTCCGGGCGCAGGATTTGGGAAGTAATAGCAGTTTGCTAATAATATCATTTGATAATTATAATCTGGCAGCTGCGGACTGACCCACAAAGGCTTCTCAAAAGCAATTCCTGAGGTTTCCGGCTTTGCGATCCTTGCAAGCTACCGGACGGCAGCGCCCAGCATCCCATCGACTGTGTTTGCAGCCTTGGCGGGCCCCCGGCTGCGCTCGTGGCTCGCCACCCGTGGCCGGGCCGTCCGGGCTCGCATCTTGGCCGCCAGGCGGGCCCGCGTGCATGCACATGTGGCCGCACGAGGGCGCGCAGGAGGCCGGTCGTACGCTTCATCGCCATGCCAGGAGGCCAAAAGTGCAATGTTCCGGATAAAAGTAGATTTTGTAGGAGAACTCCCAATAGACTTAGTATCCCCGCTCATTCATACCGTATTGTGAGGAACTAAAAAGCATTTTATGCTGAATCGGATCGCTTTACATTATTCAAATGCTTTTCCAAAGGGTCTTATCTATTGTCCTCTTGCCTATCGAGATATTCCTTAACAGCGGTCTCAACTACCTCACTTAGGCCATGGAGCGATCCATATTTTTCGAATACGTACTTTCGCAGCCTTAGGGCGGTTTCATCGCTGAACCCGATGCCTATTCTCTTCATCGAGCAATTGTGCACTTTCATGGTATAAGCGAATGCCTATTGATTCAAGCATACAATCAATCAATAGCTATATGTATCATTGATGCAATGATGCAAAATTAAACAACGGATCGCAGTTGAGGCTTGATGGCCACCCATAGTTTGCCTTATCTGGAGAAGCGATAGAATATGCAACATGAAGGCGTTTCAGCTCTCCGCTCTGAATCGATGAGTGGGGAAGGAATAGCAGAGCATCATCGAATTGATCCCGGGAAAAGGAATTCTTTAATGATCGTCAAACGAGCCGTAATTGATGACTTTGAGGAGACTTTCAGCCTCTGGGAATCATCTCCTCAATGGTTTTGTTGCATTTGCGCAGAGAATGGAGAGATAGTGAGAAAAGTAGGTCTGGCAGCCTTCTGGAGATGCAATCTTCTTCATGTTGCTGATGAAGAGACGAATCTATGGACATTGGAGCTGGCTATATTTCCGCAAATTCCGTTCGTGCATCCTCATGCAATGGCATCTGCGCTCAAATCTTTCAGATGCGAGGTGGGAGATCCTGATGTGTGGAAAATTTCTGCGCTGACATCCCACTATTCAGGTGTTCAAATAGATTTGAAATCAGTGCGAGACGCCTACGACACGCGACCAGAGCCCAAAGAACTGCAATTTCAAACTCTGGATGATACCAAAGCCTACATCGCCCGAAAGACTCCGGCAATAGATACCCTCTTCGAGTCTGTGGATGTTTTTCTGGACAAGACTCTCGATTCATCTGGGACCACCGGACAGGATATCATTGCTCAATTATGCTTTGAAGAGGATTCTCGGGAAACAATTCTCGCCTCATCGAGAAATAAAGATGAATTGGCCAGGGCTGCCATAGACGATGGCCGAATTGGAGCCGCCAGATGCTAATATATATTTTTTTATATTTTCAACGAACCATCAAAACACTGGGAGAATTATGGAGCTAAAAGTCGATGCTCACGGACGACTCGTACTGCCAACTGAGCTTATGGAACATCTTGGACTGAAGCCGGGTGATGAGGTCATGACTGAATGCTGGGGTGGCTCTTTCCCTGGTGATAAGCCAGATGAGATTGATCTCATACCAAAAACTATCTGGCTCGAACGCGAGGAAGAAAGGAGAACATCCCTGGAGGAGCATAGCGGAGTGCCACTGGAGGTAATCGAGGAAGAAATGAAAAAGCGAATGATGGAAAAGAAGATAACGTCTATCAAGTGTGCCTGTGGAACCTGTGATATGACTCTATTTTTGAGCCCAAGTGAATGTTTCCAGAATGCTCCCTTTGTGCTAGACGTCTACGAGGACTGCGGGCCTCGCACGGCTTTTTTCCTGAACAGGGAGAGCATAGAGCAATTGATCAACGACTTGAGGAAGTTAATCAATGGATAATTCTTGCGATCAATGCATGTCGCTTCCCGTTGAGCTCTCTGCTATGTGCATTAGAGTCTGAGGCAAAGAGGTGAACTATGGGAATACCCTTGTACCTCGAATGCGCTTGCTATTACTGCAGGCTTATGCGCGTGGAGTACGATTCCGAGTTCGGGGAGACTTTCATCTCCATGTGGTCCAAGCCCACATCATTTCCGTGGCTTACGCGTCTCAGGCATATTTGGAAGATTCTAATGGGCGGAGAGCCTTTTGAAGATGAGATCATACTCAATCGGGAATGCATGGTCAAGTTATCTGAGTACTTGGCAAAGTCGATAGAGCTGGAGGAAGTGATCGAGGAATATTATAAGCTGAAACATGAACAGGCAGCAGTCCCATCGATTTCATCGTTGTAGAAGCAGACCTGCAAGTGCACCCGCCGTCCGAAACAGCGCCAGCATCCCATCGACTGTGTTCGCTGCCTTGGCTGGCTCCCGGCTGCGCTCGTGGCTCCCCGCCCCCCGGCCGGGCCGTCCGAGCGCGTGCGTGGCCAGGCGGGCCCGCGTGCACGCGCGCTCGGGGGCGCGGGAAGCAGGGCGGGCCTCGGGCCGGGTTGCGCTGCGGGCAGCTCCTGTGGCGCATTACTTGGCATCCCGCCATTCATCTCGGGATTGATCTGCTCGTCCTGAGACGAAAGAAGATCCAGTCCACAAGGGCGCTCAGGAGGTTATCCCTGCAGGACTCTGGGGTCTTTCCCGCGGTCCACACGTCCCGCTGGTCGGGATCTCGCTATAGAAGGGCTCTCTGGATCGCCGATGATCTCATAGGTTGCCTTATCCATCGCCGCTTTGATGTAATCTGCGAACATTGCCAAGATTGGCATCCGCGATGGTATGTAGGCTTCGCCTCCTGCAGTACTGTTCGCAGCCTGGATGCATCCGGAGCCATCTACCAAAGTCTCTTGATACCTTGATAGAGTGAGCAATTTCATTTGGCCTTGATCCCACAAGAGTGCGACATTGGCTTCGCCCGCCTCTCAAAGTTAAGATACTAAATACGCCTCACCTCAACCTTAGCACCCAAATATAGTAAGGTAATGGATTTAATTTAATTCGACGCATCAACGACCCAAAATCATTAAATATTTGACATGGATTACGAATGGATAAAATAATCGCATAGAGCATATCCGGAGCTTGGTAATTATGGGCAGTATACTACCCAATGTGAAAAAAGATTTTGAATGGGATAAGGCAGCTGAAAAATTTATAAGACCATTTACACAAGTGGCTGATATAACATTCAGCAACATTGATAAAAAAGGTAAAATTAAACTTAGATATTTCTTTTTAAAGCCAGAGACGCATATGAAAGAGGCATTTGGGTTTGACAGAGAAATATTGTGTGTTTATTTTTCATATCCTGAGATTCATTCGAGAGCACTCGAACAAATCGATGACATCCTCTTTGAATTCAAATCAAGATTAGATCAAATGGTGTGCATCTTTATCTGTAATTCGGAAAAGGTCGCTTCAGAAATTAAAGATTTTGTAGCCCATGATTCAGAAAGGGTCTGTTTCATACCATTTTCTGAATCATTCTTAGTTGAAAAGAAACCCAATGCAACGGATATAAAATTGGCTTTTCAAGATAATATGTATAGAAGAGATTTGTTTGCGATTGAGTCACCAATTCAGACTGATAGAGGAGGATTTTTTGGCAGGGATGAAATTATTCTTCTTTTCGTGAATAGGATAATAAGCAATCAAAATTCCGGTATTTTCGGACTCAGGAAAATTGGAAAAACTTCAGTGTTATATGCAATTAGAAGATACATGGACTCAAAGGAACTAGGAAAAGTAGTATATTATGACTGCTCAAATCCGGTATTCTATGAATCTCATTGGCAAGGATGCATTAAAATATTATTAAATGAGATAATAAATCAAATAATTGTTAAAGAGAATTTAACGTTTGATATGAGCAAATTTGATGACAATTCTGCACCTGAATTATTCTATAATGTGGTAGTTGAGCTTTTGTCCGAAATACCAGGAGGAAGGCTAACATTAGCGTTAGATGAGATAGAATGGATCTCATTTAAGACTTGTCTTAAACAGCATTGGAATACCGAATTCTTGCCCTTCTGGCAAATGATGAGATCTCTTCATCAAAGAACCAATGGTGCTTTTACATTTATTATTTCGGGAGTAAATCCAAAATGTGTCGAAGATGAATCTGTCGGGGGATACGATAATCCACTATTTGCTTTAATTAAACCTTATTATCTAAGGCCTTTTGATGAAAAGGCTGTCAGGCAAATGCTAAGAACATTAGGAAAATATATGGGGATACGATTTGAGGAGGACTTTTATTCAAAACTAATAGAAAGCTATGGTGGACACCCTTTTCTTGTTAGACATGCATGCAGCAAGATTAGCGAAATAATAACCGAGAGACCGATAACATTCTCCAAAAAGGATTTTGAAACCAATAAGGTTCAAGTAAATTTATCATTACAAAAATATATAAAACAAATTCTAAATGTGCTCGCTGTATGGTATCCCCAGGAATATGAAATGATCGTGTTGCTTTCAAAGGGCGAGTTGAAGCCAATCAAGAATTACCTAACTGAAAAACCCGAGTTCTTGGAGCATCTGTTGGGGTATGGCCTCGTGGTTAATGTCAATAATAAACCTCAATTATCATTATTAATACTGTCATCACACCTGCGAAAAGCAAAAAAAGAATTTGCTGAGATGTCGAGTAGCAGCGAAGAAGATATCGAGGACATTTATGCTGAAATCTCTAGAAAAAGGAATAAGTTAGAATTAATTTTAAGGGATTTTATAAAAACTGGTCTTAGAATGAAATATGGGAAGAAATGCAGTGATGCTTTATTAAGGTCGTTGCCAGATCAAAGAAGAGTTCTTTTGAGTACATTTGGGTATGACAATATATTCCAAAATTTATATTTTAATGAGTTGATCATGATTTTGTCCAAAAATTGGGATGCATTTCAGAATTGGTTTAATCGAGATCTAAAAGATGTAGAATTATGGTTGAAAACAATAAATGAATTCCGAGTTGATGCACATGCTAGGAGTATAAATGAGGTGGATTTAGTCTTTCTCAGAGTATGTTTCCGAAGGATTGAGGAATCTTTTAGCAACGATCAATAGCGAGTTCCGGTCCAATCGCATGAGACCCTTCGTCCTGATAATTCTCTTTGATCCGTTTCAGTAGTAGAGAGATGTTTCGAGCTTCAAAATCATATATATTATTCAGCAAAGAAAATTGTTGATCCATCATTCAATCCAAATCGCCGGACACCCCGCCCCGCCTGGCTGCCCTTTGCCGCGGAGCCGCGTCCGCGGGTGCGCGCACTTGCAGGAAAAGCGCCTTATGATCTTTCTGCTCCTTTGCTTAAAAACGCATCAGAAATGCTCTATCGGGCCTAAGGGGTTGACGGGAGATAATTTACTCAGTTTCCAAAGCCAATGTCTTGGATTAGCCTGCGTTCGATGTCGATTTTCAGGTGACGCAGGCGAAAAATTGGATACTTTATCTCCCG
>Ga0310040_1000915_pt1 | contig 24039 bp, 41 predicted proteins | sample EPASupsiteHSE623_FD_200237 | JGI IMG/M metagenome (GOLD analysis project Ga0310040, IMG submission 200237) | Bioremediated contaminated groundwater from EPA Superfund site, New Mexico - Sample HSE6-23 (v2) (version 2) | ecosystem: Environmental > Aquatic > Deep subsurface > Groundwater >... | reverse complement strand
GACCGACATCGTTAATAAGGGGTAATTGATTTCTGGCTGGTTTGTGGCCTGGGGCGGTTTTTTAATACAATCTCCCTACCTTTACCTTTTACCGCCTCAGGCCCTTCTCTCCTTCCATCCGATTGTACGGACGAATAGGACAACAAAGTTTATGGCAATTATACACGGATTAATTTGTCGGATGGGGACGATAAGGATGAATGATCAGCGCACGATTTTGTCGCTCATAGTCTAACTTATTGCCACGCCGCCTCACCCAGGTGCCGCAGGTATGCTATGGTGCATGCCATAGAAGTATCAGCTTAGAAAGCTATTTTGCCTCAAGTATCCGGAAGACTTCTGAAGGAGATAAATGATGGAAAAAGATATCGGCAAAGAGTCCGCCTGGAATTGCCGATGAGCGAGGCCCGGTCAGCCTGCTCGATATAGACAAATGCAATGACAAATCAAGGCTGACCACGACGTCCCTATCTCTTTTCGCAATCCTTATCGCCCAATAGGATGCAGTACTTAACAATGGCCGGAGCGAAGGAAAAAGCTATAATTCAAGATGCCAACGAAGCCTCCCTGCAGAAATTTGAGGCGGATCTCCGAAGAAGCATTGAACAGGCCGATGCAGGTTTAGTCAAGACGTTTAAGACAAAGGAAGAGTTTTTGAATCACCTAAAAAATCTTGAATAAGCCATATGGAATACGAATCCACGCCTGAGTTCGATGCCCAGTTCTTGAGGCTCACAAGGAAGAACAGGGCATTAGAGGAACGTCTTCTCAATTCTCAAGAAAATCGGCCAGATCCTGGACAATCCATCGATCGGCACCCCAAAACGCCATAAGTTGCGACTTGCCCGAGGTTCTCACGTCGATCCCTACGTTATCGTCTACAGGATCAAAGGAGATCGAATTCAATTTTTATATGTAGATCACCATGATATTGTCTATCTGAAGGCAGCAGCGATCATGGAAAAGATCGAAAGAGTTGACTGAATCTCTACTTTTCAGTATGCATGCCAGATATGCATCATTCCTCACCCTTGAGATTCCGCTCAGCATCGGCCAACAGCGATCCATTCCGACTTTGCGATGGCCGACGAACGGGCAGCCGGCATCCACGGAGCTGCCGATGAGCGTGGCCCGGTCAGCCTGCCCGGCGACCGTCAGGCCACGCTCGACCGGATGCCGCAAGTAACAACGCTCCGGCCAGCATCAAATCGGGAAAGCTCCAGAACTATCGCGTCGGTGGATGCAGCAGGAATCGAGGCAGGCTGTTTGTCCGGGCCGCAAACCAACCGGGCGGAATCTATATTTTCTTTCTCACCATATTATGAAATCGATGTCAGAAGATTTAAAGAAGATGGACGAAAATTCGGCTAAAACCATGCTTCACCACTGGATTCAATAGGTTTTTTACGGACAAGTATATATAGTCATGAAATCCCCTATTTGTTTATGCCTGCGAAAGATCGTATGGGAAAGATCCTGGAACTATCACTCCCATCGAGAGAGCATAAACAAAAAATTAAAGATGCTGCAAAAAAGCAAGGCTGCACAGCATCAAAGTATATTTTAAATGTGCTGGAAGAATCGGAGCGTCGCGACCAACCTCGTACGACCATAACCAAGGATCTTGAGGCGCTCAGGGAGGAGAATCGCCGCCTTGCTACAATCCTCCATGAAAAAGAACATGAACTTGCCCACCAGGAAGCCGAGCTGCGCAAGCTCCGGGGAACAGCATTCCTCGCACCTTCGGGAGAGGCTTTTCTGGATCCAAAATTACTCTCTGCCATCCAGCATGGTCCCGTCCATGACCAGCGCCTTCTGGATATACTCCAAATAGATCCAAAGGATATAGGGGCTTTAAGGAATGTGTCCAGACAACTCCAGATCTTGGAGATCCAGGGGATCATTAGCCGCACAGGTCAAGGATGGGCCTGGAAGAGATGAGCGCCAAGAAAGACCTCGTGGAGCAGTGGGCGGAGGATGCATCCATCCGAGGCAGCAATCCCAAGACCATTTATTCCTATGGCAGGAGCTTGAAACTATTCGAAGAATTCTTGGGCCACTCGATAACGAAAGCCGATAAAATGGATATTCGCGCATATGTAGATATGTGCAGGAAAAAGCGCAACACATCTAGAACCATTCGAAGCCGCCTTAATGCCCTTAGCAGCTTTTACGAGTTCCTGATTTTTGAAGGAGTTCGGAAAGAAAATCCTGTCCGGGAGGTGCGGACGCGCTATCTTTCTCAGTATAAAACAGATAGCGAGTGCCACACGCATAAGCTCATCAGCGTCGAAGAGATGGCGCTGCTCATCAACTCCGTCATCGACATCCGAGATAAAACAATGTTCCTCATCATGGCAAAGACCGGCGTTCGCAGGGGCGAATTACTCTCTATGGAAGTGCAGGACATCTCCTGGAAGGATCAGAGCATTACGCTGAAAGCCAAGAAGAAACGCAGCAATCGGGTCGTGTTCTTTGACGAGGAGACTGCATATTATCTCAAGCGCTGGCTGGAGATCCGGGAATCCCGGAATCCGATGAATTCGGCCCTGTGGATTTCTTCCGCCGGGCGAAGGGTGGACTATGGATCCCTGCAGTACAATATCGGAAAAGTTGCGCTTCTCTGCGGCTTGCACGATTCCACATCAGATAGGATGGAAGACCATTTTTCAGCGCATTGTTTCCGTCATTTTTTCACAACTCACTTGCTTCGAGCAGGCATGCCGCGAGATTTCGTCCAGGAGTTGCGAGGGGATAAGAGAAGAGAGATAATAGATGTATACAATCACATCGATAAAGATGATTTAAGAAAAAGCTACCTGGATCATATTCCGCCGCTGGGTGTTTAGCCGATCTGGGGATAAAATTAATTGCGGTTATGAATGAATAGCAGTAAAGGGGCAAGTTTTCAGATGTTCACCGTTGAAATTCACCATGCTTCATGGGATCGCATCAGTGGAACATTCTGCAATTTATATATAAGAAGACCAGCTCGGCCTTCATCCTTCTGGCCCACAGTGCGCGAGGGATTATTTTAGTACCCTGGGGGACATTTCACATTTCTCGCCCTTCGCCGAGCAGCCATTATATACGTGAAGCCAGATTCTCTTCTAAGATATCAACGTGCCCTGGAAACGCGCTTTGGCCGCATTGCTGCCGACGTTGGTTCACGACACACCTTCGCCGCGCCAGCATGCTGTATGAGTTCATCCAGGAGCTGCGGTGTGACGTCTGGCGGGAGGCGATCAATATCTGCGACCATATCGACAAAGAAGAGCTGAGAAAGAGCTACCTGGTGAATGTGCCGAGGCTCGGGGTATAGCCTCGCCTGCGCAAGCCTCAATCTTCTTCATAGGCATTGGCCTCCTCGGATTCGAGCTTGCGGGCTATTATCCGGGCATCAGTGAGACTGATCTTTCAGAGTTGCTGCTTCAGCCAGAACTCTATCCTTTTCCTGCAGTTCGCGATCTCTGATGAGGCCTTGGGCAGAATCTTGGTCGCGCTTTTTGCTGCCACTCACCATTGATCAGGCTCCTGGCGCTCTCTGCAGGGCTTTCTGCTTCTCTCCGGTACTTGAGCTGCAAATATCAACTCTTAAGACGCGCGCCAGATCCTGCAAGTTATTCATAGTATCTTATGCAGACGTTCAAAATTGGCCTAAATCGTCTTCTGCCCCACTGCCCATCCCTATACTCTTAGCAAATCTCTTTCGACGATTGCACGATATCGATTTTCCGATAGCTGTAGCTGAGAAAATATGCAGCATAATCCAGCGCGTAACATCAGAGGGTTTGAGCCTGAAAGCATCCTTATAATAATATCTTGCAGTTTAATGCACATCGAAAAAGAGGGAATGGGTTGCAGGTTATACATACTGATAGAACAAGCCCAACGAAAGAAAAAGAGGGACGAGCTTCGGTCTCATCTTGCCTGGCAATTTGACTTACCATCCCCCTCCACCATTCTGGCCTTCGTCAACTAGCGGCCCAACGCCAGCTACAGCGGAACTCACGGCGCCGCCACCACCTTTATACCACATAATATCAGCCCCTGGACCGTTAAAATTAAGACTGTTTGGACCTATCTGTAAGACGATGGGACAATCAGAACAACCTGCCCTAGTCATCATAATATTATCTCCACTTTGTATCCATGTTCCAGTTGCCAATTTAGTTGGATGAGATGTACCATCTCCATACCAAGATCCTGTTTCGAATGTACCATCGCTATAAAAAATTATTGGTGAAAACGGAGGTTTGCTAGTAGTATCCCATTTGCCGATAATATTGTTGGTACTTTGCGTATTAGAAGAAGAAGTGCTTTCGGGGGCATTGGATTCTCCCTTGTAATCATTAGATGACATATCCGAAGTTGGTGCGGCTAACAGGGGCGACAATAGTCCCGGTTTTAATAATGATGCTAAATTCGGTTTTTTGGCTGGTAGTGCACTCCATCCGTCATGGTCTGCAGCAAGCAGATAAAAATAAGTATTCGGATTCTCCAGAATTGTAGGTTTTCGAGGTAGTGCTTCTACATTATATGCACGCAATACGTCATCAACCGAAGTAAGGCAGTCGTTATTAGCCCAAACTGCAAATCCTCTGGCAGGGAAATTTTCCATTGCGCTCAAAGCGTTACTATAATTCGGATTTTGAACCTCAATGGTTACCATCTTATCGTAAGGATCGTGTGGAATTATGCCATTTGAATAAGTTGTCCTATCCATAGCAAATTCGTTGATTACATCCTCTTTGGTTTTGAAAACTCCAAGATCCGATATCCATCCACCGTTACCAGCAATTACACCTACAACGTTATCGAGACCGCCTGGACCTTCAACAGCTCCTGCGACCCAGCTACCATCTTCTAACTGAATCGCCACACCAACATGCCCTACGTCTCCACCCAAAACCTCATTTTTCCTCTCAAATATAATAACAGCTCCGGTTGTAGCACAGCATATCGGAATAAGCTCTAAAGAAAGCATTATGAGACAAATTGCTAATATCATAATGCGATATGTTATATCCTTTCCCTGCTCTCCAAATTTTAAGAACATTTTTCTCTATCCCTCCTACTATACTATGCCTTTGTTAGCCCTTTAGGACAGTGCAATCAAAGACTCCTTTTGCATCTGCTCCAAAGTCCTTCTTGTCAGAATACGTCATATCCACCCAGCCATTGGAACAGCAGGGCAACCAGGAATCTTCACTTATACTCTTGTACACTGGCACAGTCAGATTCATCTTAGTTGCAAATTCAAAGGTCCCTGTATAGACCTGATCTACATTGATATCGGGGTTGCTCCAAGCACTTTTGCTTTTACGACTACCACCTTGCAGCATTTCTAAATGGGCAGTACCGCTCGTGACAGCCCCATTTAGGTTCATAAGACTCCTAGTCAAGCTTCTAGCAGGTTCCCAGCCAGAGTAATCATCCTCTACGCTGGCAACCAGATCCATATTGACGGCATGCGCATAATTAGTTCTCTGACCCATAGATGTCTTTGAAGCATAATTCTTGATCTGGGTAGTATCGCCTAAAAGGGTGTTGAACGTTACTAGATGGGTGGCATAGTAACCATTGCCAATGGACATGGTCTGTGGTTCATAGATCATGCTACTATTTCCCAAGGCCGCAATCAAGGAATAAGCATAAATCAGATCCGGATCAATCTGGGTCATACTTGATTCATTAGATGCGATAATTGTTTCTCGTTCAATCGATCCGCTACCACGATCCGTTTTCTGGAGAAACACGTTTGCTAATCTTTTTTGTACACGAGCGTCGGAGTGCGGACCTTCTGCATAAATTTTGTTATAGCTCGCAAAATTACCGTGACCATTGATACTATCCTCATAATTGAATTGCACACTTTTGGATCTCACTTCGAGTGGATCTGTTGACATCGCCTGCCCAATAAGCATGATCAGAATGAGCATAGCTAATAGGACCATCCGCAAGATCGCTTCCCTCCATACATATTTTTGTTTCGTATATCTAATAACATTTCAATCTTTCCCTAATTGCAAAGAAGAATGTGTCTCATTATGTTATATTCTACTTCAGAAAAATCCAATCTTGAAATGAAAACTTACTTTCCTATATTTTCTCGGTTGACTCTTTTTCTACGTGCGGGGTCTCATCGCCAGCACGTAATCACATATTCAAAAACCACATCCATAGGCTATGTTATAGCTGGTATAGCCGAGAGATTACCAGTAAGCACCACCACTTAATCCCATCTTCGGCTTACGGGTCTTGGGTTTCAAGATAATGTTGTCTTTAAAATAAGTCAGGGATCGTGGGCTTAGATAACTTTATCTAATTCTCGCGATAACTCACTCAGCCCTTTCTCGATCTCGCGTTTAATCATCTCGAAATGTTCCAAGTCTATATTGATCTTTTCACCAGGCTTAAACCACGTCAAAATTCTACATGTTTTATCAGTTTTCATATAGCCTTTATGATGTATTATTGAGTTCCGCAAAATGCTCAAATCACGCATGACCTCTATTCCCACCTCTTTTTTGTCTTTAAGCCCAGCAGCATTCGCTATCGTTTCACGGTAATGATCTTCCCAGTATGTGTACATCATCACAATACACATATTGGCAGCCATTATCTGATTATCTCCACCAGGAGCATTTTTTTTCTTGAACCCACCTTGCGAACACCAATGAAGAATATCTTTTGTGTCAGGATAATTAGGTGGGTTATAGGGATCAACTTTACTAATAAACAAGAATTGTTTATCCAGGGTCTCAATTGTCGTTTTATTCGTTCGCACCAACTCTTCTTGACGATGCTCAATCATCCGAACTGCATCGTTTAAGCTGGTGGTAATGGCCAGGTATGCCCCGAATATAGAATTCACGAGCCGAAAGTACTCAGCGATTATTGCAGACTTTGGTGTAGGCGTTTGGTAGTGCGAGGTCCTACCGTATTCGTCCCACCTTACATCTGGATCTGCTTCTTGCTCGCAAGTCTCTTTCTGAGGGGCCATCTTCTTTACTCCGGCGTTCGCCTTCTGCATGGCGTGTAGTTCTGCGGCATTCACTTAAACTTTTTTATGTGCCATAAGACTTTTCTAGGTGTAGCAAGTTGCACGCACTTGAATATCGTGCTTGTCCGGGCCGGAATCGTACCCCCTAATATTTTTATAAATATGTTTCTGACCTTGTAATGTCTGATGTTACGCGCCGGATTCCGCGGCGTAATTTAGATTTAACTGATGCTGGTAATTCGATAACGGACAATTGTCGTAGATTCATTCCATATAGTATGGAATGATAATGTAGCCAGGAGTGATTTTAGACCAACGAGGGAAAGACAAAAAGAAAGCTAGATTCCTGCAGGTTGCACATACCCAAAGAACAATCTGGTAGTACCTCATCACTATTAACGATCCAAATACTATACGCGACCATTCGACGATTGGGGTACGGCGATGCTTATCCCAAGCGCTTCCGCCTTCATCTTCCGGGCGTTCTGCAGGGCATCCTCGCGAGATAACTTCTCGCAGCCTCCAAGATGGACATCTCTTTCTTCATAGAGCCTCCATCTTGAATTCCAAAAGCGTTCCATTGGCCAGATCACGCAGTGGGCCTCGTTCCGTTATGTTTTTCCTCAATTCGCGGATCTCATTATCCGCGGCCACCTGCAGCTTCGTGAACTCCTCGCTCTTCAGGACCTGCCCCACAGTCTCCCGGCCCGCCTGGTAAAACAGATGATCGACCAGGACGGCATGATCGGCATCGATCCGATAGCCTGGGCCACCTGCAGCTTCAGGGCATGGTCCAGCTCCGCCCTGATTCCGAGGATCCTGTTCTCGGCGAACAGTATCTTTGCTTCGTCCAGGACCTCAGAGACGGAGCGATCGCCCACCATGGACCTGAGCCTAGCCAGGATCGGGGTGTCGTGATCGATCAGCCCTTCCAGCCGCTTGATCTCGGAGTTGAGGGCCTCCAGCCTCTTAGGGTTCGAGATCTTCATCGCGCCGGCCCCGTCGAACCACATGCAGCTTTTTGTCTCATCCTTCAGCGCCCGAATGCGTGATCTTGCGGCGCTGATCTTGCTTTCGATATCTGCGATTTCCATCTCGTTCACAGATATCCATTTTCATCAAAGAAAATTCATTTTTCAGTAAGGGCCCGAATAGACGCCGATATCCGGAACGTCTCGATAGAGATCTATAGAGTCATCGCTGTCATACTCCGGCGGCACCTGGAACTGCCACTCGCCGATGATCAGAGGGATGCATATGGCGCAGATGAGATCGTCATGGGCCCCGACCTCTGCATCAAAGCCAGTATGGCCCGAGGGCGTCAGGTGGTACTTGAATGATCCGATCTCCTGATTTAACAGCGGCAATGCCTCCAGGCCGGGGCTGTAGTCGAACCTCTTGCGCTGCATCAGGCTCAGGAAATTCGATATTATCAGGCTCTTGCTGATATTATAATTGAAGGTCACCTTATCGAAGCGTGCCGCCTCCCCGCCTGTGAACACCACGGGATATAGATTTACCAGGCCATTGATCACGCCGGACTGCAGCAGGTAATCCCTGATGGGGGCCCCCAGCCCTGATGCATCCATGCATACGTGCGGGCCGTCTGTCGTCCCCTGCTCGTTTTGCAGCCTCTGGATGCTGGCGATGACGAGATCCGTGATCTTCGGGTAGTCCACGCCTTTGATGCGGTCCAGGGCCCTCAGATGATAGGCAAAGCCCTTGATCTGTGTCTGATAAACCATCTCGATGACTGCAAAGCTGGTGTAGTCCAGCGACTTGGCCAGGTCGCAGCCTAGCAGGTATCTTTTGACTTCCGGTATGACCATTACCACGATTTATCACCTCAGAATTTTAACGGAGTCACTGACGGATTCGCCAGCGATTTGAACAGGTCGGAACTGAACACAGACCCTTCAGCATCCAGGAACGCGCAGTGATACTCCTGCTCGAACCAGAGATTGATCCGCTTCTCTTCCTCCAGGAACTGCTTCGAGATGCGCGGGCACATCTCCGCCGGGATCTCGTACCACTCCCATATGTCGCGCTGCTCATCCCATATCTTGAAAAAGTGGTTCTGCTTGCCGAAGGGAGTGCTCATCAGGATATGCCGGCCATTGCTCACCGCCAGCATGGGACGGACGGAACTGTAGAGCGGATCAGGCACCCGGGCGGCTTCGTCCTCCAATAGCAGGGTAACGGCGCTGAAGGAACGGGAACTCTTCTCCGAGCCGGGCCGGGCTATGAAGCGATTGCCGTTTGAGAACCGGACGGCAAGCTTCGTGTCCGTGCTCAGGTAATCGCTCGGGAGCTCGACGGCACCGCGGAACTCATCGAACTTGAGCATCAGCTCTGCGCTCTGGTCCTGCGACGGTGCGATCACGAGGCCAAATGAGGGACGGCGATAGATCGATTCATGCAGGCCTAACGCAGCGCAGGTGGTCGATTTGCCGCTCTGCCGGGAGCAGTTCAGGATGATCTTGTTGGAGCGGCTGCGCAGGAGCTTGGCCTGCCAGGGATCTGGGTGATAGCCCAGGACCTCACGGGCCCAAAGGACCGGGTCCATAGCATATGCCTCGTCATTTCTCGTGGAGTGCATTTGCCACCGCCAGCTTGGCTTCAGGGAAAGGATCCAAGGCCGTTAGCATTATGGTTCGCAGCTCGATCCATTCGGCACTGAGTGTGAAATTTATCTGAGGCGTGTCCTTCAGCTGACCTTCGACCTTGGCCAGGAGTTCCATGCAGCTTCGGGCCTCACGGATGCCCAGAAGTGCAGTCTTCAGGTCTCCGGCCTTCTCTGCCGCCTCAAGGATGCCAACAGCCTTCTTTCGCAGGCCCTTGACGTCCTCAAGCAAAGTATCCGCTTTGGCCACGGCCTGTGCTTCCGTGGCAGCTGCCAGATTCTTGGGCATATGGTTCTCCAGATGCCTGGTGACGCTGGGAATGCTGCAGCCCACCCGCCGGGCATATTCGGACTTGGTTATTTTTCCATTAATATATTCTCTATCATACTCCTCATGGCTGGGATGACGGCAGGATTTGCACCTCGGATCAAAACCTGAATTTCTAACGCATCCTAACGCTTCATCCGTTAGTGCGTCTCCCGCGGCTGGTCGTTGTAAATCTGGATCCGTTACAGCCTGTGCGTCGGTTGCCACTGCCAGGCCCCTGGAAACATGGCCCTCCAGGTGTCTTGTGGCGCTGGAGATGCTACAGCCTATGCGGCGAGCGTATTCGGATTTTGTTATCACTCCATTAAAATAATCTTTATCGTATTCTTCGTGGTTGGGATGGTTGCAGGATTTGCACCTCGGATCGGATCCGTTAGTCCTAACGCATCCTAACGCATCATCCGTCATTGTACCTCTTGCCCTGGAAGCTTCGACATTTGCCGTTTTCCATAATGGCCTGGTGATCTGCCCATCTACTCCAGCCCCTCCTTCGATTCAGGCGGGAAGTAGTAGCCCGGAAGTTCCAGGATCTGGAACCACCCGGCATCCTCAAGCACCTTGGCCAGCGTGCTGCAGGCCCGGTGCATCTCATGGGACAGGTCTACAATAGAGACCAGGCCCGGGGGCGTTCCATATACCTTATCATCAGAGTTCTTCAGGAGATTACCCGTCTTGCAAAGTTCTCTGGCTATGCGAAGACAATCCTCGCTCTCGAAAGGTTTGCCAAAATCGCCGGGATAACCGGGTTGCGCTGGGATTGTTACCATCTAATCAGCCTCGCTTTTTATCGTCTCATGGGCAGCAGCGTCCGGCATGTGAATCGCATCGTCTTCCTCATCGATGGTGATCATAGACCGTGCCGCAATCCCTGCAGTAGAGACACTCGCAGTTGTCCTTCACCAGCTCTCCGCCGCAGGGGCAGGCATCGAGCTTCAGCTCTACGCCGTTCTGCGTGGTCAGGTAAATCTCAGGATGACTGTTGCGAGAATTGGGTTCTTCCTTGGCTTCCCGGCCCTGCAGGCGGATGAACTTGGGCGGCCTCCAGCCCCAAATGCCGCGGCTGTACGGCTTGCCGTTGTAGAGCAACCTGCCCTTCGCATTGAAAGAAATCTGAAGCTTGAGGACGAGGTGGCAGCCGGTCAGGATGCCTCCTTTCCAGATGGTCTCAAAGCCCTTGTCCCGGGAGAGAGCCCTGGCCTCGGAGGGAGTCGGAAGAAATGTCTCGGGACCCAAGTCACCAGGATCGTCGAGATCCACTAGATCCTCACTACCCGACACGCTCGGCCTCCATCCAGGATCAGCTCGGTCTTGACTCGCCCCCGGGCCTCCAGCCTCTGCACGGATTTATGGATCTTGCCATCGGACCACTCGCCATACATGTTGGCCCGGCAGTACTTCATGAGGCGGTATTCGTTGACCTTCTGACCTGCCTTGATCAGATCCTTGACGGCTTGGAGGACCTGCTTGTCCGTCGCATCTGCGTTGATTATGCGTCTGCGTTCAGCCTTCGACGCGGGTGATCTCTTGACTTCCAAATTGCGAACCAGTGTTTCAGCCTCCCAACATCCCGGCGGGCCCGCCCAGGGGATTTACTGATTCGGCTTTTGTCTACTTAGAACTTATATTTTCTCCATCAAATACTGATGGCTCCATATTTGATGGCTCTACATTTGATGGGTCCACAATTAAATGTCTAGTGAAATAGATCAGGTGCGGACCGTTTTCTTCCAGCCATACCTGATCTTTCGATCCTGGATCGAGATCCCGACCTTTTCAACCAGTCCCAGTTTCTCCATGTCGGCCAGGATGCGCCTGACGTTTCCATCGGGGCGCTCCAGGACGCGGCAGATGATTTCGATAGGCAAAGGCTCATCCGGCAGCTTCTTCAGCACCTCAGCCATGAGCTTCGAGCTGGTCATGGAGCCGGAGCACCTCTCGCATGCTTGCGCTTTCGCTGCAGCCCACCGGAGAAGCTCATATCCTGGCTCCCTGGGCCTTCAGCCTGGTCCGGATGGTTCCGGCCTCGTAGCTATAGCCATCCTTCTTCAGCCTGGCCGAGATCTCGTCAGGGCTGAGCTTTTCTTTGGTATGCATCTTCCAGATCTGGGCATCCAGCTCCCCGCGGCTGAGGCGCTTTGGCTCCGGCTTCTTAACCTTCTCTTTTTTTCTACCGGCAAGAATCTCGGCAACCTGCTCCGCACTCACTTTAACGCCGCTCTGCGAGAGCTCCTGGGCGATCTCCCCAGCAAACCAATCCGTCTCTGCAAGATCGAGGATCCACTTCAGGTCGGCGGGCGAGATCCCCGGGGGAGCCGCCTGAATTGGCACCGAGGCCGGAGCCGGGACTGCCTGGGATTGCTGCAGCTCAGGAGCCTTGCTCTCGGCCTTTGGGCCGTCCTGAACTTTCTTGAGCAGACTGTTGTGCCTCCAGATCACATCATCCAGTTTGCATTCGATCCCCCTTGCCTGGAGGGCTTCGTGAATCTCCCGGAACTTCTTGCCGCTGGCGCGCTCCTTGAGAATGAACTCGTCTTCCGAGTGGGAAATCTTAGGAGCTTGAACTGCAGCAGCGCTGGAAACTTGCTTAGAATTCTTCGTGTCTTTGGGCTGCAGGACCTGGGCTTCATGAGATTGCACCGCCTTTGCCTCCTGGAGCTCCTGCTGGCAGGATGCAGTCTCAGGTTTCTGCTGAACTTCGCTCGAAGCAGCTGGTACGTTTCGCAACGTTTCATCAGGAGCGGTTTCGGCCCCTTTGCCCTTGCGTTTGCTTAATCTCGATCCTGATATGATGCCCTGGACTCTCCGGCCATCGAGCCCCATCGAAGAGGAGATCTCTTTTGCGCCCCAATGATCGTCGTATCTCCTGAGGATCTCTTCTTTTGTGCTCTCCGGCAGGGGGCCACGTCCATTTCCAGGATCCCACTTGTTTGCAGGAACTTCTTTTGATTCCTCAGTATTGTTGCTCTCCGGAATTGCCCGGTTTTCGCAAGGCTCCGCCCTCTCCTGGAGAACTGCAGCAGGCCGGGCGACTTGATCAAATTCCTGCTGGGCTTGGTTTGAGGAATGCTCCTGAATGTTTAAGGGTGCGGCAGCTTCAGAAGCTGCCTCATCTTCCTTCCCTGCAGCGCTGCGCAGCGCTGCATAGTCCTTCAGCTGTCTCTGTACCTTCCACGCCTCGTAGCGCTTACGACAGGATTCTTTGTCAAGCCCTGCGTTGAGGATCCTCGCTATCTCAGCCCAGGTCCTGGTTGTGCCGTCTTCTTTGGGCATTTCCTTGAGATACTCAATCTTCTCGTTGAGGGCCCGGGATTCCCCTGCTTCAATGAGTTTCCTGGGCTGAGCCTGGCCGCTGGCCAGAGCGAGGAGTTTGGAGATGTGCGAGCGCATTGCAGGGATGCTGTCCATGCGCTCGACGGGAATGAGGCCGCCAGGATAAATCAGCCGAAAGATGTCGACCTCGCCTGGAACCTTGCTTTGCGCTGCGCCCTTGGGAAGGCTTCTCCCTGAAATTGAATTTAAATCAGATACGGAACCCGACATAGTCTCTTCCTCCTGACTACATACTTGCTTGCCATTTTGCCTCTCTTCTCAAATCGATTCACCGAATGCCGAATCTTGTCATCAGTCCAACCGAATGAAGGCATCTCCTTGAGGGCGACAGCCACGAGATCCTCGATGCAGAGCTCCTCGCAGGCGTGATGCTTGATGAGCGTCGCCACCTGCATATCCACGAAATCAGTCACTCGGCGCTGCTTGGGCCGATTGGTGACAGTGCTCACGGTTTTCTCCTGCCCACCCAAGGCGTTCTGCCGGAGGAAAGCATGAAGGGTCTGAAGGCCATTTGCTTGCGTTCTTTTTTGCGCTTCTCTTCTGCCAAGGCCTGAGCTACCGGATTCAGGCCTTTGGAGCCCTTCTCCCAAATCGGCTCATTCTTCTTGCAGACCTGCAGGTCCTTTGCCATGACTTTCATGGCCTGGTCGAGGGCCAGAGCTGTTCTCTTGAAGTACTCGAGATGGCCGAGAGCCTCCTGCAGCTCGGCCTCACGCCTGGCGGCTGCCTGCTCGGTGCGGTTCATGCGTTCCCTCCTTCCATGAGGATCAGAGCTCCCCTGCAGTGCAGGCTATGCCGCCTGTATGCAGATGCTTTTGTGCCCAGAGCTCGAGAGTGAAACGATCGCAGAATATGATTGGTACGGGCTTGCAGATCTTGCATATGCGGCCATCATCCAGGCTGTACTGCTCTTCACCCAGATCGTGCAGGACCTCGATTACTGCCTGCGGGCAGATCTTTTCCCGTTCGATGAAGTCGCGGACCAGGAGAACTGAGTCATAGCCGATAGCATCGGGATTGGCCTTCAGATGCTCAATGATTTTTGCCCGAATGGCTTCCTTGGTTACTGCCATGGCGATCAGAGCTCCCGCGCTTCAATACAAGTGGGAGAGGGAGAGGGCTTGCTCAGGCTCTCGCCTCCTGTTTCCGCCCGATTGCCTCCTGCACCGCCTTCTCCTCCTCGAGCTCGAGGTTGATCTCATCATCCTCCCGCCACTCCCTGTTGAGGATCTTGAGCTGAGCTCGCCTCTCGGCCTTTGTGATGGCGTCCCTGTCGGCGAAGGACCAGGCCCTCATGACCTCCAGAGTCAACCAGAGAGGTGCGGGCTTGCCCTTGATCCTGAGCTCGGGATCCAGCTGGGGCATGTTATTCTCCTGGATGCCGATGATGAGTGGGGTCTCCTTGAAGTACCGGGCCTGAGAATTGGCGTCCTCCCAGGCCTTCAGGAGCATGAAGGTCTCTCGATCATGGGATACACGATCCTCCCTGAACTGTTGGGTCTTCGGGTCCATGACTCTCACCTGGCCCCAGACAAGATCCTTTGTCCGGCCACTGTCCATGATCTGGGTGCAGAGGCCTCGGCGGTTGGCTTCTTCTGAGGCAGCAAAGGCATTGGGGGCCTGCTTGCCGGCTACGTTGTAGGAGCGGTCCTGTCTCTGCCGCCAGGTCTCTACACTGAAGTCGTCCTTCTTTCCGCCATATGGGGTCAGGCCTTTCTCCTCGGTTTTGCGGCCCGAGTCTTTGGGCGGCCTTTCTTCTTTGGTCTCGGCTCCTCTCATCTCCATCAGGGTCTCGCAGAGCTTCTCATACGTGCTCTGGCTATCTGTGACGATCCGGCCCTCTTCCAGACGCACTATTATGTCTCCAGGAGACAGGAGGTAACGCTTCTTGCCCTGGTCTTCGCCTTCGGAGAATTGCTTTCCATCTGCTACACACAGCATTTCCAATGCTTTTTTCAGCTCAGATTCTGAGACGGGTACTTTTCCGGCCATTTTCATTCCTCAGATTTCAGTTTACCAGCCCGACCTGTAGAGATAGTCGAGGTCGTCCGATGCTTTCTCGGATGCAATCTCCGCTTTTGCCATCTCGATTTGCCTGGCGACATTAGCCTTTCTGGCCGGTTCCGTCATCCTCCAGACATAGGCCTCCTTCTCGGCATCAGTTCCCTGAAGCGTCGGCTTGCCGGATTCATCCCGGTCGAGAATTATCTGCGCTTTCTGATCGTATAGCAGATCGGCGGATTCGTGCTCTCTGATTCTGGCTTCGAGGAATGCCTTTTTCGCTTCATGCTTTGCATTGATCGCTTCAGCGATCTTCTCGTTTCGAGCTTTGCGCTCATCTTCATCGTACATCTTAAAACGCCTCGGAAGTAGCTGCTTTTGAATTACTCGGCTGCGGAGTTGCTTTGTTCAGCGTGGCCAGCTTACGGAGAGCGGCCTTCTCGCTCTCGGCCCAGACAAAATATTCGCGGCATTCCAGGTTGCCGGACTGGATGCCTTCCATCTCACCGGGTGGCCAGGTGATCTGCACGTCTGCAGGAAGCTGGGGCATTCCATCCACCAGGTCTACGTGGATCCTGTAGGGCAGCTGCCCGGCCAGGATCTGCTCCGAGAAGGGATCGGTATTCTTCGAGACAATCTCTGCATTCGGGTCAACCTTCTGGATGATGGCCAGGGTCTTCTTGAGAAGCTCCTGATCCACGTAGGGACCGGCCCAATCGTCGCCCAGATCGGTGGCAATTCCATACATCTTCATCCCGTCTCCTCCAAAACTGCCAATTTGAGATACATATGCACTAATTTATTTTAATCTTGAAATTAGTTCAGCTGAACTATGAACTATTTTGCCTTGGTTCAGTGAATGTTACTATTTTTCTTATTTTGCTCTCTTTTCTTCTCCTTCTCCAATCTAATTCTATTCATTTTCAGCCCATTTCCGGACTATTTTACCCCAAATGTCTAACCCCAATAGTTCCGCTCAGGAAATAGTTAATAGTTCAGCTGAACTAATTCTTTATTTTTTATTAAAATCAAAACATGACTTCTTCGATCACTCCTTAATGGCTTGCTTTCTACCAATCCCGACATGGTGGAAAGGAGATCTGAAAACTGCGATTTCGATAAGCCCATCTTGTGCCGTGCATCTGCCTTGAGCATCTTGCCGTTATTCTGGGCCAGGAGGAGCCTCAAAATCTCGCCCTGGTCTTTCTGCTTGGGCTGAGGCTCCGGGTCCATCCTGTCTTTGATATCCAGAATGTACTCAGAATGCTTATCGAGCCTCTTCTCCTGAAAAGCGATAGTGTTCTCTTGATCTTGCAGCTTCTGTTTCAATTCTTCGATCTGCATTGTCAGTTTCTTGACAGTGGCTTGCAGGTCTTTCTTGGCTTCGAGAAGATCGCTGATGACTATCTGTAGTGCCTGCCAATCCTGTGGCTTGGGGCCTGCAGGAAGCCTGCCGGCTGCCAGGCCGCCAGGCCCACTATTATCCATATTGCTGCGGCGCTCAGCATCCGCGCTGAGCTTGCGGACCAGGTCTTCAAGCTCTTCCTCTCGGGACAGGCTCCCGGGTGGAATCTCCGAGGCAGGCACGAATCCCGGCAGTTGAGCCTCAGATATCATGCTCGTGCCCCCTCACGGTTCTTCTGCCGCTCCTTTAGAAGTTCACGGATATCGTAGATCTGGCCGCGGAGATTCTGGGTGATTTTGGCGAGAATGGCATTTTGCGACTCCCGTTTATCCAGCTTCTCTCTCAGCTTCTGCAGTTCGGAGCGCATCTCCGCAACATCGTTAGCTGAGGACTCGATCTGCCCATCCAGCCACTCAAGATATTCCTCAGTCTTTGTAAGCCAAACATCCGGATAATCAGGGGCGACGGTCAGCGGTACGCTCTGGCTTGTTTTGTTGCCCGACATCAGGAACCCTCCTGCACATCGGACCGGGCAGTCTTTTCCTCCGAGTCGCTCGATAGGCCATTCTCGACTGAGCCTTCGCCTTTTACGGCAAAATCCCTGAGATGGGCCTGGGCCTTGTCGGAGCATATGCGGCGGGAGCGGCAGTAGATGCTCTGCAGGGTGCCGGGATTGGATTGCGTCATGCCGGCACCTCGTGATAGTTCATCCACATGCACTCGGCCCGCGTGGACCCCGTGGTCGAAGAGTTGATTCTCTTCGAAGGTGCGACGACCTTTCGCCAGCCTCTGTACAGCTCATCCATCAGCGGACAGGAATAGCCCGAAATGGCTACCTTGGCCTTGCAGCTCTGCAGTACCTCGGCCAGTTCCCGGTGCCCTTCCTCGGACAGCTCGAAAGCCCCGTATGCCTTCTTGCATGACCGGCTCTCGGCCAGGTAAGGGGGATCCAGGAAGAAGAGCGTTTCAGGATCGTCATATCTCTGCAGTATGTCAAGCGCCGGCAGGTGCTCGATCTGCACTCTCAGGAGTCTCTCGGCTATCTCTTCCAGGCCCTCGAGCCCTCCCAGCCATCTGCTTACACTGCATGACATACCGCGGCGGCTGCTTTTCTTGCAGTAGGCCCAGCGGCCCGGCGAGGCGCTCTCGGACAGGCCGAAGAAGACCTGGCGAGTCCTCACATAGAATCTCCGGGCCCTCTCGAGCTCCGGAAGATTCGGTGATATTTTCAGGGACTCAAGGTACTCGGCCCGGCTGAAGGGCGTGAGAGTCAATGCCCTGATGAGGTCCTCGCTCGAATCTCGCAGGACGCGGAAGAAGTTGACGACTTCGCCGTTCAGATCGTTGTAGGTCTCTACAGGCGAAGGCTCTCGGTTGAGGAGCACTGCCCCGGATCCCCCGAAAGGCTCGCAATAGTGATGAGCCCTGGGGAGATGGGGCAGCAGCCAGCCCAGGTGAGAGAACTTGCCGCCATACCAGCCGAAGGCAAGGCGACCACGGCCCTGGCGTCCGAGGTGGCGAGAGTCGCGGAATTCGGGATTCATACTGCCTCCCGTTTCGGCGTACTGAAATTGTCCAGTAGCTCCAGCCATCAGGACACCTCCTGCACGTCGGATTGAGCAGTCCTTTCTTCTGAATTGCTCTCGCTATTGTCGCTCACGGCAAAATCCCTGAGATGGGCCTGGGCCTTGTCGGAGCATATGCGGCGGGAGCGGTTGTAGATGATCTGAAGAGTGCCGGGATTGGATTGTGTCACGGCTGCACCTCCTCGACCACGAGGCGGATCTTCTTGCCCTTCACGCGCTCCATGAAGGCATTCGTCTCGCCTGCGTCCGGATAGCCCTCCAGCTGCATCGAGAAATGAAGCGAGCCCATCATCTGGAAGGAGGTCATTAGCAAGCCATCCCACTTCATGGCCAGGCCTCCGGGAACTGCTGCACAAGATCCCAATCGGCGGGGATGTGCGGCCTGAGGTTCTTCTTCATGAAGACCGGGATCGATCTGGGGATTCGGCTGACAAGAGCGGCAATCCAGGCCGGCTGCGAGATGATTCTGCCCACGCGATTGCGGCTCTCTGCGCCGATTATCGCCCATTCGGTGCCCTCATAATCCGGGCTGATCGGGCCGTGCAGGGGCTCGAAGCTGACGAACTTATGGACAGCGGGCAGGGCTTCTCTCAGGGCGGCGATCCGCCAGAGGTCCTGCTGCCTCGTTACCGAGACGCCCCACCAGAGGTTCTCGGGAAGGGTTATGCAGTGGATCAGCTCCAGGATCCTTTCGGGCCGTTTGGTGAGGACGAAGAAGATATCGTCCTCGTTTTTGCAGACTGCTTCGAGGATCTGCTGGATCCAATCTGGATCGACACCCTCGCTGAACCAATCTGCCATCGAGTTCAGGAAGATCCTGGAAGGGGGCTTGCTGCGCTTCCGGTTGATCTTCTGGAGCCTATCCGGGTGAAAGGTGGGCCGGAAGTGATCGTCCGCGGGATAGCCGAAGCGGCCTTTCAGCCGGCGGGCCATGCGGGCGGCGTAGCAATAGTCGCCGCAGATGTCTTGATTGCCGAAGTTGCGGCAGCCGGTGATCGGGTTGATGGTTATGTCAGCCCAATCGATTTTGGTTCGGGCCATTCACCGCACCTCCGATAGAGCCTCGACGGCTACGGCTCCGCGCCTTTTGTCGATCATGCAGCACGGCGTCCGGCCTATGACGAAGATCTCGGAGGTGATGAGGCAGTCCAGGATCTCAGGCGGCTCGCCAGTGATGGGGCTATAGTTCACCCTTGCGCCGAGCTGAACGAAGTCCGAGATCCTGTGGGAGGTCCTCTTCAGGGGCCGATGGCAGCGTGGGCATTTCTTTGGTTGAGCGTCGAAGCTTCCAGCAGTATGGCCGCAGCGACAGCGAACGATATGGAAATAGCGGGTGGACATTCAGGCCACCGCCCGCAGTTCCCACATGAGGTTTGCCGCCTCTGTCACTTTCGCGATCGGATAGTCGCCCCATTTCTCACGGAACAGCTCCAGAGCGGTTTTAAACTCCAGGTGATGCACCGAAATGATAATCGTCGAATAGCCGACCTCTCCGATGAAAAAGAGGTGCCGTAGGAATTCCACTTGCCTGGAGTTGAGGTGCCAATGCGGCCTTGGCTCGAACTCCTGCATGGGCAATGGCATTAGTCCGGTATCCTCCGGCTCCAGGGCATCCCAGGCAGCCTGGACGGGGCGCAGCTCCTCCTCGATCAGCTCTCTTTCCAGCTGCAGTTCTTCGTCGAGGATGATCTCATCGACGAAAACGCGCTCCTGGGGGAGTGGGATGAGCTCTCCTTCGAAATCGTATCGGCCCATTCAATCCCACCCCAAAATGAACGAGAAGGAAAAGCCGTTGTAGCCCAGACGGAGATTGGTGTAAAATCTACCTATTCGCAGGTAGACCAACCTACCTGTTATCCCTGCTGAGAGGTGGCGGCCATGATGGAATAGCTCCATTTTAGACCATCTCCTTTCGCGCTCTCTGGGATTCGTATTCTTCGACTAGCTTTTCATCTGGAAGATAGACATTCCCGGTCTCTTCGTCCTCGATCCAAATGGTATGCTGATGCAGTCTCGCCAATCGCACTGCACAAATTTCAGCATGCATAGAATTTGGAGCATGGACTTGAGAGACAAAAGCACCGTGAAATTCGGTCAAGAAGCCGACATTAAATGTCATGCCGACACCGCCCGCGGCTCTGTGCATTCCAGCTCGTGCGGAGCCGCCCGGACGGTTGCCTGGTAGCGCCCCGTCCTGACTTCATGGGGCAGTCCGCCATAGTTGCTCGTTGCCTTTTCTCGTTCGATCTTGCCGGCTTCCAGGAGATTGTGCAGGTGGATCCAGACTTCATGCCGGCCCATGTTGCAGACCATGACGAGATCGTCGGAGCCCAGGGGCTCTTTCTGCAGAGCCGCCAGGACCTCGGCCTCGTCTCTCTGCAGGCGCGCACTTTTGCCCTCCCAGTAGGTGTTGCCCCCCACGTAGCCGCTCATGATGGCTCACCGCCTTCATTGTCCCGGTCATTGGCAGGAACGGGAACAAATGAATCGCATACCGTGGGGCTACACTCGGCCTTGTGCTCGCAGTAGGGCGCATTCAGGCAGTTCACAGCAGCACCTCCAGACGGACAAGTTCGAGGTCCTCCACTCCGGAGCCCTTCCAGTAGGGCTCGATGGACGCAAGAAACTCAACCCGCTCGCCGGCTTGAGGGGTTTTGCCGCGCCAGTGCTTTGGCTGGATCCAGGCATGATCCTCGAAGCCCACCGGCAGGTAAACATCCTCCAGGATGATCAGGCCCTTTCGTGTGATCTTGGCAACGCGCGCAGAAAAGCGCGCACGCTTCAGGCCGGCTGCCCGGAGCTTTGCGAGATCGCGTCTCATTGCCTGGCCTCCTCGGCGCTGGCGTTGATGTGCCAGGATTCGGAGCTGTTCCCCTGCAGGATGGACACGTTCAGCAGATCCCCGGCGAACTCCAGGGAGTGCAGCCCGTGGCCGGAGGAATTGCCTGATATCGAGACAATTTGCAGCTCAACGGCCCCTGCTGAGATGTGCAGAAGTGCCAGAGCTGCGATTGCCGCAAGCGCGACCAATGCGAGATACCATAGGATCGGGGGGATTTTGCGCGGGACGTTCACTACGCCCAGGACACCCACGATGGTTCCCTGCGGGTCGCTTTCCTCGATTACTTCGAGGGCCTTCATGCCGGCATCCTCGATGCGGCCCATAAAGCCCCTTGAAGGTGCGTGACTGCGACATCCTGCCCTATGAGAGGCTGCAGGATATCCAGAAGCTCCTCGTCTACAAATCTCTCCAGGCCCTTAATCCGGACATGCAGCAGGCCGCCTCCAATTGGCTGCAGAGATTCCAGAACACCCCATGTGCAGCATCCCACCGGGATAATATGAGGCGATTTCAGGTCCGCTGCCGACAGGGGGAAAATATTTGTAGGCGGACAAACAATTGAATCGCTCATGAGGAGCTCACCTCTTTTGAGGCGGGCTCTTCGGCCCATCCCGAGATGGCTTCTTTTCCGAGCGGCGTAATGTAGGCCAGGACCTGGCGGCGCTGTGATGTGCGGTCTAAACGAACATAACCCTGCGCATCCAGGGCATCGAGCCTTTCGCGCAGTGTTTTTGCCGTTCTGCAGTCCAGGTGCTTTATGATTCTATCGACTCGTTCTCCTGAGTGCGATTCTACACGCTTTATTAGCTGTTTATCGACTTTATCCGGTCTATCACGCATTCTTCTGCCCATCCTGAATGCTCAGGGCAGGCAAGCAGGCGGGAGATAGTTCGAGTAACGTGATTCACGTGAATCACGTGATTCACGTTACTCACAAGGCTTATGAGCTAACGATGTGAAACTATCTACCGCCGGGGTCGATCCTCGGAGCCGTGCAAAAGTTCTGAGGGGGTCCGCCCTGGCGCTTCTATTAGCTTTGGCTATCTATTTTTGGCTTTCATTGGGCTTTACATATGGCTAACTTGAATTAATTCCTTATGGTCAGACCTCGTTTCTTGCAGGTTTTATCACGATCTTTCTTGTGAAGCGTCTTATGGGATACTTCAAGTGCTCCCTTGCATCCCGTCTCAGGGGATTTATCGCGAAATCTCTCGCCGATTTCTCACCGGCTTTTTGCCAATCCATCTGATCCCGGAAGAATTGCATTGTGGCCTTCGCGATCTCATGGTCATATGATGCCATGCGTTTGTCTTTCTTTGCCAGCAGCATCTCGCGGTACTCATTGCCGATTTTATCGAGCAGCCTCGCTTCCTTAACATCCCTGGAAGATTTGTCCTCTTCGGGCTGCTCCAGTATTACCTTTCTCCGTGCGTTCTCAAAGCTCTCGATGGCCTCAATTTCGCGCTCTGTTGCCTCGAATAGGGTTTCCTTCGCGGCTATCAAATTATGATAAGCACGTTCAATATCATCGGATTGATCTTCCATATACATCCTAAGGACCTTTTGTTTGATTAGTATTTGACTCTTAGCCGTGCAAGACGAAAGTAATCGGGGGAGTGCAGGCAATTTTGCCCGTCTCAAGCAACAATTTGATATCATTGATCATTAGCGTTCGCGTTAGGCTGCACCCCTCAGCGCATTGTTTTCCAGTTGCCAGTACAGGTCCCAGGCGATCTCCAGGGAGACAGCGGGAGAGGCGCGGGAGCCCATCATATTGTCGATAAACTGGATGAGATCCCGCACTGCGCAGCGCTCGGGGGTTATGTCACCGGGAAGCCTGGCGAGGTATCTGCAGGAGATGCGGCGCAGGGTGAGGAGGTAACGCAGGGTGTTCAAGATGCGGCCTCCACCAATTCTTGCGCTTCCGGTCTCTCTTTTGCCTCTCTCGCGATGCAGATGGGACCGTAGCCCTTTGCTCTTGAGTCCAGGTTTTTCAGGGCGCGATGGCACCTGCGGCAGCGGATATCTGTCTTCAGGTCCGATTCTTCAGGCATTTACGCCTCCCACTTCGTGACCATGAACCTGCCAAAGGGTCCCTTCTTCTCGGGCCTGAAATCCAGCAGGCCGACGCGAGAGCCGCTATCATCGACAACCTGCCGGAGTTCGGATTCTCTCAGGAGTGTGTCGTCGTACTCGATCCGGAAGGAGACATTCCATTCCACCAGCTTGGGGCGGTGTCTGATGACGCGTCCCTTCGTGGCGGGAACGACCACGGGCCTGGAATCGATAACAAACTCCTTCGTGCCGAGCGAGCACCGCTCCGGATTCACGAGGACACAGGCAGCGACCTGCTTTTGTAGGCTGGCCCGGCCCTTGCCCTTGGAATAGGTGGCACCGGAGATGAAGCACCTCTGGATGGCAATCCCAGGGACGTACAGATCCCTGGTGTCGGGATCCCGGTAGGCTGCAATCTCAGCCTGCTCCAGGGGAGATTTCTTCTCCAGCGCCTTGATCTCGGTCATCGGAAAGCTATGCATGAGAAGATGCGACATGCCTCTGATTGTGCAATCCACTTTCTTTGTGCTCACTTCTTTCTCACCTCGTCAAACCTCACCCCACCCTACCTCGCCTTACTCTGCCAGGCCAGGCATCGTCAAAGCGGGCCACGCCTCGCACAGACAGATCCTTGCTGACCTAGCCTTAGCCGTATATCCCGCAATTGCGGGAATGCCGGTCCGGTCATGCACTGAGGTGCCGGATCGGCTCCTCTTTGCTTCCTTGCACTGCCCTGCCTCGCCAGACCAAGCCGGGCCTTGCCAAACCTCTCCGCGGCACGCCATGACTGGCCTAGCCTAGCCATGCCTCAATTTCAGCCCGCGCCAGTGGCCTCTTCTGGCCTGCGTCTCTCCGGCGCAGAC